>ERZ773139.1610-NODE-1610-length-25433-cov-50.210261_pt1 | contig 25433 bp, 23 predicted proteins | sample MGYA00580854_ERZ773139 | MGnify/ENA primary metagenome ERZ773139 (study PRJEB29015, sample SAMEA2737809) | human gut metagenome | biome: human gut; feature: human-associated habitat; material: faeces | place: China | collected 2012 ...
TTTTCCTTTTTAAAACAAAAAAATGAGAGCACGGTTAAATGCTCTCTTCAGGGGGTTTTGGTTACACTTTCACACATATCCGTAAAAGTGTGTGTTACGTAACATATTGTTACGCTATATTAATAATAAAATATTTTAATTTAAAAGTCAATATCTTTAATCCATATTTATACTTTCTTTTAACATATTTTTTAAAACATCATATTTATCAATATTATCTAATACTTCTTCAGAATCAGCTTTAGCCTTTATTAAAAGTTCATAATCTTTTTGAATATTTGCTAGTTTAAAACTCATATCACCACTTTGTTTTATACCAAATAAATCACCTGATCCTCTTAGTTTTAAATCTTCTTCAGCAAGTGTAAATCCATCACTTACATTTTCCATTATATTAAGTCTTTCAGTCTCTCTATTAGTCATTAAAACGCAGTATGATTGTTCACTATTTCTTCCTACTCTACCTCTTAATTGATGAAGTGTTGCAAGTCCAAATTTATATGCATCAAATATAACTATCATAGTCGCATTTTTAACGTCTACTCCAACTTCTATTACAGTAGTACTTATTAATATATCTATTTTTTTATTTACAAAGTCATCCATAACTTTATTTTTTTCTTTAGGTGAAAGTTTACCATGCATAACACCTATATTATAGTTTTTAAATGCTAATTTAAACTTCTTTTCTAGTTTATTAGTATCTTCCATTTCTTCTTCTGAATCTTCTATTAATGGAGATACTATATATATTTGATGACCTAAATCTAATTCTTGTTTTATTTTTACAAGTATTTTTTTTATATCACTATTATCAAACACTTTAGTTATTATCTTTTTTCTTCCACTAGGCATTGTATTTATTATAGATATGTCCATATCTCCATATATAGTAAGAGCATATGTTCTTGGTATTGGAGTTGCACTCATATAAAGTACATCAGGCATATTACCTTTATTTCTTAAGTTATTTCTCTGATTAACTCCAAATCTATGTTGTTCATCTGTTATTACTAATCCTAAATTATTATATTTTATATCATCTTCTATTATTGCATGCGTTCCTATTACCATATTTATCTTACCTGATTTTATATCCTCATATATTTTATTTTTTTCACTTTTTTTAGTACTTCCTGTTAGAAGCGCAATTTCTATATTATATCCTTCTAATAAATTTTTAAAATTTTCATAATGTTGATTAGCTAGTACTTCAGTTGGAACCATAAGTGCACTTTGATATCCACTTAAATATAGTGCATACATACTTATTAATGCTACTATTGTTTTACCTGAACCAACATCACCTTCTAATAATCTATTCATTCTTTTATTACTTTTTAAATCTTTAAATATATCATTTAATGCATCTTTTTGATGAGTAGTTAATTCAAATGGTAATCCATTTATAAATTCATTAATTTTAACTATATCAATATCTTTTTCATAACCAATATTTAAATTATTATTTTTTCTTTTTAGTGCATTTATTTTCATCATAAATATAAATAGTTCTTCATATTTACATCTATTTATCGCATCTTTTAACCCTTTTTTTGGATTATGAATTATTCTAAGTGCCTCTTTTTTATCTATAAAATTATACTTATTTATTATTTCTTCTGGTATATAATCTACAATATTACATTCATTTAATGCTTCATTTATATATTTATTTAATGACTTATTATTTATGCCTTTTACTAAGTGATAAATAGGCTCTATTAATGTTCTATCACCTAAATCAAATAACTTTATATCTGCTGCATTTATTGTATTACTTTTAGTATCATATTTACCTATTACAGTTATATATTTTCCAATTAATAAATTAGGTTTTAAAAATGCTCTATTAAATATCACAACATTTACTAAATTATTACTTGTATTAAACTTAAATGATAATCTATTCATATTTTTAAAGTAACTAATAGTTGGAATAGTTTCTATAATTCCAGATACTACTACTTTTTCTTCATATAAGGAAGTTTGTTTTAATATTTCGTATCTATATGGATAATCATTTATTAAATCATTAACATTATTTATTCCAAGTTTATTTAATGTACTTACTGTTTTAGGTCCAATACCTTTTATATTTGTTAACTCAGCCAAAACTATTCACATCCTTTAAAAATATTATAACATATTTTTTAAAAAGTACTTGACAAATTACCCATTTATAAGTAATATATATGCTACCAATTCCCAAATGGCGAATTGGTGCTAGTATCACACTAGCCAACCCCTTTTTATTCTTTTTTATAGAGCTGCCCTTCAGGGGGGACGGCTCTTTTTTTGACTTAAAATATGAAAAAAGTGTAGTTATTATTTTTTAACTACACTTTTTATTTCTTGTAATTCAAATCTATATTTTTGTTTTACATCTGGATATTTATCATGATCTACTTCACTTAAAAACATATCAAGTGGTCTAATCCATAAACTACAATCATCATATAATCTCCTATATACAACATATTTTTCTTTTGTTTCAGAATGATTTGCTATATCTATAACTAAATAATAATCTCCTTTAAAATGTTTATATATTCCATTTATTTTTATTTCTCTCATTTTTACCTCTTTTAATTACTTAAATTCTTATAATATTCAAATCTTTTAATTGCTTCTTTTTTATTTTCTGTTAATAATTCTTTAGCAAGTTTTGGACTAACAGTTTTAATCATTGTATATCTATTTTCTCCATCTAAGAAGTTATCATATAAATCAAAGTCTGGTGATTTAAAATCTAATGTAAATTCTTCTTTTTCCCCGTCATATCTAAATATTGGGAAATAACCTGATTTTACTGCTAATCTTTCTTCTTCAATAGAATTACCCATTCCTTTTTTAATACCATGATTAATACAAGGTGAATAAGCAATTACTAGTGATGGTCCTTTATGACTTCCAGCATCTCTTAATGCTTTTATTGCTTGATTCATATTTGCTCCTAAACTTATTTGAGCAACATATACATTAGGATATCCCATCATCATTCTTGCTAAATCTTTTTTAGACGTTTTTTTACCATCATTAGCAAATTTAGCAACTGCACCTTTTTCAGTTGATTTACTTGCTTGGCCACCAGTATTCGAATATACTTCTGTATCAAGTACTAATATATTTACATCTTCTCCTGATGCCATAATATGGTCTATTCCACCAAATCCTATATCATAACTCCAACCATCTCCACCTACTATCCAAACATCTTTTGACATAATATATCCTTTTAATGGTTCAAGTTCTTTTACTTCATCATAGTTAATATTTTCCATTATTTCTTTAGTAATATTATAATTGTCTTTATTTACTAACCATTTATTAAACATTTCTATATTTTTTATTCCAAGTCTACCTTTTAATTTTTCTTTCATTATATTAGTAATCTTTTCTTTAGCAAGATCCATAGTTATTCTCATACCTAATCCATATTCTGCATTATCTTCAAATAATGAATTTGACCAAGACACATTGTATGGATTTGTTGGAAGACTTCCACCATATATTGATGAACATCCAGTTGCATTTGCGATTATAAGTCCATCTTTATATATTTGTGTTAATAATTTTAAATAAGGTGTTTCACCGCATCCTGCACATGCACCTGAATATTTAAATAATGGTTCATTAAATGCTACTCCTTTTATAGTAGATTCTAAATATAATTTTTTATTAGTGATATTTTTTATTTCATTATTTATTCTTTCTACTTCTTTATGGTCTGTCATAATTAATGCTTTTGCACCAAGTTTACCAGGACATGTATTTGCACATAAACCACATCCTGTACAATTTTCATAACTAATTTCAAGTGCATATTTATATTCATCATTACCCATACATGGTATAACTACTACATTTTTATTTTTCTTAATTTCATCTTCTGTCATTAATTTTGGTCTTATTACTCCATGTGGACAAACTATAGAACATTGATTACACTCTATACAATTTTCTTTTACCCATCTTGGTAAAACTTGCGCTATATTTCTTTTTTCTAAATTTGATGTATTAACAGGAAATACTCCACTTTCGTGTTTTTCAAAGTCTTTTACTGTTAAATCATTACCTTTTAAATGAATAATATTATCTATAATTCCAGTATATTTTTCTTCTGAATAACTTAGATTTTTCCAAAGTTCATCTACTTCTACTTTAACAATTTTATTTTCTATATCTTTTATAGCATTAATATTATTATTTACTATTTCATCACCTTTTTTAGAAAAATGAAGTTTAATACTTTCTTTTTGATCATTTGTAAATTCAGCATGTGGAAGTACTTTAGTTATATATACAATAGCATTTTCCATTATCATACTTATTTTATTTGGAATATTATTTTCTTTAGCAATCTTATATGCATCAATTATATAAAATTTAACATTCTTTTTTGCAAGTTCATATTTTATTTTATTTGATAAAGTATTCTTTATTTCTTGTTCAGTTTTATCTGTTACTAATATGAATATACCATTTTTTCTTATTTTAGATAACATATCATACTTTTCTAAGTATACATCTTTAGTACATACTACAATATGTGGATTTGTTATATAATATGGCATATTTATTTTTTCTTTTCCTATTCTTAAGTGTGATACAGTAATTCCACCACTCTTTTTAGAATCATATTCAAAATATCCTTGTACAAAAGCTTCAGTCTCTGTTCCAATTGTTTTAATAATATCTTTAGATGCTGAAATCATACCATCTGAACCATATCCATATATAAGCATTTCAATATTTTTCTTATCACTTTTTATTTTACATGGTTTTAAACTTTTACCTGTAACATCATCTACTATTCCTATTGTAAATGAGTTAATAGGCTCATTACTATCTAAGTTTTTAAATACTGCATATAGATCTTCTAAATTAGTATCTTTACTAGATATTCCATATCTTCCACCTATTATAAATGGTTTATTTTTTACATCATTAAATATATTTACTACATCTTCATATAGTGGTTCACCAACTGCTCCTGCTTCTTTTGCTCTATCTAATACCGCTATTTTACGTACCTTTTTAGGTAATGCTTCTAAGAAATATTTTTTAGAGAATGGTCTAAATAAATGAACTATTAATACACCTACTTTTTCTCCCTTAGCATTAAGTACATCTGCAAGTTCTTTTAATGCATCACACACAGAACCCATCGCAACTATTACTTTTTCTGCATTTTCATCACCATAATAATTAAATGGTTTATAATCTGTTTTAAATTTTTTATTTATTTTTTCCATGCATTCATTTACTACATCAGGCATCTTATCATAATATTTATTTCTTGCTTCTAAATTTTGAAAATATACATCATCATTTTGTGTTGTACCTTTTATTTGTTTTTTTGATATCATACTTTCTTTTCTAAAGTTATCTATAGTTTTAAATGGTACAAGACCTTTTATCTCAGACATATCTGGAACATATACTTTATTTAGTTCATGACTTGTTCTAAAACCATCAAAAAAATTAACAAAAGGTAGTTTTCCTTTTAATGTACTTAAGTAAGATGCAAGTGTCATATATATTGTATCTTCTACGGAAGAAGACGCTAAAAAGCAAAATCCTGTACTTCTTGATGCATATATATCAGAATGATCTCCAAATATACTTAAAGCATGTGTTGCGACAGTTCTTGATGCTACATTTATTACACAAGGAAGCATTTCGCCTGCTATTTTATACATTGAAGGTATCATTAAAAGAAGTCCTTGACTTGCTGTATATGTACTAGCAAGTGAACCTGTTTGAAGAGAACCATGTACAAGCGCTATTGCCCCTGCTTCGCTTTGCATTTCTATTAATTTAACTTTATTATTAAATAAATTAAGTCTTCCTTCAGTACTCCATTTATCTATATATTCACTCATTGGTGATGCAGGTGTTATTGGATATATACCTGCTATTTCAGTAAACATATAAGATATATGTGCACATGCTTCATTACCATCTATTACTTTATATTTTCCCATGTTATCACTATCCTTCTAAATAATTATATCATAAAAAAAATAGATTTAATACTAATCTACTTCTTTTATTAATTAAAACGCACCAAATCCCATTTTTACTTTTTCAATTTCTGCATTTTTATCTAATATACCATTTAATTCTTTTATTGAATGAAATAATTTTTTTGGATTTCTTGCAGCCATATCTCTATCTGTTGCTTTTGTATATTCATCTAAATTTTTACTAATAACAGAAAATGAAACATTTCCCATATATCCTAATATTTTATATAAATCTATAAAACCTTTTTTTCTTTTCATATATTTTGAAAAGATTTTATTTATTATTCCTTTATCTATTGCATCAATACAAAATTGATCGACATCACATACACCATACATTGATTCTATAAATTTTTTAGCAACATTTTCAAACTGCCAACAACCATTAAGACTACAATTACATTTAATTGGTGGTTCTGACAATTCAAAAATTCTTTCTCTATCAGGATATATATTTCTTTCATATTTATAATTTATCATCTTTTGTGCTATTGTTTGTGATACAAAATCATCTAATAATATTCCAGCATATTTAATTTGTCTAAATTCAGGGTTACTAGATAAATTTTTTATCATATCTTCTTTTATTGGACTTGTAGATATAAATTTTTCATCCACATCATATCCAAGCATTAATTTTTCGAACCATTCTTCGTATATACCATTAACTGTATGAGAAAATTCATGGAATAATATTTCATCTTCAAAATAAAATAAACCTTGTCTTATTTTAGAGTCTACTTTATCTTTATTAATATCTATATTTATTCCTTTACTTACATAATTTCCATTTTCATCTTCAATTCTAATAGGAAGAGTATGTGCATATGAATTCATATTATTATTAATTCCAATTTCTACTCTTTCAAGTCTACTAACAACTCTTTCTATATTTAAATTATTGAATAGTCCTACTTTTGTACCTAAATAAACATATTCTTGCATTTTTGGATGTAATTTTCTTATTCTAAAATCTAACATGCTATTCATAAAAATTCCCCCTTTAATTTTTAAAGCTTTGTTATTCTATCACAAATAAAGAAAAAATGCAAAAAAAAAGATTAATATCTTTAAAAAGAACTGATATTAATCTTTACCCTTTTATTATCTTTTAAATAAGAACTTGCCTGAACTACAGTTCTAATAGAATTTGCAATCTTTCCTTCTCTTCCTATTACAGAACCCATATCTTCCTCTTTAACAACTACTTCTATAATTATTTCATCATCACTAGGAAATTCTTTTACTGAAATAGAATCTGGATCACTAACAAGACTTTTAACAATCATTTCTGTTAATTCTACTAAAGTCATTATTATTTACCGCTCTTTTCTTCATGGAATTTAGTCATAATTCCTGCTTTAGATAATACGTTTTTAGCTGTATCAGTTGCGATAGCACCATTTCTTAACCATTTTAAAGCATCTTCTTCTTTAATTTTGATTTCACCATCAATTGGATTATAGTAACCAATTTCATCGATTGTTTTACCATCTCTTGGGCTTCTTGAATCAGCGATTACAACTCTGTAGAATGGTCTTTTTTTAGCTCCCATTCTTTTTAATCTAATCTTAACTGCCATATTTAACTCCTCCTTTTCCACTCACTGTAAGTCAATTATACTAAAAAAAAGAAGTAGTGTCAACTATTTTTGTTGACAACTACTCTAAAAAGTCCTCATTTACTTCATTATCTATTTCTTCTAGTGTTTCATCAGTTACATTATCATCAAATACTTCCCATTTATCTTCATCATCTTCAACCATTATTTTAACTTTTGTATCACCAACAACTTCTATACCAAGTTCCTTTTCTATATCAAAATCTATAGTATTACCATTTATTTGTACATTACCACAACTTGGTTGTTTAAGTACTCTAACAATAATTTCTGAATCATTAAAGTCTACATCAAGTTTTGTTTTAACATTAATAAGTTCATTGTATTTAATTGTTTCATTAATAACATTTGTTTTTGTATCATTATCATATGAATACCATATATTTATATCAAATGAACCATCAACTACTACATCATCACCTTGTACATATCCTTTAAATTTATGATTAATTATCCAACAACCTAATATTGTACTTGGAACAACTTCACTTTTAACACTATACTTGTTTTTGAAATACTTTTTACCTTTACCTATTACTGCCTTAGTTACAATTTCTTTATAATTAGACATTCTTATCACTCCTCTACTTTAATTTATGATAGAAAATAAAAAAAGTGCCTATAAAATGCACTTTTTTTCTAAAAAGGTAAATTAATTTCATTATTATTGTTAAAATCAAAATTGTTTATTTGTACACTATATTTTATTTTATTATTACTATCTGAATTTAAATTATCAATTACATAATCTATTTCATAAATAAAATTTGTAGATTTATCAACTAATATTTGAACATCTACTGTTCCGCTTAATTTTTTTTCATCCATAACATCTTTATCATATATTAAATTATATGCATCACTTTTTTTCATAGATACAGTATACTTTTTATAACTAACCTTATTAATTACTTCATTATCTACTTTTTTTATTTTAATTATATTTTTCTTTAATTTCTTATAATCAATTTTAAAATCTTCTTTAGCGTCACAAGATACTTTATTTGAACTACTATCTTTTGTATAACATTTTGTTTTACCATTTTCTTTTACTAAATATTTATTAATACTACTAGTAAGTTCTTCATCGTCATACTTACTAATTATAATATTCTTAATATCTTTAGTTCTAGCGATAGTATATTCAATTTTTGATTGTTTATCTAAGCTTTCTATATTAAGTGTTATTCCAGTTGTATAATTTATTTTATTTGAATATTTATTTGTTTTATTTAGATAATTATTTAAAGATACCTTTTTCCCCATAAAGAATATTCCTAAAAATATAAATAATATTACTACTAAGACTACTACAATTTTAACTTTTTCTTTCATAAATTCTCCTAAAGAAGAATTATATTGTCATTAATTCTTCTTCTTTTTCTTTTAATTTTTCATCTACTTTTTTATTAAAATCATTAATTAAATCTTGTACTTCATTCATTAAAGACTTTTCCATATCTTCATTTATTTCTTCATCTTTTTTAATTGCATTATTAGCATCTTGTCTAATATTTCTAAGTGCTATTTTAGCTTCTTCAGCAAGAGTTTTTGCTTGTTTAACAAATTCTCTTCTTCTATCTTCAGTAAGTTCTGGAATAGCAATAAATATAAGTTCTCCAGTATTATTAGGAGTTAATCCTAAATCAGCCTCAAATATAGCCTTTTCAATATTAGCAAGACAAGATTTATCAAATGGTTTAATTTGAAGTCTTCTTGCTTCTGGTACAGATATAGTTGCTAATTGATTAAGTGGTGTTGGTGTACCATAATATTCTACCTTTACACCATCTAATATTGCAGGATTTGCTCTACCTGCCCTTATTGTTTTAAATCTTTCTAAAAGATTTTCAATAGTTTTTTCCATTTTTTCATTTGCTTCTAAAATAATTTCATCCATTTTCATTTTTTCCTTTCAATATAGTTATATTTTACTATATATTATTTTTTTCTTCAAGTACTACATTAAAAAGAAAAAGAGAAATAATTTCTTATTTCTCCTATATTATTATCCTTTTATTTGGTTCATTACTTCTTCAGCAAAGTTTTCTTCTTTCTTTTCGATTCCTTCACCAACTTCAAAACGTACCATATTAACTATAGAACCGTTTTTAGATTTAACAAAGGCACCAACAGTCATATCAGAATCTTTAACGAAGTCTTGTTCTTCTAAACAAATTTCTTTATAGAATTTATTTATACGACCATTAACCATTTTTTCAGCTATTTCAGCAGGTTTTCCTTCATTCATAGCTTGTTCTTTTAATACTGATGTTTCTCTTTCAACTTCTTCAGCTGGAACATCTTCTCTTTTTACATATGATGGTCTCATAGCTGCAGCATGCATTGATACATCTTTAGCAGTTTCTTCGTCTGCACCTTCTAATAAAGTTAATACAGCGATTCTACCACCCATATGGATATAACTTCCAAAGTTTTGTGAATCAGTTTTTGAAAGTCTTGCAAATCTTCTAAAACTAATTTTTTCTCCTATAGTTGCTGTAAAATTAACTATAGTATCGTTTAAAGTACCTTCTTCAGTACTTAAACTCATTGCTTCTTCCATTGTTTTAACATCATTTTTAACAATTAATTCAGCAATTTTGTTTACTAAATTTACAAATTTTTCATTCTTAGCAACGAAGTCTGTTTCACAGTTAACTTCAACTATTGATGCATTATTTCCATCAATAACAACTGTACTTAATCCTTCTGCTGCTACTCTATCTGCTTTTTTAGCAGCTTTACTAATACCTTTTTTTCTTAGATAATCGATTGCTTCATCGATATCATTATTACTAGCTTCAAGTGCTTTTTTACAATCCATTAATCCAGCACCTGATAAATCTCTTAATTCTTTAATTAAACTTGTATTCATTTATATATCCTCCTTTTAGATTACTATTTATTTAAAATTTCTAAAAGTTCACTTTTCTTAAGTTTACTGTATCCTTCGATACCTTCAGCTTTAGCTATTTCTTTTAGTTCAGCAACTGTTTTTTTAGATAAATCTTCTTTATCTTCGGCTTTGATTTCTTCAACAGTTTCTTTAACTTCTTCTTTTTTAGCTTCTGCTTTTACTTCTTTAGTTTCGCTTTTTTTAGATTCTTTTTTTGATTCTTTATTAGCATTTTTGTTTTTATCGTCATCAGTTAAAAAGTCTACCATTTCTCTATCTGTACCTTCATTAATTGCATTAGCAAGTACTCCTAAAATGATTTTAACAGCTCTTACAGCATCATCATTTGCAGGTATTACATAATCAACTAAATCTGGATCACAGTTAGTATCAACAATACCAAATACAGGTATTCCAAGTTTTCTTGCTTCTTTGATTGCTATATATTCTTTCTTTGGATCAGTAATGATCATAGCATCAGGTAATTTTTTCATATTTCTAATTCCACAGAAATAAGAATTTAACTTGTCATATTCTTTCTTAATTTTAATAACTTCTTTTTTAGGTAGAACATCTAAAGTTCCATTTGCTTCCATTTTTTCAACTTGATCTAAGTATCCTATTCTTCTTTTGATAGTTCTGAAGTTTGTTAAAGTTCCTCCAAGCCATCTTTCTGTTACATAGTAACTATCTGATCTAATTGCTTCTTCCATAGATGCTTCTTGAGCTTGTTTCTTTGTACCAACAAAGATAACCTTTCCACCATTTTGTGCGATTTCTCTTAAAGCAACATATGCTTCTTCGATTTTTTTAACTGTTTTTTGTAAATCGATAATATATATACCTTCTCTTGCAGTGAAGATATATTCTTTCATTTTTGGATTCCATCTTTTTGTTTGATGACCAAAATGAACACCAGCTTCTAATAAATATCCCATTGAAACTACTGCCATAAATTCATTCCTCCTTTTGTTTTTCTTCCAGATATATCTTTTTTACTCTCCACCCATATGAGCACATGGTTTGTAAATCAATATCTGTGTTTTTTCAAAGCCAAAATTATTATAACATACCATAAATAAAGTGTAAATATTATTTTTGTGATTTTTCCCTTTATTAACATGGATTTATATCAATACTAATACTAACTTTATTATTATTTTCTAAATCCGATACATTATTTAATATTTCTCTCATTTTTTCTTTATTCCTAAATTTTATAATTATTTGAAAATAATATATTTTATTTACTCTTGATACACCAGATACAGATGGACCTAATACAATCATATCTTCACTTATATTTTCTTTTATATAATTTGCGATTTTTTTTGATTCACTAAGTGATAAATTATAATCTTTACTACCAATCTTTATTAGACTAATAAAATAATATGGTGGATATTTTAAATCCTTTCTTATTTTTATTTCTTTATTAAAGAAATCTACATAATTATGTGTTTTAGATAGTTCAATACTATAATTATCAGGATTAAATGTCTGAATTATTACATCGCCTTTTATGTTTCCTCTACCTGCTCTTCCAGATACTTGACTAAGCATTTGATATGTTCTTTCACTACTTCTAAAATCTGGAAAATTAAGTATTGTATCAGCATTTATTACTCCAACTAACGAAACAAGAGGAAAATCAAGACCTTTCGCTATCATTTGTGTACCAACTAAAATATCATATTCATGATTTAAAAATGAATTTATTATTTTTTCGTGGGCACCTTTTTTCGTAGTTGTATCTATATCCATTCTAACTGTTCTGTAACTCTGAAATATCTTCTTTATTTCTTCTTCTACTTTTTCTGTACCTTGACCAAAATCTTTTAATGATTCATTCTTGCATTTTGGACATATGTCTTTTTTCTTTTCTGCATATCCACAATAATGACATCTATTCATACCACTAGTCTTATGATATGTAAGTGTTATATCACAATTAGGACATTTAATAACTTCACCGCATGAACTACATAATTGATAACTTGAAAAGCCTCTTCTATTTAAAAATAATATTACTTGTTCATTATTTTCTAGTTTTTCCCTCATTTTTTCTATTAATATTTCTGAAAATAAACTATTACCTTTTTTTACCTCATTTTTCATATCAACTATTGTTACATTTGGTAAACTTGCATTATTTGCTCTTTTTGTTAATGATACAAGTTCATAATAACCTTTTTTACCTCTTGCATAACTTTCTATTTGAGGTGTTGCACTTCCTAGTACCACCTTTGCATTATGATATTTACCTCTAATAGTTGCAACATCTATTGCGTTGTATCTAGGATTATGTTCTTGTTTATATGTACTAGAATGTTCTTCATCAATTATTATTATTCCAATATTTTTAAGTGGTGTAAATATTGCACTTCTAGCACCTATTACAATAGATACTTCTCCTCTTCTTATTTTTCTGTATTCATCATATTTTTCACTTTCAGAAAGTGCACTATGAAAGACTGCTATTTTATTTCCAAAATGTACTTTAAATCTATTAATAATTTGAGGTGTTAAACTTATTTCAGGAACAAGCATTATTGCTGTTTTTCCTAAAGAAATTTGTTTATTTATTAAATGCATATATATTTCTGTTTTACCAGATCCAGTAACACCATTTAAAAGAATTACATCTTTTTTACTATTTTCTATTTGATTTAATGCTTCTTCTTGGTATTCATTTAATTTTAAAAGAGGCTCTATTTTATAACTATTATCTAACCTATATTTTTCTTTTTCGTCTTCTATTACAATGCCTTTATCTTTTAATACTTTTATTATATTTGATTGATATTTTGATTTTAATGATATTTTATTTTTTAATAAATCTTCTACTATTTCAATTTGTTTTTGTGCTTTTGATGTAGTTATAAATTCTTGAGCTTCTTTTATATTTGCTAATTTTACATATTTTTCTTTTTTTACATTAATATTAGTTTTAGCACTTGCTTTATAACCTGACGGAAGCATTGCTTGATATATTGATATTAAATTACATACTAAGTCTTTTTTTAGTTCTTTTCCAAGATTTAAAAGTTCTTCATTAAGTATTGGTTCTTCATCTATAATACTAGTTATTTCCTTTAAATCATATTCACTATTTTTCTTTATATCAATTATAAATCCTTCTAGATTTTGTTTACCAAATGGTACTAATACTCTTTTTCCTATCTCTATTTTATCTTCTATATCTTTAGGAACTAAATAATCAAAAGTCTTTTCTTTATTATTAAATGATATTTCTACAAGTACACTTATTACCATATTATGCCTCCGTAATAATTATTTTATCATAAAAAAAAATGAAAGTAATTAGTTTACTCTCACTTTTCTTGTTTGATTTGCATATACCCAGTCTCCACCAGGATTTTTGTCAAACCATCTGCTTTCAGTTTTTGTTATTACTGTTCTATATTTATATCTATATAATTTTCTAGTTTTAACATTATGTGTATATTCACCTAAGTCTTTTATATCATCAACCCAGTAACCTAAATCTACATATGATGTTGAACTATTTGTTTTATATTCTCCAGTATATGTATATCCAGCAGGTGGATTTATTGAATCTGTCCATATTGTTGATTCAATATATTTTTCTGGATTATTTTGTTTATATTTATATTGAGTTTTTGTTGTTATATAGTATGTATATTCACCTAATTTGTCTTTATTAGTAACCCATTTATTATATGGTTCATAAGTTGTTTTTGTTGTCTTTGTATATTCACCAGTATATTCATAACCTGATGGTGATGTTTTTGATGTAGTCCATATTGTACCAATAACATATTTCTCTGGGTTATTTCTTTTATATTTATATTGTTTTTTAGTTTTTACGTAAGATGTATATTCACCTAATTTTTCTTTACTTGTAACCCATTTATCTAATGCTTTATATTTAGTTGTTTTAGTTACTTTCTTTTCATTAGCATATACATAACCTGATGGTGATGTTTTCGAATTTGTCCACTTTGTATCAACAATCTCATTATCACTTGATTTTATTTTATACTTATATTCTGTTTTTACAATTGTATATCCATTATCTGTATATGATTTTGGATTTGATACAACCTTTTCATCTGTTGATGTAGATGATGTTTCAGAATATGTTCTATAGTAATACATATATTGTTTAGATTCTTGAAGTTCATATACTCTGTAATAATATCTCATTACAGTAGAATTACCATTACATGCATCTGTACAAGGATCTTCTTGTGAATATAAGAATTCATATCTTCTATTTCCTGATACAGGATTCATTTTTTGTGTTGAACTCCATGAATCATATATTGTTTTCCAAGAACTTGTAGTTTTTTCATTATATGGTCCATACCATTGTTTAGTACTTGAATCAGCAGGTTTTGAATCTCTCCAAACACCTTCTTTTATCCAATCTGACCAAGAACCTTTAGTTGTTTGAACTGTTTTTCTAACTGTATATCTAGTATCAACTAACTTAGTATTACTATTTTCAGTTCTTTTAGTTGTTGACCATCCTGTTTCAGTCCATGTATCTTTATTTGCATATTTAACATGTTTATATTGTGTTGTTTCTTCAACATATGGTTTATAGCCTGTATACAATGTTCTTGTTGCATATAATTTAATTTTTGTTGTTTCTGGGATTACATCATAAGTCCAACCTGTATCAATTACCCAGTTATCTCTATAACCATATTTTATATGTTTATAGTTCATTACATCTTTAGTTACTTTTTTATAACCTGTATATAATGTTCTTGTTGCATATAATTTGAACTTATCTGTTATAGGTTTAACTTCATCAGTCCAATCTGTTACTACTGACCAATTATCTTTATAAGCATATTTTATATGTTTATATTGTGTTGATCCAGCAGATACTTTCTTTTGACCTGTATATTGTGTCTTAGTATCTACTAATCTTACATTATCATTTTCGTCTTCTTTATTTGATTGATAATTACCAGTATTCCAATTTATATCAGTTAATGTTCTTGTATATAAATATTGTAATTTGTATTTACCACCATCATTATTATTACTTGGTGTTGGATTTGTTTTATTTACAGTAACCTTACCATCATCTGATGTTGTTGGTTGTTCTTCTTGTGCACCACTACATGAACAATTACAATTTACTGTTTGTTCTGGGCAAAAATTATAACATCCAATTGGTTCAATAATATAATCTTCCTTATTAGGACATGATAAATGAACCTCTAGTTTGTATTCTTTTTCTTCTTTTGTTACTTTAACATATGATTTTTTAGTATCACATTCGTTACCATCTTTATCTAAGAATGGTAAAATTAATTTTTTATCAAGCATATCTTGAAGTGTTAATTTTACTGAATCTCCTACTTTTTCAGGCATTCTATCTTTAGTAAAATAACTATCTGCAGCATCTTTCATACTTTGTACGTTATTATTAAATACAGAATCATAAAATGCAGTTAAGTTAGGCATAGGAAATAATATTGTTATTAAAAATACGAATAAAAGTATTAGAAATATTTTTATTATTAAATCCCTAATTACAGTTGATTTTCTAGTTTCTTCCATAAAAGACTCCCCCTCTTCGAAAATAACGACCATTATAATAGCATAAGTTATAAAAATTGTCAAATAATTTAAGCAAACAAAATTTTACATATTTTTTAGATTTTATTTACTACATTTATTTTTAAATTTGTGATATTATATAATAGTTTGAAAGAAGGTAAAAATTTGAAGATTATATGCGATAATGGTATATATGTGCAAAAGATTGATATTGCTTTTGTAGTAAATAATACTGAAAATGTTGATCATCTAAAACTTATAAATATCAATGATGAAAATATATATGAATTTGAACTTTTTAGTAGCCCAAAAGATATAGAGTTTTTTAGTAATTTAGATTTTATAGTTAATTATGATGATATAAAGAATATAGATGAAGATGATGTAATTAAATTAATACAAAAAGCAAATTTAGAAAAAATCAAAATGGAAAATACTGATTCTGAAAAAAGTAATAAAAATGATATCTTGAAACAAGAATACAAAATATATTCATTAAGGGATGCACTTTGGTTTAAACAAAAATATTTAAAATTTGAATTACCAGATAATATTGAATACCCTATAGAATATTATGATAATGAAAAAATAGAAATTAAAAGCGATAAAAAATTAAAAAGACTTTCAAGATTATTGACTAGAAAAGAATATAAGAAAACATCTTAATTATTCTAATTCAAAAAAATACTCTCAATTAAATCGAGAGTATTTTTAGTATCAATATGGTGCGATAGTTAAGATAGTCCGAAACCATCACAACAAATAAATAAACAATTTAATTCTATAAATATTATACCATGAGTTTTACTAATTTGATAAATTATTTTGATAAAAATTAAAAAGACCTAAGGCTTCTAAAGTTTCATAGGCGCTTTTCCATAAAATTTATTAATTATCTTTTCTTGTTTTTCTTAATACTTTAACGCCATCATCATTTTTTAATAATGATAGGATTTCTATTTCTTTTTGTTTTATTTCATCAAGTGTTAAATTGAAATGATTTGATAAATCTTCATCACTATAATTTTCTTGATATTTTAACATAATAAGAGATAAATCTTCAGGAGATAATGATGATAATACTTTCATCATATCTGAACTAAATGAAGTGTTTTTAGCTGTTTCATATGGATTGTTAGGATCAGATATATAATCAATCCTTGATTTTTCTTTTCTTGTACCTTTATCACTAGAGTATTTAGCATCATCTAATGATAAACTATTATTTTGTTTTCTATATTTTTTTAGATAAGTTCTAAAATAACCTTTTACAGTTAGATCCATATATTTAATCATTTGTCCATAAATGTTTAAATTAGTCCTATTTATTACCATTAGTAGATAATATTTAATTTCGCTTTCAAAATCTTCATAATTACTATTATTAGCTTTAATTTCATAACCATTGCATAATGAATGAAGTGTTTTATAAATATATTTTTTTTGTCTTAATAATATTTCATTTCTTGAATCATATAATTCGCTTTTATATATTCCTATTAAATCATACAATTCAAATTGTTCAATATCCTTTTTAGAATTTTTTAAATTATCAATTAAAGTAAAAATATCTTTTATTTTTTTATCAGTAATCATTTTATAATCATTACTAGTCTTTTTATTAGAAAAATACCAAATCATATTAATTGCTTGATTATATGAAAAGTCCATACTAACTAAATCATTTACATTTTCAAAATCAACTTTTAGAAAATCACATATATTTCTTATTTCATTAATATTATTTATTTTTCCACTTTTTAATTTATCAAATATTTCATTTATTTTATTTATTTGCAATCTATCTTCATATTTTTTTATTGCTGAGGCTATAATTTGTTCATTATCCAATGAATCATCTTTAGACTCTAGTGTCTTAATTCTTCTCCAAATTGCTAAATATGGATATCCATTTACATCACAAAACTTTGTTAATGATTGGTCATTGAAATAATACTTAGTTTTTACCGGTGGATGTTCTATATAATAATCTACAATTTGTTTTATTGCTTCATCTATACCAATGTCAGTTTTATCTGCATATTCATATAAATATCTTTGAATTATTGTATTATAATTTAAGCCAATATTATTACAATAAGTCAGAAGTGGTATTCCATTATAGTAATATTTGATAGAAAACTTTTGATAAGATTCAACACATTCATTAATAATTTCTTGAAGTGGTTTATTACTTCTTAATTGTTTCCTTAAAATAGCACAACGAATTGAACTTGCATTTAAATCATTTTGCTCGGCATAATCTTTTAAAGGTATGCCTTTATAATAGTAAATTATTCCATACCTATTTATTGTTTTTATACCTTCATCGATTAAATCATCAATACTCTTCGTACTACCTTTTGCTAATCTTCTTTTTACAAATGATACTACACTATAATATGACAAATCATTTTGAATACAATATTCTCTTAAAGTTAGTCCTTTATATAAATATTTAGGTTCAAATGGTTGATATTGATCCATAATCGCTTCAACAAATTCATCATCATTTAAATCTTTAAAACTATCATTATTTCTATATCTGCTTATATATGTAATTATATTTTTATAACTTAAATTATTTTCATCACAATATTGTTTTAGTGGTATTCCCAAATAGTAATATTTATAAATTCCTTTGTGCTCTTTATCTAAATATTGTTCAATTAATTCTTCGTCAGATAATTCTGGATTTTTTTCTTTTTCCCTGTTAATATATGTTCTAATAGTATTGTAGTTTATTTCAGGATAGCTTTCACAATATTCCTTTAGAGGCACACCTTTATAAAAAAATCTAAAATTTTTATTGTCGAATTCCTCCATTGCTAAAATTACTAATTCATCATTTGATAATTTTTCATTTTGCTTTCTTAAATTATTTATTCTAGAATTAATAGTTCCTATATTAATACCATTATCTAAACAATATTGTCTTAAAGATATTCCTTTATACATATATTTAATAGCACTACCATAAGCTTCTATAACCATATCTACAATTTCTTGTTCTGTATAATTTTCATATTTTTTACTTTGTTTCTTTTTCCATATTCTAGATCGTATAGTACTTATATTAATATCATTATCTTTACAATATTTAGATAAAGGTATGCCATTATAGAAATATTTACTTTCTTGCATAACAACACCACCAAATTAATTGCCTTATATTATAACACATTATTTTATATTTTTTTATTTTATCATTTAAAAGATATTAGTTATGTTTTAAATAGTTTTCTAATTCTGATAATTTAATCTTATTATTTAAGTTTTCGATAAATATCTCATTAGAATAATTAAAAGCTAGAAAGGTTATATCATTAATTATAATTCTATGTGGTTCTAAATAAGTAAGATTTGTTTTATCAATAGTCCTCAAATTACCATTAATAATAATTGGCTTAACCATACAAAACTCACAAATAAATTCTAATCTCTTTTTTAATGATTCTTCCATTCTAACTTCTTGTTTGATAACATTTACCATTTTAATCAATCCTTTCTTCGAAAGACTTTTTTCTAAACAAAAAAAATCAATCCTAATTTAGAATTGATTGTCTATTTATTCTCGATACTTATAAATAAGTTCGAGCGGATTTCCCTATGGTGCCCTTATGGTTCTAGTATAACAACCAATAAAAGCAATAATTGTAGGTAGTAATAATTACTAACTAAAATTAGTATAGCATAAATTACAATAATTTGTCCTGTTTTTTAACTTGATTACTTGTTTTTGATACTCATTTGATGGTATACTTGGTCTAGGGAATATCAGTTGTTGAGTGTCTACCTCTAATCTTTGTGGAGAGGAGGTTTGATAATGATGAAAAAGAGAAACTTTGTAATCAAAGTTCTTAGATACATTACTATCATTTTATTCCTTCTTATCATTATGATAGTTGTGATAAAAAAATGACACTTAATTCGCATTTGAATTAAATGTCCATCTAAATTTATTTGGGTAGACATTCAACATCGAAAAACTGAATGTTCCCTTTTTTATTTTATGCAAGTTTCCTTGACATATTCATGATAGCATAGTTTTGAATTTTTGTCAAAATAATGATTCTATGCTGTTTTATATAGTTTTCAAGTTCAGATAATTTTATTTTCTTACCTAAATTATTAATATATATTTCATTTGAGTAATTAAAAGCAAGATATAAGTTATCATTAATAATTATTCTGTGTGGTTCAATATAAGTAAGATTTGTATGTTCTACTCTTTTAATACTTCCGCTTATTATTGTTGGAGTAGTATTACAAAAATCACATATAACTTTCAACCTCGATTCTAAAGATTCTTCAATTTCAATTTCTTCTTTAATAATATTTACCATAGACAAATCCTTTCTATGATTTTTCTGATACAACAAAAAAATCAATCATTTCTGATTGATTCATATATTTAAAGTTCGAATAGTTCGAACAGATTCTCTAGTGGTGCCAGTAAGGAGCGGGCCTAACAACTCCTAGGCTAAAAGATGATAGTAAGTAATAAACTTACTAACTAAATTTATTATATATTATTTTTTTATATACTATTTCAATTATATTTATTTTTAATTTATTCTATTATTATATTTTATACTTAAACTATATCTAATTTATCATTACAAAAATTTAATTTATTTATTATATCTTTGCCAATATGGTTATTCACTGCTTCAATTGCTTTTTCATAATTTACAATTTGATATTCAAAATGAGCATCTATTCCATAAACAACTTTTAAATTTTTATATTCATATGCTATTTTCCAGAACTCTTTACTTGGATAATATATTTTATCTTTTTTCCCAATAAATACATATTTGGATCGGATAAATTAATTTCTAGTGGAATTCCATATTCTTCTGCTATAGAACAAATCATATGAGTAACCTTTTCTTCAATTTTCCCAAATTTTTCTCGTCCTAGAACAAACAAATCAGGATGTGCTATTATATCCGGTATTTTCTTTTCAATTGCTGTTTTTACATATTCTGCATATTTAAGTATCTTCTCATCATCCGCATAATCACTTTTTCTAAAAACTAATAAATCAGTTTTTTTATCATTATATACAAAATGTTGTCCAAGAATTATTTTATCTGTTTCGTTCTTTAATTCTAACAAATTATCTTCTTGTCCAGGAAGATATTCAACTTCAAAACCTGTTTCAATTTGTATTTTATCTTTATATTTTTCTTTTAATAATTTTATACTTTTTAAATATTCGTCTTTTTCACTATATTCCATTCTTATATTTTTTCTTTTTGTGGACAATTCTTCAATCATATATACCACTAAAATAGTATCTTGAATAATTAAGACAAGATATCTAGGGAGCTGAGGACGCCTCAGAATCCGTTAAACAAATTTTCCTTTGAACTTTTTCTTTAGATTGATAATCCAATAATAAATTTAGCATATTCTTCTAGTATTATGTAATCATTTTCTTTAACTTTTAATATATGTGGTTTAGCACAAGCAAACCGACATATCATATCTATCTTTCTATTAAGTTCGTCACTTATTTTCAAGTTTTTAGTTTCTATCTCAAACATAATTATCACTCATCCTTTCAATTTAAACAGAAAAAAACTAACATTTCTGTTAGTAATCTATTACTTAAACTCTAGTATTGTCCGAGTATCAATCAAATCTGGTGTAAATGATGCAGTATTCTACAACTATTTATACAAAATATTATCTTCTAAAAAGTTCTATAGGTTTTTTTATATATTTCAATTTTTTAGAAATTTCATATGCTACATCTGTATTATATGTTACTTCAAAATTAACTAATTCATTATCAATGAAATTTATAATATTTACATAATTTGATTTATTTTCTACAGAATTAATAAAAATATCTCTAAACAATTTTAACAAATTCTTTTTATTTAATATTGATATAAACTCTTTAGAAGATTCTATAGTATAAAATAAATCTGGATCTATTATTACAATACCATCTTTGCCAATTACAGTATTGTCTCTTTTAATATCATCTGTACATATCATATTTTCAGAAAACGTTCTAAATAGTACTTCTAATTCTTTAATATTATCTAATATAAAATCTTTATGTTCAAGTAATACATTTATTGAATTATCAGGATAATACTTAGCTGTATACGCATCAACAAAAAAAGACAATATTCCCATTTTATTTTTTAATAATTCAATAAAATTAAAATCACTATAAATATCAATTAATTCTATAAAATGAGGATTATTTATATTTTTTAATAAATCAAACATTTTCTCACTTAACCTATAATTTAGTTCCGTACTATAATAATATTTTTTTAATATCATTTCTTTATTATATAATATCTTTGCACATTCCCCACTATTTAAATATTCCATATCATTTAGTTTTAGTTTTTTATAATTTCTATCATAATAAGACATAATATATCCATCCCATAAAATTTTGAAATATTGTAGCAAATAAATGTAATTATGTCAATATTATGTAATTTTGGTTAAATATTCTTTAAATAATTTTCTAATTCAGATAATTTTATTTTCTTACCTAAATTATTAATATATATTTCATTTGAGTAATTAAAAGCAAGATATAAGTTATCATTAATAATTATTCTGTGTGGTTCAATATAGGTAAGATTTGTATGTTCTACTCTTTTAATACTTCCGTTTATTATTGTTGGAGTAGTATTACAAAAATCACATATGATTTTTAATCTTGATTCTAATGATTTTTCAATTTTTATTTCTTCCTTAATAATTTTAATCATATACACCAACCTTTCTTTTAGGTTGACTTTTTCATAAAAAGAAAAAATCAATCATTTCTGATTGATTCTATATATCAAAGTTCGAATAGTTCGAACAGATTCTCTAGTGGTGCTGAAAGCAGGAATTGAACCCGCAACCTACTGATTACGATTCAGTTGCTCTACCAATTGAGCTATTTCAGCATTCATACATTACAAGAAAATTATAACACAGATATTAAAAAAAGTTAATCTATTTTTAGATCAACTGTGGTACTTCCAATATTTGGAACATTAAGTTTAAAATTAATAACATTTTTATTTCTTCTTAAACATTTATATACTTCATCTTTTACTATTCCTTGTCCAATACCATGAATAATAACTACTCTCTTATTTTTTAGTTTTATACTATCTTTTATAAATTCTTCTGTTTTTATTCTAGCACATACTCTATCCATACCATGTAAATCTATACTAGGTAAAAAATCTATAAATGGATCAATTATTTTTTTCATAAATATCAAGTACCTCTTTTATATTGAATGTTTGTTTTCCATTATCTGATAAAAATTTGGATATCGTTGATATTTTTACTGTTTTATCTAATGTGTAATCTTTATTAATACAATATATAAATGTAGAAATAAACATATCATAACTACTTTTAGATACTTTATTTTTATCTCCCATTTTAGGAATTATACTAATTAAATTATTATTTTGAAACAAACATCCTACTTCTTCAATATATATTATAATTTTACCAGAAAATAGTCTTTTTGTCCTACTATATAATTCAATTATACTATTTTTATTTGCAATATTTAAATTTATTCCTGTAAGTACTTGTGCATATTTAAGTGGAATTATTACATAATCTGATAATTTACATACCTTTATTGCATCTTCACTTATTTCTTTTAAATCAGTTATTATCTTTGTACTTCTAAATTTACTTTTTATATCTAATATAAACTCTGAATTATAAATTGTACTATAAACTACATTTGGAATAAAATTAATACTTCTTATTAATTCATATTTATCATTATTTTTTAAAGAAAGAATTGTTTTTGAATTATTTTTTGTATTTCTAATTACATATTTATTATTTGTTTTTTTATTTAATATATTTACATAATCAGACCTTATTTTATTTGAATGAATAAAATTAATTATTTCTTTTCCTTCAATATCATTTCCAACACATGAAAAGTAATATACATTTAAATCATATTTACTTAGAACTATTGGTACATTTAATATATTTCCTATACTTTTGGTTATATTATTTATTGTATACTCATTATTTTCTTTTAAAAATGTATTTAAAAAAATATTTAAATTATAATTTAAATCACCAATTACTATTATATTATTCATATTCTTCACCATTTTTAGTATAACCAAAGAAAAAATGGATATTCTACTTTTATTATTTTAAATATTTTTAATTAATATTTTTTTTAACATTTTTACATCTTCTATATTTTTTTCATAATTACCATCAATAATATTACCAGTAAGAGGATCTATTATTGGAACATTATAACCATATTTTTTTAATAAGTTCTTTATAATATAAGTTCTTTTTTTCTTTTCTGATATATATTTATGGATGTCTTCACACTTTATTAATTGTTCACTAAACATAACATTTTTACTTTTGCCTCTATTAACTTTTTCTAATAAATATTCTATTTCATCAAAACATCCAATAGCAACTAAATCTTTATCCATATCTAATGAAGTTGGAATTCTTATTTCACCTCCATCTTGCAAACTATATCCATTATTTAATATACTTTCTAAAAAAACAAAGGATATATTAAATCTTATGTACTCATTAAATGCAGATGATGAATCATCATTACAATAAACCGAACTAAAATTTTTATTTTTAGGATGCATTGCGAAACAAATTTCATTTTCACATTGTTCATAAATTCCTGGTAAACATTCAAAATGTTCATATCTCATTTTAATCAAATCATTTCTTGACATAATTTTTCTAGATTTTATAATTTCTTCAAATATTTTTAAATCTTCTAACTTATTAGAATAATATTTTAAATTTATTCCATGAAAAATTTTGTTTTCTACTCCTTCAATACAATTAAACATTAAACACCCCACCTAAAAATCAATTATAAATATCGACTACTATTATTATAACAAAAAAACTAAGATACTCCTATCTTAGTTTATAATCTATTTACTATTTTTTATATTTGATTGCGCAGATGCTAGTCTTGCTCCTGGTACTCTAAATGCTGAACAAGAAACATAATCAAGACCAATTCTATCAAAATTTTCTATTGATTTTGGATCACCAGCATGTTCACCACATACACCAAGTTCAATATTAGGATTAGCGAGTTTTGCCTTTTCTTTTGAAATATTTACAAGTCTTAATACACCTTTTTCATCTACTGATTTAAATGGATCACTTTCAAATATTTTTTTATCATAATAATCTTTTAAGAATTTACCAGAATCATCTCTTGAGAAACCAAATGTTAACTGTGTTAAATCATTTGTTCCATAACTAAAGAAGTCACATTCTTTACCTAGTAAAT
>ERZ773139.1614-NODE-1614-length-25334-cov-7.036038_pt1 | contig 25334 bp, 23 predicted proteins | sample MGYA00580854_ERZ773139 | MGnify/ENA primary metagenome ERZ773139 (study PRJEB29015, sample SAMEA2737809) | human gut metagenome | biome: human gut; feature: human-associated habitat; material: faeces | place: China | collected 2012 ...
GCCTCCGCCAGCCGGATATTCCGGGGAATGACTGTGGAGAACACCTTTCCGGGGAAATGCCGCCGAACCTCCTGGGAAACCTGCGCCGAGAAATTCGTCCGCCCGTCGAACATGGTCAGCGCCACGCCGAAGACCTCCAACCGGGGGTTCATCCGGCGTTTTACCGTGCGCAGCGTCGCCATCAGGTCGCTGAGCCCCTCCAGCGCGAAGTATTCGCACTGCACCGGCACCAAGATTCCGTCCGCCGCACACAGGGCGTTCAGCGTCAGCAGCTCCAACGACGGCGGGCAGTCCACGAAAATCAGATCGTAGCGTTCCTTGACCCCGTTCAGCGCCATGTCCAGCTGCCTTTCTCGGTGCTGGGCGGAGATCAGCTCCACGGTGGCGCCCGCCAGATCGGACGCGGACGGCAGCACGTCCCCATAGGGCGTGGAGACGATGGTGTCCGCTGCCGGTACGTCGTTGATCAGCACATCGTAGACAGAGTATTTGCACTTCCGCTTGTCCAGCCCCAGCCCGGAGGTGGCGTTTGCCTGGGGGTCAAAGTCGCACAGAAGCACGCGCAGTCCCAGATCATGCAGTGCGGCGGTCAGATTCACGGCGGTGGTGGTTTTTCCAACGCCGCCCTTCTGATTCACCACGGCAATTATTTTCCCCATGTTTTCATCCTCTATCTTTCTGATATGTCCGGAGAGAAATGTTTCACGTGAAACATCAGTTTCCCTCGGTAGGCGTAGTAGCGGTGACGGCGGAGTAATTCTGCCCCGGCAGGAGACGATTTGCACTCATATAACGGAGCGTGACGACGGAAAGAACGACCAGCAGCACCACACAGACAGCAAGCAGCACAGACAGGACACGGACGCGAGCCTTCAGCGCCTTCAGCTGTTCCTCCAGTGCAGTCTTGCCCCGGCGGCGGGCGTGAACCTTCTTTGCAGCGGCCGCACTCCCACGGGACGGAAGCTGAACGGCAGTACCGGGCTTGACCGGGTACTTCGCCATCTGCACAAGACAGTCGTTGCAGAAAACCTGCCCCTCCTCGATCTCACGGCCGCACTTCAAGCAATTCACATCTCTCACCTCCGAATAAACGATACGAATATTGTACACCACTTTTCCCTGTTCGTAAAGAGGAAAGTAAAACAAGAAACCGAAGAATTTAGAAACCTTTTTTGGAAAAAGAGCCGCCTGTCCCAAACCTCCGGAAACGGACGTAAAAAAGCCTCCGGAGTTGAACTCCGGAGGCGGATGATCGATTTGATTATTTTGCGTATTCCACGGCCTTGGTCTCCCGGATGACGTTGACCTTGATCTGTCCGGGATATTCCAGCTCGGACTCGATCTTCTTGGCAACGTCCCGCGCCAGAAGAATCATGTTGTCCTCGGTCACAACCTCGGGCTTGACCATGATCCGCACTTCCCTACCGGCCTGGATGGCGTAGGCCTTATCAACACCGGGATAAGAACCGGTCAGCTCTTCCAGCTTTTGCAGGCGGCGGATATAGTTCTCCACGTTCTCGCGCCGTGCGCCGGGACGGGCGGCGGAAATGGCATCGGCAGCCTGCACCAGAACCGCGATGACGGTCTTGGGCTCCACGTCGCCGTGGTGGGCTTCGATGGCGTTGACGATAACGGGATTTTCCTTGTACTTCCGGGCAAGATCCGCGCCCAGCTGCACATGGCTGCCTTCCACCTCGTGGTCGATGGACTTGCCCAGATCATGGAGCAAGCCGGCGCGCTTCGCCATGGCCACGTCAACGCCAAGCTCCGCGGCCATCAGACCGGCGATATGGGCAACCTCGATAGAGTGGTTCAGAACGTTCTGACCGTAAGAGGTACGGTACTTCTGGCGACCCAGAATCTTAACAAGCTCGGGGTTCAGGTTGTGAACGCCGGTCTCGTAGCAGGCGCGCTCGCCCTCCTCGCGGATGGTGCGGTCAACTTCCTTGCGCGCCTTTTCCACCATGTCCTCAATGCGGGTGGGATGAATGCGGCCGTCCACAATGAGCTTCTCCAGCGCCAGCCGGGCAATTTCCCGGCGAACGGGGTCAAAGCTGGAAACGGTGATGGTTTCGGGGGTGTCGTCGATGATCAGGTCGACGCCGGTAATGGTCTCCAGGGTGCGGATGTTCCGGCCTTCCCGGCCGATGATGCGGCCCTTCATCTCGTCGTTGGGCAGCGTGACCACGGAGACGGTGGTCTCGGCGGCGTGATCGGCGGCGCAGCGCTGGATGGCGGTAGCGATGATCTCGCGACCCTTTTCCTCGGCCTCGTCCTTCAGCTGCGCCTCGATCTCCTTGATCTTCATGGCGGCCTCGTGGCGAACCTCGTCCTCAATGCTGTGCAGCAGGAAATCCTTTGCCTGATCCTGTGTCAGACCGGAAATCTTTTCCAGCTCGGTCAGCTGCTGCTGCTTGAGCTGATCGGCCTGCGCCTGGGTCTCGGAGATCTTCTGGAGCCGCTTGGCAAGCTCCTCTTCCTTGCGTTCAAAGGCTTCGGTCTTCTTGTCCAGAGTGGCTTCCTTCTGTTCCAGACGGCGCTCCTGCTTACTCAGCTCGGCGCGGCGCTCTTTGACTTCTTTGTCGTGTTCTGTGCGAGATTTATGGATTTCGTCCTTGGCTTCCAGAAGCATTTCCTTCTTACGGTTTTCACCGGAACGGATGGCTTCGTTGATCAGGCGGGTAGCCTCTGCCTCGGCAGAGCCGATCTCCCGCTCAGCGACCTTCTTGCGGTAACCGACGCCAAGGCCAAAGCCGGCGCCCAGTACCACCAGAATGCCAACGGCGATAATGAGAAAATGATACCATTCCATAAATTTGCAGCACACCTCCTTCTTAAAAAATAGGCGCAGAAGGGGTGGCGCATTGATCCCCATGTGAAATTAAGCATAACAGCCAGCCGGAAACACCGGCCGGCAACTTTTCGTGCAAAATCAGACGCCATGAGGCGCAAACGCATACCCCGGCTCCACCGCCGGTTATCAATGAAACGCGCGCCCGGAAAAAGGCGCAGCGTACACCATACCGAATTTATTTTACTCGCATTGGGAGGGAATGTCAAGGATAAAAAGGAAAATAAGTGGTAGAAATTCCCACGAATGGGTATTCCGCGGGAGATTTCGCACCTCGACCGCTCAAATTGAGCATCCATTCCGGCGGAAATGAGCTGTCTTTTCTTCCACGCCGCGATCCACGAGGGTCGGCAATCCTGGCTTGACTCTCTGACAGCAAGTAAATTTTAAGGCCGCAATTCCAAAACGGGGAATGCGGCCATTTTCCTGGTCAGCCAAAGCTGCTTTTCAATGCGGAACGTGCGGAAAGGCAAATGTTTCTATTGTTCAAATCCGCGTTCGGTGCTACAATAATCTGATACAAGTTTTTAATGAAACGGTTAAAAACCGTTTTATCCGGCTGCTGTTTCAACAGCCGGCGGCCTGCGAAGGATTCGCAGGATAAAATGGTGTTAACCATTTTATCGAGAAATAGGATGACAAAGGCGGAAGGTGGGAAAATCATGACGTTTTACGAAAAAATGCGGCTTGTCTGCCTGTGTATCCCCCGTGGGAAGGTCGCGACCTACGGGCAGATCGCCATGCTCTGCGGCAAGCCCGGAAATTCCAGACAGGTGGGCTACGGACTGCGGGAAAATCTGGCCGGGGCGGATATCTCCGCCTTTCGCGTGGTCAACGGCAAGGGCGAGCTGAGCGGGGCGCAGCATTTTCTCGTTTCCGATTTGCAGCGCACGCTTCTGGCGGAGGACGGCGTTCCCACGTACTGGAATGGCCGCTGCTGGCAGGTGGATTTGAAAAAATACGGTTGGGAAACATCCCGGGCCGACGCGGCGGCCTTTGAAAAGGCCTTCTCGACCCCGGAAGATCACTTGGATTTGGACCTGTAGTCCTTCATTTCCGGAATCGCCCCGCCGGACACCGCCCAGAGATACAGGCTGGCTACGCTGCAATAGGGGCTGAACCGGCGGCGGTATTTTTCGAACAGCGCCCGGTCAATTTCCCGATGGTGATAGACCATCCGCAATCCCCGCTGAATAGCAAGGTCGTCATAGCTGAAAATATCGGGGCGCTGCAAACAAAACAGCAGAATCATCTCTGCCGTCCACACGCCGATTCCCTTCAGCGCCCGCAGAGCCTCGATGGCGTCTTTGTCGGACATCCGCTCCACGGCGTCCAGATCGAAAGCGCCGGTGTGGACTTTTTCGGCAAAATCCGTGATATACTCCGCCTTGCGGAAGGTCATGCCGAGCGACTGCAGCTCTGGCACGCCCGCAGCTAAGATCGTTTCCGCGCTGACTGCCCCCAGCGCATCCTGCATCCGCTGCCAGATCGTCGCCTGGGCCTTCATGGAGATCTGCTGACCGATGATGTGGTGGATGACGGCGGAAAACAGGTCCGGATCCACCGCGCGGTCGACGTGCCCGATGCGGTCGATGACCTCGCCGAGCCGCTTGTCCTTTTTCCGCAGCCAGGCAAGCTCCGTCTCTCCATATGCAAAAACCATAGCTGTCACCCCTTACAGATTTTTCAGGATCAGCGAAATGCCGGACAGCACCAGCAGGATGGACGTGATCTTTTTGACGAGCGATTCGTTCATGCGGCTGCTGCATTTCATGCCGAGGAACAGCCCTGCGAGCGCGAACGGGAGCAGCAGCAGGGCGGTTTTCAGGGTGTCGAATGTCAGCAGGCCCAATGCGCTGTACAGAACGATGCGGAACGTGTTGTCCACGATAAACACCGCGCTGATATTTGCCTTGAACGAACCGCCGTCCTCGGTCACGCGGCTGACATAGGCGGCCAGCAGCGCACCCACGCCGAACAGACCGCACAGCACGCCCGCCGTCACGCCGATGATCGCCAGCACGATTTTAGAGGAGCGCAGACGCTTTTTGCTGTACTCCCGCGAAAACATTTCCGCGCCCAAGGCCGCTACGACCACGCCGAACAGCACCTTGACGGCTCTGGCGTCCACATGCTTGAGCAAAAACGCGCCGGGGATGCTGCCCGCCAGCACCAGCGCCGCCAGCGGAAGATACACCTTTGGTACAAGACGCTTCCGGTTCTTCCAGGTCAGGATCAGGTTGGTCGGATAGCCCAGCAGCAGGTCGATCGGAGAAATATTGGCGTTGGCTACGCCGAAGCTCAGGATCGACGTAAACACCAGCGTATTGGCAAAGCCGCACAGGCCCTTGATAAAATAAGCGGCCACCGCCGCGAGGATCCATAAGTACATGATCGCTGCCCCTCTGTTTTTTCACATTGTATCACGCTTTTCTGTGAAATGCTTTGCAAAAACGGAAATCCAATTCGATAGAAAAACCATATCGCCGCTTTCCTTTGTATTATAGCGCAGCGGCGCGGGCATTGCTATCTCAAATATGCAGAGCTCCGCCGGGGCGCAGCGGTTTGACTTTCGGGCGGGCGTCTGCTATACTGTGATTAAAGATATTTAACCATGAGAGGGAGGCAATGGTCATGGAAGCCTTCTATGGGATCCTGATCCCGTTTCTCGGCACGTCACTGGGGGCGGCGTGCGTGTTCTTCCTGAAAAAAACGCTCAGCGACGCGGTGCAGCGCGCCCTGACCGGCTTTGCCGCGGGCGTGATGGTGGCGGCGAGCGTATGGAGCCTGCTGATCCCGGCCATTGCGCAGTCAGCGGCGCTGGGCCGGTGGTCGTTTCTCCCGGCGGTGCTGGGGTTCTGGGTCGGCATTTTGTTTTTGCTGGCGCTGGACCACATCATCCCGCATTTGCACGCGAAAAGCGGGCAGGCCGAGGGGCCGAAGAGCCGCCTGCAGCGAACGACGATGATGGTGCTGGCCGTGACGCTCCACAACATCCCGGAGGGCATGGCGGTCGGCGTGGTGTACGCGGGATATCTGTCCGGACAGGCGCAGATCACGGCGGCGGGCGCGCTGGCGCTCTCGCTCGGCATTGCCATCCAGAACTTCCCGGAGGGCGCGATCATCTCCCTGCCGCTGCGCGCGGAGGGGATGAAAAAGTCCAAGGCGTTTCTGGACGGCGTGCTCTCCGGCGTGGTGGAGCCGATCGGGGCGGTCCTCACGATCCTCGCGGCGCGGCATGTCATCCCGGCGCTGCCGTATCTGCTGAGCTTTGCGGCGGGCGCGATGCTCTACGTTGTGGTCGAGGAGCTGATCCCCGAGATGTCGCAGGGGACGCACACCAACGTCGGCACCATTTTCTTCGCCATCGGCTTCAGCCTGATGATGGTGCTGGACGTGGCACTGGGGTAACAAAAAGATAACAAAAAAACAGGCGGCGCACCCGGGCGGGTGCGCCGCTTATTTTATGCCTTCCGGTGCAGGACGCGGTAGACGTAGTCCATATCGAGGCCCTGGCGGACGGCGTCCGCCAGCAGGTCGTACTGCCGCTCCTTGTAGGCCTGCGCATCGAAGCTGCCGAGGGCCGACGCGTCGATCCCGCGGCGCGCGCAGAGCGCGCGGAGGATGGCATCGGCGACGCCCGGCGCGTCGAACACGCCGTGGATATAGCTGCCGTAGACGCTGCCGGACCCGGCCAGCGGCGGCATGGCCGACGCGCTCTGGCCCATATGGATCTCGTAGCCCTCGTAGCCGAGGCCGTTGAGGCCGGAGAGCAGCCCCTGCACGCCGGAGAACGTGCCGGCGGTCTGCCGCTGGACCTTTTCGCCGTGGAAGACGGTGTCCATGTCCAGAAGCCCCAGCCCGCGGATCTGCGTCAGGCCCGCGGCCTCCACGCCGTCCGGATCCGAAACGCTGCGGCCCAGCATCTGATAGCCGCCGCAGACGCCGAAGACGGGCGTGCCGCGCGCGGCCTCCTTGCAGATGGCAGCCTCGAGCCCAGACTGGCGGAGCCAGCTGAGGTCGGCGATGGTGCTCTTGGTGCCGGGCAGAAGGATCATATCCGGCGTGCCGAGCTCGCCGACGGAGGAGATATAGCGCAGCGAGACGTTCGCATAGCGCTCAAAGGGAGAAAAATCAGTAAAATTGGAGATGCGCGGCAGGCGGATCACGGCCAGATCCAGGAGCTTGCGCCCCGCGGTTCGGGAAAAACGCTCGGTGAGGCTGTCTTCCTCATCGATATCCACCCGCGTGTAGGGCACGACGCCCGCCACCGGCACGCCGCAGAGCGCCTCGAGCTGCCTTAGGCCCGGCTCGAGGATCGCGCGGTCGCCGCGGAATTTGTTGATGATGGTGCCCTTGACCCGCGCACGCTCGTCCGATTCCAGCAGGGCGATGGTGCCGTAGAGCTGGGCGAAGACGCCGCCGCGATCGATATCGCCGATCAGCAGCACCGGCGCGTCCACCAGCTTCGCAAGGCCCATGTTGACGAAGTCGTCCTGCTTGAGGTTGATCTCCGCCGGGCTGCCCGCGCCCTCGATGACGAGCACGTCGTATTCCCTGTCCAGACCCGCGTAGGCATCCAGCACGGCCGGGAGGAATTCACGCTTGCGGCGGTAATACTCCATCGCGCGCATGCTGCCCACGACCTGCCCGTTCACGATCACCTGGCTGCCGACGTCGGTCGTCGGCTTCAGGAGGATCGGGTTCATGCGCACGTCGGGCGCGAGGCCCGCGGCCTCGGCCTGCACGACCTGCGCGCGGCCCATCTCGCCGCCCGCGGCGGTGATGAACGAGTTGAGGGCCATATTCTGGCTCTTGAAGGGCGCGACACGATAGCCGTCCTGCTTAAAGATCCGGCAGAGGGCAGCGGCGAGCAGGCTCTTGCCCGCGTTGGACATCGTCCCCTGCAGCATCAGATTCAGCGCCATGACAGTTCCTCCATCCCGCGCCGCAGAGCGTCCAGCAGCGCTTCATTTTCTTCCGGCAGCCGCACCGCCGTGCGGTACCAGCCCTCGCCGAGTCCGGGGTAATTCGCACAGCTGCGGATGGCGATCTTCTGCCGCAGCAGCGCGGCATCCAGCCCGGCTGGGCCTCGGAACAGCAGATAATTGGCCTGCGACGGGCAGACCGTCAGGCCGAGGGCCGTGAGGTCCGCGGTGAGCACGGCCCTTTGCGCCGCGATCAGCGGGCGGGCCTTTGCCGGCCAGTCCGGCTCGCGCAGGGCGGCAAGCGCCGCCGCCTGCGCCGGGACCGAGACGTTCCACGGCTGCGAGCAGGCGGACATTTTCTCGAGCAGCTGCCTGTCCGCCGTCAGGCAGTAGCCCACGCGCACGCCCGCAAGGGCGTAATTTTTGGTGAACGCCTTCAGGATCAGCAGGTTCGGATATGCCTCCAGCAGGTCCTTGGCGCTCGCCGCGTCCGTAAAGTCCAGAAAGCACTCGTCGAGCAGCACGCGCGTGCCCTGCGCGCGGCAGATGCGCAGGGCAGCTTCCAAAAGCCCTCGCGGGAGGGTCACGCCGGTGGGGTTGTTGGGCGTGCACAGAAACAGCACGTCCGGCTTCCGCTCCTTTAAAAAGGCGAGCAGCCCCTCGTCCGGCAGGAAATCCGGTGCGCGGAGGGGATGCTGCGCGAGCTGCGCGCCGAAATGTCCGGCGGCCGTGCGGTATTCCGAGAACGTCGGCGCGAATTCTGCCGCCAGACGCGGGCGCAGGGCGTCGCAGTAGGCATAGATGAGCTCCGCCGCGCCGCCGCCGCAGAGCACATACGGCTGCGGCACGCCCTCGTGCGCGGCAATGGCCGCGGTCAATGCGCGGCAGTAGGGATCCGGGTACTGCCGCACCTGTGCGGCCGCGGCGCGGATCGCCTCGACGACGCCTGGCGGCGTGCCGAGCGGATGGACATTGGAGGAAAAATCAAGCGTGACGGCGGCGCCGTAGACGTCGCCGCCATGCGGATTTTGCGTGTTGTAGAGCATAGGCTGGTCTCCTTCGTCAGCGATTACAGAGGAAGATGCAGAGCGCTTTGACCCCTGCGCACGCGAGCAGGGCAAGGATGGCCGCGGCCGTCATCAGCCGGCAGGCGCGCGGGATATCGTCCGGCTCAATGGCGCGGCGCTCGTCGCCGATATACGGTTTTTTGTGCAGGACGCCGTGGTACCACGCGTCGCCCGCGAGGCGCAGGCCGAGCAGGCCCGCGCAGACCGACTCCGTCTGTGCGGAGTTCGGGCTCGCGTGCCGGTACCGGTCGCGCCGGAAGATGCGCCAGCCGTTCTTCGCGTCCAAGCCCAGAATCGCGCCCGCGGCCAGCAGAAACAGCGCCGACAGCCGCGCGGGGATGAAATTCAGCACATCGTCCGCCTTCGCCGGGACGAGGCCGATATTTTTATACGGAGGCTCCACATAGCCGAGCATCGAGTCCATCGTGTTGACGGCCTTGTAGAAAAAGCCCAGCGGCGCGCCGCCGAGCGCGAGATACAGAAGCGGCGCGATGACGCCGTCGGACGTGTTTTCCGCCACAGTCTCGACGGCGGCCCGGGTGACGCCCGCGGCATCCAGCCGCGCGGTATCGCGGCCGACGATCATGCTTACCGCCTGCTGCGCGGCAGAGAGGCTTCCCGTCTGCAGGGCAGCATAGACGCGCATGCTCTCCTCCCGCAAAGATCTGACCGCGAGGACCTGCCAGCACATCACGCTCTCGAGCGCGAGGCGCAGATAGACGGACACCCGCTGCGCACCATAGAGGATGAGCGCCGGGAGCCCCGCCGAGACGAGCACCGTGCACAGCCAGATGCACGCGCCCGCGAAGATCTCGCCGCGCTCTGTCTTGGGAAACAGCGCGCGGAACCGCCGCTCGAGCAGCGAGATCAGCTTGCCGATCCCGACAACGGGGTGCGGCAGCCCATGCGGGTCGCCCACGATAAGATCGATGCCGAAGCCGATCAAAAGGGCGAAAAGGGACCATTTCAAGGCGTGTTTCCTCCATTCTGCAGCGTAAAGATGTAGATGGGGTTCTGTCCGGCCATCAGGTGATAGGGCCCCGCCGCGCGGGCTTTGGCGATGGACAGCGAAACGCATTCGGAGAACTCGAATTCCCGCATGCACGCCGTCAGCGCGGCAGCGGATTCGAGCGTGACAGCCGTCGCCACGATGCGCACGTGCGGATTTTTTTCGAGCAGCAGCTGCAGGATCTCGCGCACCTGCCCGCCGGTGCCGCCGAGGAAGGCGTGCGTCGGCGCGGGCAGCTCGCGGCAGGCCTCCGGCGCGCTGCCGGAGACGAGGCGCAGGTTTTCCGCGCCGAAGGCGGCGCGGTTCTGCTCCAGAAGCGTCAGCGCGTCCGCCTCGCGCTCGATGGCCCAGACGCTGCCGCGCGCAGCCTGCAGCGCCATCTCGATGGCGACCGAGCCGGTGCCCGCGCCCACGTCCCAGCAGACGGCGTCCGCCGTCAGCTGCAGCTTGGACAGGCAGACGCTGCGCACCTCGCTCTTGGTCATCGGCACGACGTGGCCGGGGGCGAGGCTTCTTTGAAAGCGCTCGTCCGGCAGGCCGTGGGTGACGACGGCGTCGGGCGACGGATTTTCGAGCAGGGCGACGCTGAGCTTGTCGAACGTCCGCTCCGCCAGCTCCGCGGCCGTGCCGCGGGTGATGCGCTCATCCGGGTAGCTCAGCCGTTCGCCGACGCTGACGCGGACCTGACCAAGTCCGGCTCCGGTGAGCCTCTGGCAGAGGGCGGCCATGCCGCCCTCGCCGCCGACGAGGACGAATACGGTTTTGTTCCGGCGCACGTCCGGGACGATATCGTGCACCCGGCCGTGGAGGCTGACGGGCACAACGGACTCATAGCTGACGCCGAGGCGGGCGCAGAGATAACTGAGCGAGCTCAGGCCCGGAAGGACGGTCGTTTCGCAGTCCTGCAGCAGCGGCAGGAGCTTCTTCGTGCCGCTGAAAAAGCCGGTGTCGCCCGACATGACGACGGTGAAGCGGCGGCACTGCGGGTGCTCGCGGATGCGATCTGCGATCGCCTCCGGCGCGATGGCGTCCAGCGCCAGCTGGCCGGGCCGGGCGACGGCCTCCAGCATCCGCCGCGCGCCGATCAGCGCGTCCGCCGCACGGATCGCCGCGCGGACCTCGCCGGTCTGCGCGGCCTCGCTGCCGGGGCCGATGCCAACGACTGTCACCCGCGGGCGGCAGGAAAAGCCGAAGCGGGCACACAGGGCGCCGATGGTCTCAGGAAGCGAGCTTCCCGTCTCCTGCGTGGGGCGGCCGATGACGAGCAGGCGCGCCCCGGCGTGCCTGGCCGCGGCGGCCTTTTCCTGAAAGCCGCCAGCCGCGCCGCCGTCTTTGGTAACGAGCCAGCGCGCGCCGGTCCTATGCAGCATGGCCTCGTCCATCTCCCGGGAGAACGGGCCCTGCAGGGCAAAAATATGGGACGGGCTGAGCCCCGCCGCGCTGCAGGCCTCCAGCGAAGCGGGCAGCGGCAGCACACGCGCCCAGCAGCGCGCGGCAAAGTCCGGCAGGGCGGCAAATTTCGATAATTCCTTGCTGCCGGTCGTGAGGAGGATGTTCCCCTCCGTGCCGGACAGGAAGCGGACGGCTTCGTCCGTATTCTCTGCGAACACCGCGTCCTCCGGCGCTTCAGACGCGCCGCGCAGCAGCCGCCAGTGCTCTACTCCGGCCGCTTCGCAGGCGGCCGCGATGCTCCTGGTGATCGACGCGGCGTAGGGATGCGTGGCATCGATCACCAGATCAAAGCGTTCGGCCTGCAGCAGAGCTCCGATCTCCCCGACCGGCAGGGGTCGGGCTGAGACGGTCAGGTTTTCGCCCTCCGGCAGGAGGGTCTGGCCGTATTCCGTGGCGACGCAGGCCGTCACGCGGCAGGGCTGCGTATTTAAAAATTCGACCAGCTCGCGGCCCTCCGTCGTGCCGCCGAAGACACAGAGCTTATACATCGCGGTATCCCCTCGGTGTGATAAAATTCCCGCCGACCGCCTGCGCGGCGGCGTTGCCGATAAAGACGGTGCAGAACATGTCGGCCTGCGCCGTTTTGAGTTCGCCGAGCGTCAGCACGCGGCGGCTCTCGCCCTCGCGGCCGATGCAGCGGACGATGCCGCAGAGCCGGTCCTCCGGCAGTACGCGGAGCAAAATCCCGCACGCGCGGTGCAGGTGTTCCGGCCGGCCGTGGCTGGCGGGGTTATATAAGACGATGGTCAGATCCGCCTCAGCGGCGCACAGCAGCCGCTTTTCGATCGTTTCCCACGGCGTGAGGCGGTCGGAAAGGCTGACGACGGCAAAATCATGCGTCAGCGGCGCGCCCAGCAGCGCGCCGCCGCTGCACGCGGCGGTGAGGCCCGGGATGGCCTCCACCTCCGGCTCCTGCGCCTCGCCGCGCAGCTGATAGACCAGCGCGGCCATGCCGTAGATGCCGCTGTCGCCGGAGCAGACCAGGCAGACAGTTTTCCCTGCCGCGGCCAGCTCGAGCGCCATGCGGCAGCGCTTGGCCTCCTGCGTCATGGGGGTGGCAAGCAGCTCTTTGCCGGGATAGCGGTCCTTGACCAGATCGACGTAGACCGGGTAGCCCACGATCACGTCGCACGCGGCCAGCGCGCGGTCGGCGCGGATGGTCATATTTTCAAAGTTGCCGGGGCCGATGCCCACGATCTGTACCTTACCCAAAGCGTACCTCCCAAGGTTCCTCGGCGACGGCGACGGTCACGCCGCCCAGCGCCTGTTTTTGCACCAGCAGCCGCCCGCCGCCATAGAGCGCCGCGCGCTCACAGACGTTATCCACGCCCGTGACGGAGGCGACGAAGCGCGAGCCCGTAAAGCTGCCCGGTACGGCGCGCAGCTGCGCCGCGGAATAAAACCGGGCCTGCCAGCCGTTTGCGCGGCAGGCGGCGAGCAGCCCCGGCTCGTCCTGCTTGAGGTCGATCGACGAGACGCCGGAGATGGCGGCCAGCGCCAGCCGGTTCTCCCGGAAGACCTGCCGGACGGCAGTCTCGATGGCCGCCTGCTCCGTCCCGCGGCGGCAGCCGAGGCCGACGCGGAGCTTTCTGGGGATGAGGCGGAGCGTCACGCCGAACGGCGATTCGGTCCGGCAGCCGATGTAGACGCCGAACGGCCCCTCCGCCGCGGCAACCACGCCGCCGGGCAGGGGCGGGCAGACCGGAAACTCGCTGCAAAGCGGCAGATCATGCTCCAAAATTTCAGCTGCGAAGCGTTTGGCAAGCGCAAAGTCTTCGATCGCGCAGCCGTTCTGCGCGGCCCAGGCGTCAACGGCGAATTTTCCGTTCACGTCCGTCGCGGTGGTGATGACGGCTTTCGCGCCGAGGGCGCCGGCCAGACGCGCGGCCAGCGCGTTCGCGCCGCCGATGTGGCCGGAGAGGAGCGGAATGACGAAGCTTGCACGCTCGTCGAGGCACAAAACGGCCGGGTCCGTCTTTTTATCACGGACGAAGGGCGCGATGCTCCGCACCGCGACGCCGCAGGCGCCGACAAAGATCAGCGCGTCCATATTGGCAAAGGCCTCGCCATAGACGCCCGCGTCCAGCGCGGCAAAGCCCGGCGCTTCGAGCCGGGGCGGCGCATAGCAGCGCTCCGCCTCCGGCAGAGCCCGGCAGACGCGCCCAGCCGTCCGGCAGCCCGCGCGGGTGTAGGCAAAGACGGCGAGCTTCATTGCGTCGCCTCCCGGAATTCGGTCGTGAAGCCCGGGTGGTACAGGAGCGACCGCAGATAGGTGTCTCCCAGACACCCGCCCACGACGATCAAAGACGTCTTGGTCAGGCCGTTTTCCGTCACAGTCCTGTGGAGCGTGCCGACGGTGCAGCGGAAGATCTTCTCCTCCGGCCACGTCGCCTTGTACACGACGGCGGCCGGGGTCTGCGCTTCATAGCCGCCCGCGAGCAGGTCCTCCTGCAGCTTTTCGGTAAGCGAGGTGCTGAGGAAGAGCACCATCGTCGCCCGATGGGCGGCCAGGGCGCGGATGGACTCGCGCGCCGGGACGGGCGTGCGGCCCGCCGCTCTTGTTATAATAACCGTTTGGCTGACATCCGGCAAGGTGTATTCTGCTTTTAATGCCGCGGCCGCGCCGCAGAAGGCGCTCACACCCGGGCAGACGTCATAGGCGATGCCGAGCGCTTCCAGCTCGTCAAACTGCTCACGTACCGCGCCGTAGATGCTGGAGTCGCCGGTGTGCAGGCGGACGGTCGTCTTCCCCGCCGCTTCGGCGGCGCGGATGACGGCGATGACCTCCTCGAGGGTCATTTTCGCGCTGTTGTGGATCTCGCAGCCCGGCTTCGTGTAGGACAAAAGTGCCGGGTTCACCAGCGAGCCCGCGTAGATGACCACGTCCGCCTCGCCGAGGAGCCTTGCTCCGCGCACGGTGATGAGATCGGCCGCGCCGCTCCCGGCGCCGACAAAATGTACCATTTCAGTTCTCCTTTATTTTCTCCAACAGAGCCTGCGCCTGTGCGGTCTGGCACAGGCAGCCGTATTCCTTTGAAAAAACGATCGCGCCGGCGGCCATCGGCCCGCATTTGTGCTGCAGCTGGACCTCGATGCGCTCTGCCAGCCGGGAAAGAAGCGGCGCATACAGCCCCTCCTCCCGCAAGATGCGCAGCGCGTCGTCGCACATGACGCAGGACAACAGCTCCTGCGTCTTCTCCTGCCGCAGCCCCAGCGCCGCGGCGTGGGCGGCGAGCAGCTCCATGCGGCAGTCGCCGAAGCGGGAGTGCGTATTCCACATTCCGCCCGCAAGCTTCACGAGCTTGCCGATATGCCCGACGAGCAGCGCACCCCGGAAGCCCAGCTCCCGGCAGCTTTCCAGCGCGTCGCCGATGAAGTTGCTGGTCAGGACGGCCGTCTTCGGGTCGAGGCCGATGGCGCCGCGGATGTAGTCCGCGCCGTAGTTGCCGGGGGTCAGCAGGATATAGTCGGCCCCGTCCGCCCGCCGCTGGCGCAGCTCGACGCGGATGGTATCGACGAGCGCCTGCTCGCTCATGGGCTCGACGATGCCGGTCGTGCCGAGGATGGAGATGCCGCCGGTGATGCCGAGGCGGGGATTGAAGGTCTTCTGGGCCAGCGCCTCACCCTCCGGCACAGAAATGACGACCGACAGTCCGCCGGGAAACTCGCACAGGCGCATGATCGCCCGCACGTTTTCCTCGATCATACGGCGGGGGACGGAATTGATGGCCGCCGCGCCCACCGGCTGGTCGAGCCCGCGCTTTGTGACGCGGCCGACGCCTGCGCCGCCGTCGATCGTGACGCCGGGCGCGTCGGTCTTCTGCACGCGGGCAAAGATCAGCGTATCGCGCGTCACGTCGGGGTCGTCGCCGCTGTCCTTGCGGATGGCGCAGGAGACGAAGTCCGCGCCGCGGGTCGTCTGCAAAACCGGCAGCGTCAGGGCGATGCCCTTGGGCGTCAGCAGGTCGACCGTCGGGGCCTCCCGGCCGGTCAGCAGCATATAGGCCGCGGCCTTTGCCGCCGCGGCGGCGCAGGAGCCGGTCGTATAGCCGAGACGGAGCTTTTTTCCGTCCTTGACGATGTATTCCTCCATGTTATCGCCGGATCTGGTAGAGCAGGGCGTTGCAGATGGCGGCGGCGACGTTGCTGCCGCCCTTGCGCCCGCGGGCGACGATATAGGGCGCGCGGCCGCCCTCGATGATCAGCTCCTTGCTCTCGACCACGTTCACGAAGCCGACCGGCACGCCGATCAGCAGCGCGGGCCGGAGCAGCTCCGCCGCCATGAGCGCGTCGAGCGACACCAGCGCCGTCGGCGCGTTGCCGATGGCGAAGATGCAGGGCTTTTTGAGCTGCGCGGCCTTCTCCATCGAGACCCAGGCGCGGGTCACGCCGCGCGACTTTGCCTCGGCCGCGACGTCGGGGTCGGACATGAAGCAGTGGACCTCGCCGCCGAGGGAGGCGAGGATGGTCTTATTGATCCCGGCCTTCGCCATCTGGGTATCGGTGACGATATCGCAGCCGGACCGCAGGGCTTCGAGCCCTGCCTGCACGGCGTGGGGCGAGAAGACGAGGTTGTCGGCGTAGTCAAAGTCCGCGGTGGTGTGGATGGCGCGCTTGATGACAGGCGCGTTTTCCGGGTCGAGCTTCCGGTCGCCCAGAAGCTCGGTGATGATCTCGAAGCTGCGCGCTTCGATGTCCATGGGTCTGCAGGTCTCAAGCATGGCGGTGCTTCTCCTTTCGGCAGGCGGCTAGAAAATTCGCGGCGAAGGCGGGGTTCGCATAAAAGTGGAAATGTGGGTAGCCCGCATAGAGCGTCCCGGTCGCGTGGACGCAGGGCCAGCGGCGGCCGGAGGGCTTTTCGGCCAGGAAGGCCTCGCCGGGGTCGTCCGCGTCCCAGCGGTGAAATTCGTGCGCGGCGATCGACTCGCCCGCGCGGCAAAGAAGATTGTCCCGCTGCGCGGTCAGCGTCAGGTAGCCGAAGCGCGTGAGCTTCCCGGCGTCAAAGCTGCGGCCGGGGATCGCGCCGGCCATCGGATGATCGCCGATGGCGTCCAGCAGGTACATGAACCCGCCGCACTCGGCGATGCAGGGCACGCCTTTCTGCACGGCGGCGCGGACGCTTTCGCGCATGGAGGCGTTTTCGCTCAGCTGCGCGGCGGAAAGCTCCGGATAGCCGCCGCCGAGGTACAGCCCGTGCAGCCCCTCCGGCAGCACCGGGTCCTCCAGCGGGCTGAAGGGCACGAGCTCTGCGCCAAGCGACGATAACAGCGCGAGGCTGTCTTCATAGTAAAAGCAGAACGCCCGGTCGCGCGCCACGCCGATGCGGACGGGCTCGCCCGCTTCCGGCAGCGGCGGCGGGCAGACGGCAAGGGGCGGCGCTTCATTTGCCAGGCGCAGAAGCAGATCCAGATCGATGCTCATTTCCGCCTGGGCGGCGAGGCGCTGCAGCTTTTCGCGCAGGTCCGCCACCTCCGCAGCCGTGACGAGGCCGAGGTGGCGGCTTTCGAGCGTGCATGCCGGCAGGCGCGGCAGATAGCCGCAGGCTTTGATGCCGAAACGCGCTTCGAGCTCTTTGGCCAGCGGCGCGTAGCTCATGGCCGTGCAGCCGTTGAGGATGACGCCGCGGATCCCGCTGTGCGGCTGGAACTGCAGAAAGCCCTGCACCGCGGCCAGCACGGACAGCGCCGCGCCGCGCGCGTTCACGACCAATATCGTGGGGCTGGCGGTCTTCTGCGCAGTCTCCCAGGTGCTCGCGCGCGTGGTGGTGAGGCCGAGGCCGTCATAGTAGCCCATGACGCCCTCGATGATGGTGACGGCGCAGCCCGCGGCGTTCTGCGCGAGCAGATAGCGGAGCGTCGGCTCGTCAAAGAAAAAGGGGTCGAGATTTGCGCTTTTCGCGCCGATGATGCGGCTGTGGAACATGGGGTCGATGTAATCCGGGCCGCATTTGGCCGCGGCGACGCTCAGCCCCCGGTTTACCAGCGCCTGCAGAACGGCGCAAGTCACGGTCGTCTTCCCGCAGCCGCTGTTCGTCCCGGCGATCACGAGCCGGGGTAGCTTCTGTTCCATGGTCCTCCCTACGGTACTAGATCCAGCGTGGAGAAGCAGGGGTCGTACCGCCCCGGCTCCATGTGGTAGAGCTTTGCGATGTAGTCGCGCGTGAAGATCTCCTCTGGCGGGCCGACGCGGTCGATGTGGTCGCCCGCGACGCACACGACGGTGTCGGACACGCGCCGCGCCAGATCCAGCTCGTGCAGCGACATGAGCACAGCCAGATCCTCCTCGCGCACCATGCGCTTGAGGATGGTCAGCAGCTCCAGCTTATAGCGGATATCGAGATAGCTCGTCGGCTCGTCGAGCACGATGAGCTCCGGCTGCTGGCAGAGCGCGCGGGCGAGCAGGATGCGCTGCCGCTGCCCGTCGCTGACGGCCTGGAAGGGCCGGTCGGCAAATGCCTCCGCGTCGGTGCGGCGCAGGCTCTCGTCCACGATCTTTCTGTCTTCCGCGGTCAGGATGCCGAGCTTTCCCGTATAGGGATAGCGGCCGCTGCTGACCACGTCGCGGCAGGTCATGAGCTCCGGGTCCATGCGGGCGGTCATGAGGATGGCCATGCGGCGGGCGATGGCGTTGCGGCTGCGCGCGCGCAGCTCCTCGCCGTCCAAATACGCGGCGCCGCCGATGCGCGGCAGCTGCCCGGCGATGGTCTTGAGGATGGTCGACTTGCCGGAGCCGTTCGGGCCGATGAGCGTGACGATCCTCCCGCGCTGCACGGCAAGTGAAATTTCGCCGATCAGGGTCCTGCCCTGATAGCCGACGGCAAGGTCTTCTGTCTGCAGATAGGCTTCCATGTTATCCCGCCTTTCTGTGGATCATCATGTAGATGACGATGGGCGCGCCGAACACGGCCGTCACGGAGCTGATGCTGACCTCGGTCGGTGCGAAGGCCGTGCGGGCGATCAGATCGCAGAGCAGGCAGAACGCGCCGCCGCCGAGGAAGGACGCCGGGATGAGGATGAGCGGCTCGGCCGTCCCGAACAGGGATTTCATGAGGTGCGGCACGGCGATGCCGACAAAGGAAATGGGCCCTGCGAACGCCGTCACGCAGGCGGACAGGACGCTCGAGAGCAAGATCAGCGCCGTGCGGAACGCGCGCAGGTGGACGCCCATGTTCTGCGCGTACACCTCGCCCAGCTGGTAGGCCCGGATGGGCTTCGAGAGGAAAAAGGCCAGCACCAGCGCCGCGCCGCAGACCAGCACCATGGTCCGCACGTTCTCCCAGCTCATGCCGGAGAACGAGCCGAGCGACCAGTTGTGCAGGTTCACGATGTTGGAATCGTCGGCGAAGGTGACGATGAAATCGGTCAGCGCCGTGCAGATATAGCCGATCATGACGCCGCAGACCACGAGCAGGCTCATGCGCCGGACCTTCCTGGAGATCGCCAGCACGAAGCCCATCGAGAGCATCGCGCCCGCGAACGCCGCCGCGATCAGCACTGCCGACGTGGACACCAGCCCCCGGCTGAGCAGCGCGACCATGGTGACCGACACCGTCAGCTTCGCGCCGGACGAGATGCCGAGGACGAAGGGGCCGGCGATGGGGTTATGAAAAAACGTCTGCAGCAGATACCCCGAGACCGACAAGGCCCCGCCGAGGATCAGCGCCGCCAGCAACCGCGGCAGGCGGATCTGCAGCAGGATCCTGCGCTGCGAGAGCTCTCCCCCGCCCTGCAGGATCGTCCATATTTCTGACGCGGGGAGCCGGACGCTCCCCGCGAGGATGTTCCAGATCAAAAAAATCAAAAGCAGCAGAAGGAGCAGCAGAAAACCGCCCCATGTCCGTAGTCTCCGGGTCTTTTCCATACTGCTCCTCCTGTATTATGATAGTTTCCGCAGGAACCGCAGATCGCCCGCGTCCTTGTCGTTCAGAACGGCGTGGACGTCGAGGATCAGATCGCCGAGCGCGAGCGATTCCTGATAAAAGTTTTTGGTGATGCACCAGACATTGCCGGTCTGCACGGCCTTAAAGTCCGCGAGCAGCGGGCTTTTGGCCAGCAGGGCGTCCAGCGAGTCCAGCTCGCCGTCGATGGTGCTGTTGTAGATGAGCACGTCCGCGTCCGCCGCGGCGTCGTAGAACGATTCCATCTGGATGGTCATGGTCGAGAGGGCGTTTTCCTCGCCGCTCTCGTCGAACGAGACGTAGTCGCCGCCCGCCATCCGGATGGCCTTGGCGATATAATCGCCGGATTTGCGCACGTTGACCGCGCCGGCCGAGGTGATGTAGAAGAAGGCGACGGTCTTGCCCGCCGACTCCTGCGCGAGCACGGGCTGCAGATCCTGCAGCAGCGCGTCATAGGCCGCGCAGGCCGCATCTTCCTTGCCGACCAGCGCGCCGTAGAGCTTCAGCCATTCCATGCGGCCGAGGGGGTCCGATTCGTAGCTCGAGCGCTCGATGAGCACGGGCACGCCGACCGACTCCAGCTGCTCGACGACCTCCGGCGTGTGATAGATCATGGTGTTTTCGATCGCAAGATCGCAGCCTTCTGCCAGGATGGTCTCATAGTCGGGCGCGGAATATTTTCCGGCGTAGACCATGGTCCCGGCCTGCATGGCGGCTTTCGCCTCATCAATATACCAGTCCGACTCCTTCTGGCCGCTGAGCGCGATGCGGTCCACGGCATCAAGCGCCCGGAAAAAGTCCATCGCCGCCGTGGCGACGAGATAGATATGGTCCAGCGGCTGCTGCAGGACGGTCACGTCCTCCGGCACGCCCGCCGGGACCGGCGCACCCTCGGCCACGAGCAGAAACGTCTGATCCTCGCCGATGGTGATGCGCGTATAGTCCTCGCCCGCGTAGGAAACCGTGAACTGCTTGGCGTAGGAGAGGGGCAGCGCGCGGTCAAACGTCAGGCTGTCCCACGTGGCTGCGGCTGCGGGCTGCTCCGGTGCGGGCTGCTCGGCCGGGGCCTTCTGCGGGGCGGCGCAGCCGCACAGCAGCAAAAGCGCCAGCAGCAGCGCAAGGATCCGCGGCTTCATTCGCCCGCCTCCTGCAGGCTGGCAGACGAGAAGTTCAGGGTGTATTCGATCTCATGGGGCGTACTCATGGCGGTGGTGTCGCCGATGACGGTCAGGTCGGTGTCAAAGGCCTCGACGGGGATCTCGAACGTCGAGCCGGGCTCCGTCGACAACACGTCATAGCGTTCGCCGTTTACCAGCATATAGTCATACTTGCTGCTGCTCCAGACGATCGCGGCGGTGGCCGCGCCGTCCTGCACGGTCAGGGTGCAGGGCGAAAGGACCTGCGCCTTGCCGGAGCCGCCCGCGAATGTGAGCTCGGCCGTGTAGACGCCGTCGGCCAGGCCGAGGTCCTGAACGGTCTTCCCGGCTTCCGCAGCGGGAACGGGGTCGGTGACGGAGACCTTATGGTCGTACCAGACGCCCTTCTTGCCGATGAGGGCGACGTCAAACTCCGTATCCAGCGCGGGGACGGGGATGTCGAAGCCGTAGACCTCGTCGGACAGGCCGTCGGAATAGGTGACGGTGTCGGTCGTGGGCTGCAGGAGCTCCGCGCCGTCCTTCTGCGCATCCTCGGCAAGGCCATAGAACAGATTGACGATGCTCTTGGACGCGAGACTGACGTGGATGGTCATGCTGCCGTCCTTGACGGTCAGCGTGCCCTTGCCGTCACAGGCCTCGTTCGCGTGGAACATGCTGCTGTCGGTGTTGAATTCAGCGGTATAGACGCCGTCGGGCAGGGCGGGAGCCGGTTCTTCCGCAGGCTCCTCGGCAGGCTCGGCTGCGGAAGCTTCTTCGTCCGCGGGGGCTTCTGCCGGGGCTTCGGCGGCGGGCTGCGCCGGCTCTGCGGCGGCAGGCTCGGCCTCTTTTTGTGCGCAGCCGGTCAGCAGGGCAAACAGCAGCAGCGCAGACAGGGCAAGTGCGATCAGCTTTTTCATTGGGATCTCCTCCATAGAGCGCAGTTCGCTCCGGGGCGGCCGCTGCCGCCCCGGAGCCGGGTGATCAGGATATTTATGCGTTCAGCGCGTCGATCGCAGCCTTGGTGTGGGCAACGTAGAGCGCCTGGACATCGGCGATCTCGCCGAGGCCGTGGATCTGGCAGTCGACGGTGAAGCCGGCAGCCTCAAACATGGTCTTCCAGGAATCATCGTCGGAACCAGCCATATCGTTGTTGGCGTGATCGCCGGCAACGACCATCAGCGGGCGCAGGACGACGTTGGTGTAACCGGCAGCCTTGACGGCCTCGATGACGGCCTCTGCGGAGGTCTCCTCCGGCTCGCCCTCGACGGTGCCGATGAAGACGTTCTCATAGCCGAGGTTCTGCATCTGGGCCTGCATCTGGCTGTAGGTGACCTTGGCGACGTGCGCGGTACCATGGCCCATGAAGACGAAGGCGGTACCGGCGTCCTTGGCAGCCTCGAGGCTCTCAAAGCCGGCCTCGGAGACGGCAGCGGCGGTGATGGCCTTGGCGACAGCTTCCTTGTCGGCGTTGATGACGGTGGCGTCGGAGCCGACCTCGCCGAGCATCGGCTCTGCGATGGAGACGGATTCAAACTGATCCTTGTATGCCTCGATGGCTTCGCACATCTCGTCATACTCCGCACCGTGCATCAGGTGCGTCGGCTGGACGACAAGGTTCTTGACGCCGTTGGCGACCGCACGGTCGAGCGCCTGGGTCATGTTGTCGATCTTCTCGCCGTCACGGGCCTGGATGTGGTTGATGATGATCTGCGCGGTGAAGGCGCGGCGGACGGACCAGTCGGGGTACGCGGCCTGCAGGGCGTCTTCGATGCCCTTGATGTCGGCCACGCGGCTGTCGTTGAAGGACGTGCCGAAGGAGACGACCAGCAGCTCATTTTCGCCGATCTCGTCCTGGTTGCGGGCGTCATCCAGCGAGGCGTCGCCGGTGTCGCGGCCGAAGTACTCGGGGCTGGCTTCCTCGCCCTCGACGAGTTCCTTCTGCGCGTCGGTCAGCGCGTCCCACGCGGCCTCGGCCGCTTCGCACTGCGCGTCGGTGTCATCGGTGCGCTCCTGCACGTAGATGGCGTCGATGAGCGCGGCGACGTTGTCGGCGGCTTCCTGATCGAGTTCTTCCTGCGAGGGCTGCTCCTCGGCGGGCTGCTCGGGTTCTTCGGCGGGGGTCTCTTCCTGTGCGGGTGCTTCGGGTTCTTCGGCGGGGGTCTCTTCCTGTGCGGGTGCTTCGGTCTTGCTGCAGGCAGCAAGCAGGCTCAGCAGCATCACGGCTGCGAGCAGGAGTGCGATGGTCTTTTTCATGGGGATCTACCTCTTTTCAAAAATGTTCTGAAAGAAATATAGCGTCAGTTGGCAAGAGCACACATGCCCGCCGGACGTTCCGGCCCGCCTTTCGTTACGTTATCGTCCTTAACTTGCATCAGCAAGATTGCATTCTCTGCCTTACAAAAAACGCGCCGGAGCGCCCGGTGGGTCTTCGAGTTTTCCCGGAGCATGGACGGCAGATGGCAAGGCAGACGAGGCAGATGGGCTGACGCCCATCAACGAGGATAACGACGCCAGTTGCTGTTCAGGCCCGGGAAAACCATGTGGGCTCTTGTCAGCTGACGCTAAAAAACGGCTGCGTCTCCGCAGCCGTTCTCCCTAACCGTATCGTATGTCCGCGCTCCGCCCCGGAAAAAGGGCGAAAATGCTTACAAACTTGCAGGAAGGTCAATCCGTAGACAGCGGAATTGAAATTCCACGTCTGGGCAGGTCTCCTGACTTTGATCATCGCTGCCCTGCCCTTCCCGGTCTCCCAGTGGTTTTTACAGTCCAGCTCCCGTACACAGTGACTGCATCGCTCCGGATTCACACCGGATTCCCTTTTCACCCGCCTCTCGGCGGACACCCAGACGCTACAATTTTATATTTTTTTCAGACAGCCACATTATAACACGGGCAGAAAAATTGTCAATACGTCGAATCGCCGGTTTTCCGGTGTCTCTTTGCGGAAAAACCGGCAGTTTTTCCGTCCGTCGCGGATTGTTTCAAAACAGTTTTAACTTTCGGCCCGGGATATGCTATACTGGTCGCAGCAAATGGCCGGAGGTGCGTTTTTATGACGATCCGCAGGCGCCTTGCGCGCTCGAATCTTGTGATGATCCTGATCCCTGTCGCGATCGCGGCGGTCTTGCTGCCGCTCGGCGGCGGGCTTGCGCTTTTGCTTCTCGAGCGGGTGTGGCTGCCCCGGCTGGGGCTGTCGTTCGCGGCCCTGCATGAGACCGGCGAGCAGCTGGAGACGGCGTTCGCCGGGGCGAAGGCCCTCGCCGCCATCTACGCCGGGACGGTGATCCTGGCGCTGACGGGCGCGTTCGACCTGCTGCTGCTCGATCTGATGCTGCCCGGGGTAGACGGGTTCACGATCTGCCGGCAGGTGCGCGAGCAGAAAAAGCTGCCCATCCTGATGGTCTCGGCCCGGACCGGCGACGCGGACAAGATCCGCGGTCTCGGCTTCGGTGCGGACGACTATATCGAAAAGCCGTTTTCCCCGAGCGTGCTCGTCGCGCGCGTGAAGGCGCATCTGGCGCAGGTGAAGCGGCTGCAGCCGTCGCCGGCCGAGCCGGCCGTACTCACCGTGGGCCCGCTCACGGCAAAGCTCGACGCGCGGCAGATCTTCAAAAACGGCGTGGAGCTCCCGCTCAAGAACCGGGAATACGAGCTTTTGCTGTTTCTCATGCGGCACCCGGGACAGGTGTTCAGCCGGGAGGATCTGTATGAGATGATCTGGGGTCTCGAGTCAATGGGCGACAACATCACCGTCGCCGTCCACATCGGCCGCATTCGCGAAAAGCTCGAGGACGACCCGGCCAGCCCGAAGCTCCTGCAGACTGTCTGGGGCGTCGGCTACCGGCTGCGCACGGACGCAGTTTAAACTCTGTTTGAAAATCCTTTATCTGCTTTTTAAATGTGTGGTCTATCCTTGATCCATAAGATCGATCACACGGCGGCAAGGCCGCCGGGAAGGAGCAGCCTTTATGGTTCTGACAGCATTTCATGGGTTCTGTATGGCGCTGGCCGACAGCGTCCCCGGCGTATCCGGCGGAACGATCGCATTTATTCTGGGCTTTTACGACCGGTTTCTTGACGCGCTGCATCAGCTGTTCGGGACGGACAAGGACGCGCGCAGAGCCGCCGTCCGCTATCTTCTGCAGCTCGGCCTCGGCTGGGTCGTGGGGATGGTCGCGAGCGTGGCCGCGCTCGCGGAGCTGTTTGCGTCGCAGGTCTATTTTATGAGTAGCCTGTTTCTGGGGCTGACGCTGGCCTCGTTCCCGTTCGTCATCCGGGCGGAGCGGCGCGTGCTGCACGGACAGGCCCGCAACTGCCCCTTCGCCCTGTTCGGCCTGCTGCTCGTCGTGCTTCTGACGCTGCTGCGGACGAACGCCGCGGGCGTCGCCATCCGCTTTGCCGGCGCGCCGGTCTGGATGCTGGGCTACATTTTCGTCTCCGGCGCCGTTGCCATCACCGCGATGGTGCTGCCGGGCATCTCCGGCTCGACGCTCCTGCTCATCGCGGGCGTGTACCTGCCCGCCATCGGGGCGATCAAGGCGTTTCTGGGGCTGGACTTTTCGGTCATGCCCGGGCTGATCGCGCTGGGGCTCGGCGTGATCGCCGGGATTGGACTTTCCATCCACGCCATCCGCGCCGCGCTCAGAAAATACCGCAGCCAGATGGACTGGCTGATCCTGGGGCTGATGGCGGGCTCGCTCTACGCCATCGTCATGGGCCCGGCCGGGCTGGACGCCCCGCAGCCACCCGTCAGCCTGCAGAGCTTTGACTGGCTCGGCTTCATCCTCGGCATCTGCCTGCTCCTCGGCCTCGAAGCCCTCCGCCGCGCCCAAACCCCCGGCCCGGCAGCGCCAAAAGAGAGCTGAGGGCAGAGATAGCATCTCTGTGGCATGGGCTTACCGTAAGGCTGATACGCTGCAGCAAATCAGCGACTGCGGCACAGCATTTTCTTTTGCTTCTCCAAAAGAAAACGCTGGCGCGTCAGAAATGACCAC
>ERZ773139.1617-NODE-1617-length-25317-cov-3.919880_pt1 | contig 25317 bp, 25 predicted proteins | sample MGYA00580854_ERZ773139 | MGnify/ENA primary metagenome ERZ773139 (study PRJEB29015, sample SAMEA2737809) | human gut metagenome | biome: human gut; feature: human-associated habitat; material: faeces | place: China | collected 2012 ...
CCTCGTCCTCTTCTGTGAGCGCATCGTCCGGCACAGTCACCTCATACATCGTACAAAAAATATCATGAGAAAAATAAAGTCCGTGACCTGGCGCTTTTATCACTTATGCTCAGCACCGGCATGCGTGTATCCGAATGCGTTGGAATTGATATACGTGACGTTGACTTCGATAATATGCGGATTAAGATCGTTCGAAAAGGTGGCAAGGAGGCATACGTATACTTCAGTGATGAGGCAAGTGAAGCTTTGCTTGAATATCTTGATGAAAGGAAAAAACTGATACCGGAAAAAGGCCATGAGGATGCGTTATTTCTGTCCGGTCAATTAAAAAGAATATCTGTCAGATCAGTTGAGAATATTGTAAAAAAATACTCTCTTACCTCCGTTCCTTTAAAGCATATAACACCTCACAAACTCAGGAGTACGTTTGGCACTGAGCTTTATAGGGCTACAGACGACATATACCTGGTGGCGGACGTATTAGGCCACTCGGATGTAAATACAACAAGAAAACACTACGCTGATATGGATGAGGACAGAAAACGTCGTTTCAGGAACGAAGTACAGCTTCGTGAAAAACGCACAATTAAACCATAATAATATTATGTTAACTTAAGGAGTATTTTTATGAAATCACAAAAGCTTTTATCATATACAAGACGAGCTATAAATGATTACGATATGATCAGTCCCGGTGACAAGATAGCCATAGGAATATCCGGAGGCAAAGACAGTCTGACACTTTTATATGCAATGTCCAAACTGAAAAAGTTTTATCCCATACCATTTGAAATTGAAGCTATAACCGTAGATCTTGGATTTAAGGATTTTGACACGTCCAGACTTAAGGAATATTGCGAGTCACTTGGAGTCAATTATACGGTATGCAAAACTCATATAGGCGAGATCGTTTTCGATTACAGGAAGGAACCTAATCCATGTTCTCTCTGCAGCCGTATGCGTAAAGGAGCCTTCAATGATTGTGCTGCAGAACTTGGCTGCAACAAGATCGCATATGCCCATCACAAGGATGACGTTATAGACAGCTTCCTGATGTCCATGCTGTATGAGGGGCGCATTCACACCTTCTCTCCTGTCACTCATCTGGAGAAATCAGGTGTCACACTCATAAGACCTCTTATATACGCCCTAGAAGGCGAAATAAGAGCATTTGCACGCGCCAACGATCTTCCAGTCTGCAAGAACCCTTGTCCCGCTGACGGCGTCACAAAACGTCAGGAAAGCAAAGACATTATAGACGAACTCAAAGTACGCGTGCCTGATGTAAAAGATCGTATATTTTCCTCCATCGAGGGTGCCGGAATAGACGGATGGTCAAGGCACTGATTAATAGCTTATGGATATAAAAAATAAATCCAATCACAAAACAAAAATGACAGTAAGCGTTTAACAAACAACCTACTGTCATTTTTTATATACAAGATTTTATAATAACATTATTATGATGATATATTACAATTTTCAATAATAATCATGACTGAGATCAATAATTATTTACAATGTCATATAACAGATCTATCGTCTTATCTATGCCGTACTTCGAAGTATTGATACATATGTCGTATCCCTTCATCTCGCCCCATCTCTTGGATGTATAATAGTTGTAATATGAAGCTCTGGCCTTGTCTTCCTTCTTGATCATATCCTTGGCCTTCGATTCACTTATGTTGTACTTCTTGGCGATTCTGGCTGTTCTGTCATCCATGTCTGCATACAGGAATATATTCACCACGTTGTCCAGATCCCTGAGTGCGTAATCAGCACATCTGCCGACAAATACACATGAACCATCTTTCTCTGCAAGATTCTTGATGGTGTCAAATGCCGCAAGGAAAACTTTGTGGTTGAGAGGAAGCTCTGTTGAACTGCCAAATCCCAGTGAATATGGATCCATCACCAGTGAGTAAAGAAAGCTATTCGTAGGCTTTTCGTCAAAGCTGTCAAAAATCTCTTCACATATTCCACTGTTCTTTGCTGCTTCTTTAAGTAACTCCTTGTCGTAAAATGGTATGTTCATCTTTTCTGCAAGAGCTTCTCCGATCTGCTTTCCTCCACTTCCGAACTGTCTACCTATAGTAATAATCTTCTTCTCTGCCATAGTAACCACTCCCATCTTCTCGTATTCTCCATGTAAAAAATATCAAAATATATTACTTATGTACAAAATACTTAAATTCCTATATGGGTTATTATAACATTTATACAATAAACTGTAAATAAAAAAGTATAGACAATTGCACGTAATTTGTGACAATTGTCTATACTCGTTTGTTACATTATATTAATTTAACAGTTTTAACTTCTTTATAAGATCTTCAAAATATTCCGGCAGATCAGCCTTGAACTCAACGTATTCCCCGGTTGAGGGATGTTCAAAACCGAGAATACCAGCATGCAGCGTCTGTCCCTGCAGCTTAAACGGACATTTCTTCGGTCCATAAACTTCATCCCCAAGTATGGGATGTCCAATGGATGCCATATGAACTCGGATCTGATGTGTCCTGCCGGTCTCAAGCTGACACTCAATAAAGGTATACTTTCCTCCAAAACGCTCCAGAACCCTGTAATGTGTGACGGCATGTCTGCCATTTCTGGTATTGATCGCCATCTTCTTCCGATCCTTAGGACTTCTTCCGATCGGCGCATCCACAGTACCATCATCCTGTGCGATATTTCCATGGACTATGGCATAATACTTTCTGGTTATACTATGCTCGTGAAGCTGCTCAGATAATGATCTATGGGCATTATCGTTCTTACACACCACAAGTACACCTGTTGTATCCATATCTATCCTGTGAACGATTCCCGGCCTGAATTCTCCATTTATACCGGAAAGGGAATCCTTAAAATGGTACATCAGTCCGTTGACCAGAGTCCCACTGTAGTGTCCCGGTGCCGGATGGACCACCATTCCCTTTGGTTTATTCACAAGTATCACGTCATCATCCTCATATATGATGTCGAGCGGTATATTCTCAAGCTCAATGTCAATGCTGACCGGATCCGGCACAGATATATCAAAAATATCTCCGGTACGTACACTGTAGCTCGGCTTTGAAACCTTACCGTTGACCTGAATATATCCGTCATCAAATAACTTCTTTATGAAAGATCTCGAATAATCGCTGAAATACCCGCTGAGAACCTTGTCTATTCTTTTCCCTGCCCAGTCGCCGCTGGCTTCGATGTTATATTCTTCCATATACTATTCCTGTCCATCTGTCTGTTTTTGGTGTATGATCTCTGAGAGCTCATCATCCTTATACTTGAACAGCACCAGAATAACTATAACAATAAAACTGCATGTGACAAATATATCTGCGACATTGAATACCGGGAAGTTAATAAGGCAGAAGTCAAACATGTCAACCACATATCCACGGGCAACTCTGTCGATCATATTGCCGACAGCTCCCGATATGAGAAATACCAGTGATATCCTGAGCGGTGTATATTTCTTTTCCTGATTGCCTGCAAGCCTGATGTATACATATATAGCCGCAAGCAGGATCACAAATGTTATCGCAAGCAGGAAAACGATCTTACCTGAGAAACTTCCCCAGGCCGCACCTCTGTTCTGAACATAGTTGAGCTGGAAAACTCCATCGATTATTTTCCTTGTCTGTCCAACCTGAAAGTTGGTTGATATGAGATGTTTCACCAGTTGATCTAAAGCTGTAAGAATAATAATGGCAAGTATAGCCATCGGTATTCTCTTTTTCATAATATCCGTTCCTCCTTTGAACATCAATGCCACTCAAATGCCTTTTTCATATCATCAGGAACGACATTGGTATTGATATATGCATCGCCAATAGTGTGAAGAAGGATAAATTTTATCTTGTCCCCAACCATCTTCTTATCGTTCTTAGTGTACTCTATGACAGCATCTGCATCGACAGGGTAGTCCTTGAGAGTAGGGAAACCAAACATATCAAATGCATGTATGATCTTATGAAGCTCGTCCTCTGTGATGTCACCCCTATTGTATGAGATAACAGACGCAAGGCAGCATCCGATGCCGACACATGCCCCATGACTCAGCTTAAGGTCGAGGTATCTCTCTATGGCATGTCCAAGAGTATGTCCAAAATTGAGCAGAGCTCTGTCGCCCTTCTCCGTAGGATCGTTCTCCACAACAACTCTCTTGATGTTGCAGCTCACCCTGATCATCTCCATCAGGACATCCTTATCCCTTGCAAGTATTCTGTCGTGGTTTTCTATAAGCCAGTCAAAATATGCAGAATCCTTTATGAGTCCATGTTTTATGATCTCTCCCATTCCCGAAATAAACTGCTCATCGGATAACGTGGTGAGTGTTGACACATTGATATACACAAGCTTTGGCATGTGAAAGGCTCCGACCATGTTCTTATATGAATCAAAGTCAACGCCTGTCTTTCCACCAATACTGCTGTCCACCTGTGCCAGAAGACTTGTAGGTATCTGTACAAAGTCTATGCCTCTGAGATACGTTGCAGCAGTAAATCCGGTTATATCGCCCGTCACGCCGCCTCCAAGAGCCACCAGAAGATCTTTTCTGTCAAACTTTGCAAGAATAAGCTTCTCGTAGATCATCTTTACTGTATCAAGATTCTTCTGAGACTCACCGGCCTCAAATATAATAGATATCAATTCTTTGCATTTTCCATCAAGCTGATTCCTGATCTCATCGAGATAAAGAGGCGCAACATTACTCTCTGTAACGATACATACCCTTCTATCAGCAATTCCCTGTCCGGCTAAAAGCTCAGGCAGGGAATTAAAATCGTTTGCAAAGAAAATGTCATAGATTGGTTCATCATTCAGATGAACTGTGAGTGCATTACACATATAAACATTCTCCATTAGTATAAAATATATTGTTAGTTTCCAAATGGATTAACAAATGACTTACCGCCAAGATTCTTTGTGTATACAGACGAATCACTTGTAACACTTCCGCCACCGGCACCGCCAAGTGTTGAATCACCCATGGCTGAGCCGCCTCCTGATCCGAGAGTTGATTCCTCGCGGCCCTGTGGATCGCCGTCATAGGAGTTCATAAACGAATTCATAGCTGCGCTCTGTGTCGACTGTGAATAAGAAGCATTTGAACTGCCCTCGCTTAATACATCGTCGAAATTAAGTCCCATCTCCTCATTGATAGGATTCTGGGCAAGGTAATTCATATGGGCTTCCATCAGAGCCTTGAATGCACATACATAGTCCTTGTACTGCTGTTTTATTCCATCAATACTTCCCTCTATGCGCTCAAGCTCCTCCCTGGCCTCCTGCACTATATTATTAGCCTTGATCTTGGCATCATTCTCTATCAGTCTCGCCTTATCAGTGGCGTTCTTTGTAGACTCCTCAGCATTCTTCTCTGCTAGCATGAGAGATTTCTGGAGCTTTGACTCGGTTGTTCTGTAATGTACTAAACTGTCAGTCAGAGTTTTCACCTGATTGGTAAGATCTGCATTGGACTTATACAGTTCTGTGTAGCTGAGCACAACTATGTCAAAAAATGCATCTACATCTTTTCGCGCATATCCCATTCCATGCGTGAACTTCTTCTGTTGTAAATCAACTGGTGTAAGCATATGTAATCCCCCGTAAAAACATATATTAATAAGTTGCCTTACTTGAAAGAGTTTCCCCCTGAAGAGATCCTCCAGCCAATTCCTCTCTTAAATCACCAGATACGTAGGTTCCATTAGGTGTGGCAAGGAATATGTTGCCCGAAATAGCCTGAAACAGACCATCCACAGCATAACTTGCTCCTCCAATGAAATCCGCTATTCTCTGTGCAGTTGGAAGATCAAGATCCTCCATGTTTATTACGATTATCTGTCCTCGATTGAGATGATCGATTATCATCTGCGCATCGTCAAACTCGTCCGGCTTGATAACAAATACTTCACTGTCATCCATTGCTCTGGATCTGCTGTTGATCGATACGAGCTTTCCATTACCTGCTCCTGACTGCTGACCATGAGAAGATCTTGCAGCTTTTGATCTGGCCGATCCATTGTCAGATGATGCAGAACCTTTGTACTTATTAAAGGACTTGAGCGGTGAAGCCTTCACTCTGGACTCTGTCTGAGGCGCATCGTAATCATCCTCATCATCGTACTCATCGTCTAAGCGATCGTCCATATCGTCTTCATCTTCATAGTCATCTTCATCTTCATCAAACAAATCATCATCAAAGTCATCGTCGCTTGAATCACTTAATTTGAAATAATCAAGAAAACTTTTCTTTGTATTTCCCTTTGCCATGATTGTTCTCCTTTAAATATTATAATTTCTGGCACCGAATATTCCCGTGCCAACTCTAACCAACGTTGCACCTTCTTCAACTGCAACTTCATAGTCGTTTGTCATACCCATCGACAAGACGCTCATATCGATATTATCAATGCTTTTAGATTGTATGTCAAGTGATAAATCTTTCAATTTGCGGAAATAGACCCTGTTGTCCTCGGGATCATCCACAAATGGAGCGATAGTCATAAGACCCTTAACCCTGATATGAGGGAAATCTTTTATCTCCTGGATAAGCGGAAGTACCTCGTCGCATGACAGTCCAAATTTTGTTTCTTCCTGTGCAACATTTACCTCAATGAGAATATTGACTGTGACATCATGCTTTGCAGCCTCCTTCTCAATGGTTTTGGCAAGATTTAACGAATCAACGGAGTGTATCATACACACCTTATCTACAATGTATTTTACCTTGTTCGTCTGCAGGTGACCTATCATATGCCAGTTTACAGGTCTTGAGACATTCTCGTATTTGTCCACAAGCTCCTGAACCTTATTCTCACCAAAATCAACGGCATTCGTATCACTGAGCAATTCCTCTATATCTGACAAAGGCTTTGTCTTGCTAACGGCGATCAGAGTGACATCCTCCGGTGATCTGCCGGCCTTTTCACATGCCCTGACTATGTTCTCTTTTACTTTTTCGTAATTTTCTTTAAGCATATTATCATCTCCTGTGTCTGTACTATTGATATATAAGCTCTCCCTCTTTCATGGAATGTCCGTCCAGTAATATTCTGTCATATCTGGATATTCCATATGAAAGATCCGGCTTGATGATCGAGTAATCATCACCCGATACGATAACCTCTATTCTTCTGAATTCCGCAGTTCCTCTTGATACACACAGAACACCATCCATCGTATACTTGGCGGCTGTGGCAACGGAAAATGTCTCCTTGGAATTATTCTTCTGCAGTACCGCATCTGAATCTATACTTGACGGATCAACATAACAGAATCTCTTGTCGGTAAAATATATTATCGGTGATATCTGTTTTATTGAAGTGCTTCCCGAATTGCCATATGTTACCTGATTAAAATGAGTCAGATCTGAATCACCACTGCCTCCTGTCAGGTAATCCACAGGTATCATATATACATCCTTTGTTATTACGGATGAAGCCGGTATCTTCAGACCGCTGGATTCCTCGAACATGAAGTTGATGTCCAGAAATCTTTCATTTACATACTGCGCGATATATTTGTTGAATGATACCACTATATAATAATGACCATCTTTTTCGATCTTATCGTATATCGATCTAATCTTTCTGCTCGAATTATTGATGGTAAATGAAGCGTATTCATTCTGTGTAACCTTGTCAAATTCATCCTTGCTGAGCGATATGGCAATATTCCATTCCTCATCGTTGATAAGCTTACATACAGCGCTGCCCGCAGAAACCTGGCCATCTGACTTGAGTGACTGTTTTGTATACACAGTTTTATCAAAAAGCTCAGGTGTCAGATTCTTCACATCGACGCTCTCATATCCATCCTGATAGTATGTGACAAGTCCGCTGAATGGCGCCTTCTGGGCATCAAGTGAAAATGATGAAGAACCATTGCTGACCTGCTCAAGAGCAAGCTCCTCATAGAGCTCTAAAAGCTTGTTGTCGATGCTTGTCTTGAAATTATATACATTACCAAAATTGGATGCCGAAAATCCATTTTTGAACATCTTTATCTGATTGTTCAGACTTGTGTAATCTGCGCTCGTGAGAAGTGCTGAACCATTCTCCTGCATGTCGCTCATTGCTGCCTGCATGGAGCCCGAGCTGTCAATGGCATATATATTTGCACCCTTGGATACCTTCTCGCCATCTCTTATATAGTAGCATGGTGTTCCCGTCGCCGAGGCGTTTATGACAGTCTCACTTCTTACCGCAAGCCCTGTAGCCGTGAAATCAGTATCGTACGTACTCTGCTCAACCGTGAATATTATCGGATCAGAATCATTAACATACGCAACGACCCTGATGAGTATATATATGAATACGAGTGCAAAAAGGAATGTTCCAAAGCCCGGCATTTTGAGCTTTGGAAGTTCGATCTTTGTCTTTTGTTTTTTTCGTTTTATTGTCGCCATAATATGTCTCCCGTAATTTACTCTGGCACAGAAAATGGCTGGCAACATACATATGCCAACCACATTCTATCTGAAATATAAGGCGGCATCCAGCTTATAATGCCGCAATAACGCAGTCCTTGAAATCCTCTGGTACGTCATTGACATCTGTTGCCAGACAGATCACTATATCAACATTGAACATATCGGATATGTTCTTTATCTCGTCCAATGCCTCAACGATATGTGACTCTCCAACGTATGCAACCGTCTTAAAATTATCTATATAAATCTTCTCAATATCACTGTTCTGGGAGATTATTCCTCGCACGAATCCGGTGAACGAATCCAGCTTGCTAATTCCATAGCTTGTACAGTTGATCATCTTGACTCTGTTGCTGAGCTCATAGAGATGCTTGTTGTTATTATCAAGAAATACTACCGTACCGGAAACAACCTTTACTTCATTGTTGACCTTATCTATCAGTGCCTTTGTCTTTCCCTTACCCTTATCTCCTGCAATAATGTGAATCATTTTTCATGCCTCCTGAATCTTGATGTAAAATTTATACAAATAATGTCCGTATCATATATGTCAGATACACACATCACTTTGCCTTATTTATAAGTTCAGTCATGGCGCTGTACAGTGCCTCTTTTCCATCTGCTCCGGCTACAAGAGCAATATACTCTTCACCGGTGGAATCGTTCTTAAGCTCCATGATAAGACAGTTGAGTGCCTCCTCTGTGGTTCCGGTCTTCCACGAACCTATCGAGTATCCATCTGGAAAATTTACCTCACCAGTTAAGAATTCATTTGTCGGCTCTATGGTTACCACCTGTTCATTGCCGTCTGCATCCGTGTATGTGAAATCATATGTATCAAGTGAATCTATCACATACGCAAGGTCATGCTTTGAAAATTCCTTTATTATAAGATACAGATCATACGCTGTAGTGTAATGGTCATCGTCGTGAAGTCCATGACAGTTGACAAAGTGGGTATTTGTAGCACCAATCTCCTTCGCCTTTTCATTCATCATGTCACAAAATGCTGATTCGCTGCCGGCTATCAGCTCTGCAAGTATAACACCACAGTCATTGTATGATGTTATCATGAGACCGTACAGCAGGTTCTTGACCGTCAGGCTGCAGCCTCCGACCAGGTCACTGGCCATGGCATCCCAATCGTCAAATGTTACCTTTCTGTTGAGAGTTACCACATCGTCAAGGGATATATCTCCCTTTTCTATGCTCTCCATAACGAGTATACCTGTCATGATCTTGGTCATACTTGCCGGATATATCTTTCCATGTACATTATGAGCCACTATGGTATCCTTGGTCGTCTCATCGACAAGCATAGCGGCATAACATCCGTTGTAGTTTGCTGCATCTATCTCCTCGCCCTGTGCTATCACAGCGTTATCGTATGCCATTCCGAGCTCCCCATACACCGGAAGATCAGGCAACACACCTATGTCGAGCTGTTTTCCAGCTTTGTAGGTCTTGCTTCCGCAGCCGGTCAGAAGGACCATCGACAACACAAGTATCAAAGAGATACTTCTTCGCATGTATTTTCCTATTCTGCTTTGATTAAACATAATATAACCTCCGAAATATATTCAACAGCCTGATAACGGTGCTGAAATATATTTACTTGTAGAATTCACGCCAGTCAAGATCTCCTCTGTCAAGTGCCAGTATAAGAAGCTCGGCAGTTGCCAGATTAGTCGCAAGCGGAATATTATGTGTATCACACAATGTAAATATGTTGTTTATATCAGGTTCATGATTCTTTGGATGAAGCGGATCTCTCAGAAAGATGACCATATCGATGTCATTGTTCTCTATCTGTGATCCGAGCTGCTGCTCACCGCCAAGATGTCCTGCAATATATTTGTGAACTGTAAGATTGGTAACCTCCTCAATAAGTCTTCCGGTAGTTCCTGTTGCGTAAAGCTCATGCTTATTAAGAATTCCTCTATATGCTATACAGAAATTCTGCATCAGTTTTTTCTTGGCATCATGTGCTATCAAACCAATATTCATGAAAATCCTCCTAATACTTTTTCTTTTGCAAATTTATATTGAGAACCATGCCCATTCCGGCACACAAACTGACGAGTGAACTCAGTCCGTAACTTATGAATGGCAAAGGTAATCCCGTGTTCGGAAGTATGGATGTGGCAACACCAATATTGATAAATGACTGGATGCTGACCAGTGCTGCCATACCTGTTGCTATATACATTCCCTTTTTATCACCGGAACGCCTAGCAACCCTAATACATTGTAACACTATGAGCAGTAAAATTGCAATAATAATAACACTTCCGATGAAACCTAATTCTTCTCCCACTGCCGAGAATATAAAGTCTGTCTGCTGCTCAGATATGAGATTTGTATCTTTTACGGTTGCCACATCAGAGCTGTTGATCCCCTTACCGGTCAACTGTCCCGATCCTATGGCCATGATCGAGTTGTTCTGCTGATCCTGGGTGGATCCGCCTCCATACATATGTCCAAGTATACGCTGTCTCTGATATCCGTTCAGAAACTGAGGCAGGTTGTCCTGCTGGATATACCAGAAGAAGCCTCCAAAGAATGGTATGAGTATCAGTACCGCAATACCTATTATCTTGAGTGAGAGCCCCGCTATAAATATGACTATAAACAATGTTGCACATATACATATCGTGGTTGAAAGATCCGGCTCGGCAAATATAAGTCCGATCGGTATTGCAAGGAAAGCTGCAAGCTTCAGCAGCGTCTTTGCCGTGTTCAGATCATCCGCATGTTTTTCAAGAAAAACAGCCGTGCAGATTATCAGTATTATCTTGGCAAACTCCGATGGCTGTATGGTAAATGAATCGGATATCTGGAACCATCTGCTGGCTCCATGGGAATCCGCACCTGATCCTACCACCAGTACAAGTCCCAGCAGCACTATATTTGCAGCGTATAGTACCATATAGTATTTGCATATGAAATTATAGTCTATGAGTGATACTATTATCATTCCCAGTATACACACCCCGGCACCGATCAACTGCTTTGTGAGTTTTGTCTCATCTACGCTCACTATGATCACAGTACCCATGGCCATGGCTGCTATTATCAGGAAAAACAATTTGAAATTGTAATCCAGTATACTGTATTTTTTTTGATCCTGATCAAGACTGAATTGTTTTAAGTTCAGTTGATCCTTCTTGAATAAGTTCATAATTCACTGATCCTCGTCCTGTTGTTCTGTATGTATATTCGTTATCCTTCTTCTCTGTATCCACGCTTAACAATGGAATATATGCCACTAGCATACGCTCCTTGACCTGGATATCGATATCTGATTCCTTTACATTGATGTATCTGTCTATCTCCTGCTTTATGGTATGCTTCATATCGTCCAGGAAATCCGGATTACACCCTATCCTGTCTGAAGCCAACATGCTTATAAGCCTTTCTTTGGCATAACTTCCTGTGTTATATAAATATATCTTATTCATCCCCATATTCCTCCCTTCAGGCTCTTTTACGTCTGAAAAGCGAACGCAGTGAGCGGTTCTTCCCTGAATAATAATCTTCAACTTCAAGGGAATCATCCACTATCTTTCTGCATATATTCATATATGCATGTCCCGATTTCGTGTTGCTGCACACGACCGGTTCTCCTTTGTTTGTCGATATGACTATGTCCTCATCGTCGGCGATCACTCCAAGCAGATCCACTGCAAGTATATCAACCACATCATCGACGGACATCATATTGCCCTTTTTGACCATATCATATCTTATCCTGTTGATTATGAGGTGCTGTTTTTCAATTCCATACGCCTCGAGCAGACCGATTATCCTGTCTGCATCCCTTATGGCCGAGACCTCGGGAGTTGTCACTATGACAGCCCTGTCAGCAGCAGCTATGGCGTTCTTAAAGCCCTGTTCTATACCGGCCGGGCAGTCAATGATTATGTAGTCATACTCGTCTCTTATCTCGTCTATGAGCTTGATGATCTGTTCCGGGCTGACCGCTGTCTTATCCCTGGTCTGCGCGCAAGGCAGCAGGTACAGATTGTTGTAGTTCCTCGCCTTTATAAGAGCCTGCTTATATCTGCAGTTTCCCTCTATTACATCTATCAGATTATAGACTATGCGGTTTTCCAGGCCAAGCACAACATCCAGGTTTCTGAGACCTATATCTGTATCTATCATCACCACTCTGTTCCCGAGGGACGCAAGACCGGTTCCTATGTTCGCCGATGTGGTCGTCTTGCCAACTCCGCCTTTTCCTGATGTAACAACAATAACTTCACACATAATAAAAATCCTCCTAAATTTACTATCATATGTAGGTTATATTTATGATCCCTTCATCATTCGTAGCTATCATTGGCATTCTTTTTGCACCCGGAAGTCTGATTCCTGTACTTTTCGCTTTTCCTATCTGCAAAAGCTGTGGGCACATTCTCATCGCTATTATGAAATTGTTTCCAGCCGCCAGCTTACCCGCTATGGCAGCTCCCGCCAGTTCCCCAACGACCACGATATTCTTACCGGATACAACCCTGGCATCCCTGGCAACATCTCCGAGGATAATGACATTTCCCCTGATCCCGGCGCAAAATCTGGTCGATGTTCCGCTTGACGGTCTGCTTTCTCCCTATGTCGCCGCGGAAGATATATGGTCTTTCATTGTCACTGTGCGTTTTAGTCATATCCGGCAAAGCCATACTGACTTTTGCCTGTTGTGGTTCACGATCCCCATCATCCCGGACACCGGAACCTGTATATTGATCTATGTCAGGTTTAGCTGCAAATCTGACATGAATCTTATCAATGCTGTTTAAAAAACTGATTATCTCCTCCGTGTCTCCACGCTCCAGGGTACATCCCCTGAAAGATATACATACAGTTCCTTTTTTCTGGAAGGCACTTATATTATCGAGGATCCTGCAATACAGATCGCAGCAGATATCATTTACAGACATAGCCGCCGGTACATAGACAACTATGCCTGATCTGTCTGCCTTGATTGATAATCTGTCCATACCATCCATATCATCTGCTCCTGTCATATTATTTCCTACACACAGGTTCTGTGATATATCTTTGGTATCTCAATTAATCTGACATCTGGTTGTTTCCTGTTATGTCAAGCGTATCAAGCTTGTCAGGGTCATACATATATGCGTACACCATTCCGGCAAGCTCCTCTGCGTTACCCGATGTATATCCATGTGGAATAACACATGTTACACTGACCTCAGGGTTCTCATAAGGCGCAAATGACACAAACAATGCGTGATCCGGCCTTGTGGTATCCTCCTCTGCTGTTCCCGTCTTGCCGGCAACATTGACATTTATCTGATTTATAAGAGCCGATGGACTTGTGTGTTCACTTACCATCTGACGCATTCCCTGTTTTATGACCGCCCACTGGCTGTCCGTCAGATCAACTGTATTCTTAGGAACGTTGTCACTCTTATACACTGTTCTTCCATCTATATTTTTTATCTCGTTCACCAGTGTCAGGTCATAACAGTTGCCCTCATTGGCGATGGTTGTCACATATCTGGCAAGCTGGACAGGCGCATAGTTATTTGTACCCTGTCCGATAGAAGAACGTACCGCATCAGTATCTGACACATGCGGATCCATCTCTTCTATCTCCACACCTGACTTCTGGTCAAGTCCAAATAACGAAGCGTACTTCTGTATCTTATCTATACCCTGTGCATCCTGATATACTCCCTTGCTGTCTGTGGCAAGGCGGTATCCAACCTCATAGAAGAAACCGTTACACGATACCTCTATGGCGTCAGCGAGACCAAGCGTTCCGTGTCCGCTTCTGAGCCAGCAGGCCGGTGAAGGAACAACCTTTGAGAATGTACCGTAATCAGTTATAACTGATCCAACGTCTATAACGCCCTCCTGCAGACCAGCTGCAGCAATGAGCATCTTGTATGTGGAACCCGGTGCAGTTCTCTGCATGGTTGCACGATTGTACATAGGGGTCGTCTTATCTTCTGTTATCTTGGCATAATAGTCAGGATCGATCACATTTGTGAGCTTGTTGTTGTCGTAGCTTGGGTAGCTTACCATAGCCCTTACAGTTCCTGTCGCCGGATCGACCACCACGATGGATCCCGAGCATGGGTCAAGAGCAAGCATGGCAGGTGTTATCTCAAGCTTTTTGATCTTTCTGTAAATAAATTCAAAATTGCTGAGGACACCTGACGTAAATTCCTCGTAATCTTCGTCTGTTGTACTATTAAGGATTCCCTGGTCGTATAACAGGTATATTACCTGGGAACCTGTTATTTCACCTGATAATATCATATATTTGAAGACTCGTTTGTCGAAATCGGAGTCATCCTCAAATTCTTTGAGTACATAATCGACAATAACATTGTATATCTCATCCGTATCATAATAATCACTGCTTGTCTGAATGCCGGTTATGTCTATTACTCCCTGGCTTATGCAGTATTTCAGATACTCATATAATGATATCTTGTCATTTACATAGTTGTTATATGTGTCACTGTCCTTATCCACTGCACTGCTGTCATATATGCCGTTTGAGCTCAGCGTCTCGCATATAAACTCCATATAATCCTTGTACTGATCCGAAAGATTATACAGTTCCGTGTGACTGCTCTTCAGAATGTCCGAAAGCGCATTGAGTGTGTACTGCTTGCTTGATACAAATGTGTTGTACACATTCTTTTCATTGTCAGTTGCATTCGCAGCATTAAGGGCCTTTATGTCTATAATGTTGTTGTCAAAGAATGCCGAGTACACATCCGTTATAGGTATATCCTCTTTCTCCTTGGATGTCGTCACGTTCTTGAGATTTGCAAGGAGAATATACGACAATTCCTTTTCAAGTGCGTTGTAGCAGTATTTCTGAAGATCAGAGTCAAGTGTGAGGTAAATATCGTTTCCTGCAACAGAATCAGTCTTTTCTATAATCTCAAGGACTTTTCCCATGTTGTCAACGTACATCTTCTGGGAACCGTCAACACCACGAAGCTGATCCTCGTACGACTGTTCCAAACCAAGCTTTCCAACCATATCATTGGAATCATACTGCTGATCCTCGTCAAGCTTCGCATTGTACTCCTCGAGCTCCTCATTTGAAATGTTGCCGATATATCCGATTATATGCGAAAAATATATTGCATCATTGTATACTCTGTTTGATTCAATACTCACATCCATTCCGAGCAGTGTATCCATATTCTCAGTTATCGCAGCATAGCTCTGCTGACTTATATTGTTGGCGATATCCACTGTCATGTACTGCTGGTATCTGTTGAGCCATACCTCATATCTCACGGCAAGGATCTTGAGCACATAGGCATCCGAATAATCACCCGAGATATTGAAAAGTTCATCACTTCTCATATAGTCAAATACTTCCCTTGCTGTAGCATTCTTCTGTGCATCGGTGAGGGCATCAACTGAGCTTGCACCATAAACATTCATATAAAATGTATTGAGCTGTGAGCCACTTATCGTGAATTTCATGTTGCCATTTGCATCCAGCTTGATCGGAAGCTCCACGGACAGACTGTCTCCATTCTGCTCAAGTATAAGTATCGTCTTATAAACTATCTCATTTCTTAGCTCATTGACCGACATATTCTTCTTGTCTGCCGCCTCAGTGAGGTCTGCATTGCTGGTGAAACTCAGATTGTATGAAGATTCGTTATATGCAAGCAGTTTTCCGTTGCAGTCGAAAATCTTTCCTCTGGTGGCCTTGACCGACACCGTCTTAAGTGATTTGTACTGGAAGCTGGACTGATATTTTTCTCCATTTATGATCTGAAGATTAAACAATCTGTACACAAGCACGCCTGACAGGCACAAAAAAAACAGAGTGACATAAAAAATACGGCTCTTTAACTTTTCTACTATAAAATCTTTGATTATCTCTAATATATCTCTGATCACTATGTCTCACTTCCTTTTTCAGCGCGCTTCAGCCGCTTGTTTATAAAGACAAACAGCTTGAATACTATCATCGTAAGTATGGCTGTGTATATCATATCCGGCAAAATAATATCCTTCATGTACAGCCCAAAACTGAGTCTGTTACGCATTACAAAGAATATTATAAATGTTATGAAATTAAATATGAAATCATCAAGTGTTATGATGATGATAGGCAGCAGTACATCCTCCACGAGGTACAGTCTGTGGAAAAATCCGTTACAGTATCCAATGAGCATATATATGATCATAAAAGGGCCTATGGCAAAGCCAAAGTACAGATCATATAAAAAGCCACAGAAAAATCCCACCAGCATTCCCTCTTTTCGACCTCTCATAAGTCCAAAGGACACCGTGAGGATGAGCATCAGATTGGGAGTCGCACCCGCAACTGAAATATATGGAAAAAGTGCTGACTGAAGCACAAAACATATTATGATTAATAATCCAAGTGTGATAACTCTTCTCAATGTCTGTTTAACCTCTTTACTTCTACTCCGAAACAGTTTTCTTGGTCTGGAGGACTATGAGTACCTCCTGTATCTTTGAAAAATCACATGCCGGAGTGATATATGCAGTCTTTGTAAGATTGTTGGAATCTTCCTCTATTTTTGTTACATACCCTATGTTAATTCCCGACAGATATTTGCTTGACACATAGGATGTGACGACCTGATCGCCGACTCCGACCTCTGCGTCCTTGTCAATGTTTTCAGCGATAAGATAGCCATTCTCATAATTGCTGACACTTCCCTCAACATTACAAATAGCCTCTGACGGTAATATCATTCCGTTTACATTTGATGTATCGTCTATGATGGCTCTTACCTTGGCATAATCCTTTCCGGCCTCTGTGACTATTCCACACAGGCCGTTGCCATACATGACATTGCAGCCCTCGACAACACCATCATCTGTTCCCTTGTCGACATAGAACACCTGAAACCATCCGCCGGTATCCTTTGATATGACTCTGGCAGCAGTCTTCTTATAATCGTAATACTGGAGATCAAGCTCATAAAGTGCCTGAAGACGTTCGAGCTCATACGAATTCTGCTGGTACTGTGCCACCTGCTTCTGACTCTGTTCAAGCTGATCCTTGAGTGTTTCATTCTCCTTTAACAGTGCGTCGTAATTCTGGAATGCCTCAGTTTTGCTCTGAACCCATCTGCCTATGGTATTTACCCCTTTCTGCATGGGCTGGACAAATATGTTGGTAAAATTCCTCACCGGTGCAAATATTCCCCCCGCAAAGAGAGATACAAGCATGAGCACAACGCAAAAGCCTGTGAGTCCAAGCAAAAAATATCTCGGTGTGATCTCTATTCTTTTTCTGTTCCTATTTCGTCTTCGTTTCATTATAAAATACCTCGCTCAGCTAAGCTGACATAGCAGTTATTTCCTAAAATAATATGATCTGAAAGCTCTATCCCTATCAGTTCCCCAGCTCTGTCCATCTCTCTGGTGATATCTATATCCTGACCGCTCGGAGTCGGATCTCCGGATGGGTGGTTATGCACAAGTATGATATAGACAGCATCGTATCTGAGCGCCTCCACAAACACCTCTCTCGGAGATAACATCGAACTGTTCACTGTTCCCTCTGAAATGCGGACATCCTTTATGAGCTTATGCTTCGCATCAAACATGAGGAGATACACGTATTCCTTTTCGAGATATCTTGTGTTCTCCATGAAATAATCCGCAATGCTCTGTGGGGACTGGAACGACAAAAACGGCTTAAATGAAGCCCTGGCCATCCTCCTGGATATCTCAGCCAGACATTTCATCTGTATCGCTTTTACCTTTCCAACTCCGCTTATCTCTTCAAGTTCACTCACAGTCAGGTAATTAAGCCCCACTATCCCCTTGTGGACCGGATGGGCATCCAGTATCCTGTAGGCTGTGGACAGCGCATTTGCCTTCCTGCTTCCGGTTCTGAGGATGACTGCCAGAAGTTCAGCATCTGTGAGAACCTCAACTCCATACTTAAAGCTCTTCTCATACGGTCTCTCAGTCTCCGACATTTCTTTCATGGAGACCGAAAGTCCTCCTGCAAAATTCTCTTTGCAATAATTTTTATCCATATTTCCTCCTTCCGCCTCTCCAAGCTCCAGAGAAAATTTTATATGGCCGACTAATTAATCTACCATACTATAAGGTTTTTTTCTACCATTTTCTGTAATGACATTATTATGCCGTACTTGGCATGGGGATATGTAAGTCCCCCCTGAAAATATACCGCGTAAGGTGAGCGCATAGGTGCATCCGCTGAGAGCTCAATGGATGAACCAGACACAAATGCTCCAGCGGCCATGATGACCGGTGAATCATAGCCCGGCATGTCCCAAGGCTCAGGTCTTACATAACTGTCAACCGGCGCTGCAGCCTGGATTCCTTCACAGAATGCCACGACCCTCTCAGGAGTCTGAAGCTCAACAGCCTGAATAATATCGTATCTGTCCTCTGTGCTGTCAGGAACAGCCTTAAAGCCCAGTCCCTCGTATACATTTGCTGCAAATATCGCACCCTTAAGCGCACTTGCAGTAACTGTAGGTGCCATGAAAAGTCCCTGAGTGAGAGCCTTTGTATTGCCAAGTGAGGCTCCAACCTCCTTGCCGAGTCCCGGAGTTGTGAGTCTGTATGAAGCATTCTCCACGTACTCCTTCTTTCCGCATATATAACCTCCTATCGGTGCAAGACCGCCACCCGGATTCTTGATGAGAGAACCGACCACAAGATCGGCACCCACATCCGACGGCTCTATATCCTGTACGAATTCTCCGTAACAGTTGTCTACCATGCATATGATGTCAGGATTTACACTCTTGACCGCTTTTATGGCCTCACCGATCTGCTGTACAGACAGCGTCTTTCTGACCGCATATCCCTTGGATCTCTGTATCTCCACAAGCCTTGTGCGGCTATTGATCGCATTCTTTATTCCATCAATGTCAAAGTCTCCGTTCGGCAACAGATCTACCTGGGCATATGTGACACCATACTCTGCAAGTGACCCCCTTGACTCCCTGATACCAATGATCTCATCCAATGTGTCGTACGGCTTTCCCGCTATGGCAAGGATCTCATCTCCCGGGCGCAGATTACCGAACATGGCCGTGCAGAGTGCATGGGTTCCGCACACTATCTGTGTCCTGACAAGGGCATCCTCCGTGTGAAATACGTCTGCATATATCCTCTCAAGGGCATCTCTTCCGTCATCCGTATAACCATAACCCGAAGAGCCTGCAAAATGTGCCTCAGACAATCTGTTGTCCTGCATGGCCTTAAGGACCTTGAGCTGGTTAAGCTCACTCACAGCATCGATGGCTGCAAATCTATCCTTAAGTTTCTCCTCCACACTATTGCAGTATTCAAACACCTTTTCATCCACATTCAGTGATCTGTAGTAATCCTTTAACATATCTTTCATTTCTATATAATCTCCTTTTCGTGAAGCCTGTCCAGCATAAATGACAATATTTCAGACTCGCTGTCGTACTCACTTTTATCAACCCAGGTCACATGTTTTTCCCTCTTGAACCATGTGATCTGTCTCTTGGCAAAATGCCTTGTATCTCTCTTTAGCGTATATACTGCCTCATCCAGAGTGCATCTGCCCTGAATATAATCGATTATCTCCTTGTAGCCAAGCCCCTGCATGGACACCAGCTCCCTGCTGTAACCCTCGCTCACAAGCAGTTTTACCTCGTCCAGAAGCCCTGCCTCAAGCATGATATCTATCCGTCTGTCTATTCTATCATATAATTTCTGTCTGTCATCATTTAACACAAAATATTCAAAATTATATGGTGACTTCTTCTGCGACTCAGTCTCGTTGTGTTCAGATATCTTCATACCTGTTTTTTTATAAAATTCAAGAGCCCGTATCACTCTTTTTACATTGTTCTCATGTATCTTTTCAGCGGATTCAGGGTCGACCTCCGCTAGCATGTCATGAAGGAATGTCTTGCCGTGGGTATCTGCAAGGTTCTGCAGCTTTTCCCTGTATGACATATCGTTGTCATTTTCCTCAAAATCAATATCGTACAGAAGAGCCTGGATATAGAAACCGGTGCCGCCTACTATGATTGGAATTTTTCCACGGGAATATATATCCTCCATAGCACGAAGAGCATATTTCTTGAAAAGCACAACGTTGAACTCTTCTGCCGGATCCAGAATATCTATCAGATGATGCCTTACCCCCTGCATCTCCTCCGGCTCTATCTTCGCCGTTCCAATATTCATCTTTCTATATACCTGCATGGAATCTGCGGATATGATCTCGCCGTCCACCGCCTTTGCCAGTCCTATGGACAGTGCCGTCTTGCCGACAGCCGTGGGGCCGGTGAGGATTATCAGTGGTTTCATATTCTTATCCATCCTGTTATCTCCTATACTATTCGCTTAAACTTCTTCTCAATCTCCGCCTCCGTCATGGATATGACAGTCGGACGTCCATGAGGACATGTATAAGGGTTTTCTAGTTTTAAGAGCTGGTCTATAAGTGCGTCAGCCTCCTTGAAGCTTATCTCCGTATTGCCCTTTATCGCAGCCTTACACGCCATAGTGGAAAGCTTGTGTATAAATGTGTCTATGGTAACCTTTTTCGCACTGCTGCTCGCATCAGCTATGAAGTCTATAAAAAGCTCTCTGCCATCAAGGCCAAACAGGTTGTCAGGTACAGCGTTAAGTTTGAACTCCCTGCCTCCAAAGTTCTCTATCTGATATCCAAGTGCCTCGAACATATCCATGTTCTCATGAAGGAACTCTATCTCTGCGGCACTGAGTGTAACAACCGCTGGAGGCATAAGATACTGTGAGTATATCTTCTTATTCTTGTAATTCTCCATAAGCTCTTCGTACTTAACCTTCTCATGGGCGGCATGCTGATCCATTATGAAGAACTTACCATCGTACTCTATGAGCCAGTATGTCTTGAAAAGCTGTCCTATGAGTCTGTGCTTCGCACGGGCCTCCTTTGTCAGGAATTTCTCCTGGAACATATCCTGCTGTACATATTTTTTTTCGGCTTCCTCAATATAAGCTGCATCTGAAGCTGCAGATACTGTTGAGTCTTGTGTCGTCGCTGTGACCGAAGGTCTAGCTGGTGCCGGAGCTGTATATGCCGGACTCTCGTTTACCACATTCCTGTTTTGTACTATCTCTCTCTCAAGATCATTATTTCTATCCGCATATATGTAGTTTCCTGCCGGCTTCTCCGTCTGGTTATTATCTATGACGTCTGATTCTTTATTGTTTGAGCTGCTAGTCTCATCTATGATTTCTATAACCGGGCGGACCGGCTGTGATGATGTCTGTGGTTCGATCGGGCAAAGCTGCTGTGGTGATGTCTGCGTCTCCGCCGAGCGAAGCTGCTCAGGCTGACTCTGCGGTTCTGCCGGCCGAAGCTGCTCAGGCTGACTCTGCGGTACAGTCCGCTCCTCTGCCCTGACTATTGCCTCACGCCTTTTATTCTCGAATGCCTCCGGTGCATTTCCAACATCCCTCTGCTTAAATGTCTCCGGCTTCGGATCCTTCCCCGGCGCCACATCAGGAATGAGCTCCTTGAATAACAGTGTCTCCCTTATGGCATTGTAGGTGAAGCTGTATATATCCTGACTGTTGGCGAATTTCAACTCCATCTTGGTCGGATGTACATTTACATCGAGGAGATCAGGTCTCACCTGGAAATTGATCTCGGTGAATGGAAACTTGTGTATCATGACAAATGTCCTGAAAGCATCCTCGATCGCCTTGGTGAGCACCGCACTCTTTATATATCTGTGATTTACATAGTAGCCCTCAAATGATCTGTTGCCCCTTGATATACAAGGTCTTGCTATATATCCGGAGATCTTCATATAGTCATTTTCCGCATTTATCTCAAGAAGATTTGAGGTGATGTCTCTTCCATAGATATGGTAGATTATGTCTCTGAGTTTGCCATTGCCTGATGTGAACAGCTTGTCTGTTCCATTTGCAATGAACTTAAATGAGATCTCCGGGTGTGACATGCATATACGGCACATCAAGTCGTAGATATAGCTTGTCTCCGTGGCATCAGTCTTCATGAACTTCTTTCTCGCCGGTGTATTGTAGAAAAGATTTCTGACAATTATGGTTGTTCCACCCGGAGCACCTATCTCCTCGCTGGATATCTCCTTACCGCCATGTATCTGGTATCTGAGACCGGTCACATCATCAGCGGTCTTGGTTATCATCTCCACCTGGGCAACCGCCGCTATACTTGCAAGTGCCTCACCACGGAAACCAAGAGAAGAGATACTCAGGAGATCCTCGACTGTCACAAGCTTACTTGTGGCATGTCTGAGAAATGCAAGCTTGACCTCATCCTTCTTTATACCTGCTCCGTTGTCGGTGACTCTGAGAAATGACAGTCCGCCTCCCTTTACCTCGACGGTTACCGCTGTGGCACCTGAGTCTATGGAATTTTCCACAAGCTCCTTGATGACCGAGCTCGGCTTCTCTATAACCTCACCGGCTGCTATCTTGTTTATTGTATTCTGGTCTAATACCTTTATCATATATATCGCTCCTTATGAATTAAGTCGCTCCTGCAATTCATTTAAATAAAGCAACGCCTTCATAGGTGTCATGTTGGACAGATCAACACACTTTATGTCCTCGATCACCTGTGATTCGGCAAGTGAGCCGAACATTGACATCTGGGTGTCTTCTTTCTTCGGCTTGAAATCATTTGTAACCTTTATCTCCTTCAGCTTGGTGGTTATGTCCTTGTCTATAAGCTGATTACATATCTCATTTGCTCTCGCTATAACGACATCCGGCACACCGGCAAGCTTTGCAACCTGTATACCGTAGCTTCTGTCGGCACCGCCCTTGACGATCTTTCTGAGGAACACTATGTCGTCTCCGTCTTCCTTGACCGCTATACAGTAGTTGTTGACTGCCGACAGCTTACCCTCAAGCTCCGTGAGCTCATGGTAATGTGTCGCAAACAGAGTTTTTGCTCCGAGCAGTTCACTGTTGCTTATATACTCAACGACAGCCCAGGCGATCGCCAGACCGTCATATGTGCTTGTTCCTCGACCTATCTCATCAAGGATGAGAAGGCTGTTCTTCGTGGCATTTCTAAGTATATTTGCGACCTCGCTCATCTCCACCATAAATGTGGACTGTCCTGATGCAAGGTCGTCGGAAGCTCCCACTCTTGTAAATATCCTGTCGCATATGCCTATATTGGCAGATGCCGCAGGGACAAAGCTTCCAACCTGAGCCATGAGAACTATGAGCGCAGTCTGTCTCATATATGTGGATTTACCAGCCATGTTAGGACCGGTGATGATAGATATCCTGCTCTCATGGTTGTTCAGATATGTGTCGTTTGTGATGAACATATCGTTGTTCAGCATCTTCTCAACGACCGGATGACGTCCGTCCTTTATGTCGATGACTCCATCTGTATTGATCTCAGGTCTAACATACCCATTTGCAACAGCCACATATGAGAGTGAACACAGAGCATCGAGCATGGCTATGCTGTGTGCTGTTCTCTGTACCCTTGTGAGCTCTGCAGCAAGGGTGTCCCTGAGCTCAACATATGTGTTGTACTCCAGCGCAACAAGCTTGTCGGATGATCCGAGTATAACTCCAGCCAGTCTGTCAAGCTCCTCGGTTGTGTATCTCTCAGAATTGGCAAGTGTCTGCTTTCTGATGAAATAATCCGGCACAAGACTCTTATATGAATTGGTTACATCAAAATAATATCCGAACACCTTATTAAACTTTATCTTGAGATTCTTGATTCCGGTCTTTTCCTTCTCTCTGGCCTCAAGCTCTGCGATCCAGTTCTTGCCATCAGTTGTGGCATTCTTCAGAGTGTCTATGTCCTCAAGATAGCCATCTTTGAATATTCCGCCCTCTCTGATAAGTATAGGCGGCTCATCAACTATGGCACGGTCAAGAAGGTCATAGAGATCCTGTAGATCATCTATTCCATCCCTGATCTCGGTGAGCTCATCCGAATGGAATTCACCGAGAAGCTGTATTATAAATGGAAGAAGCTGTATGGACGTCTTAAATGCCAGAAGATCTCTCGGATTCGCTGTTCTTAACGATATCCTCGTCATAAGTCTCTCGAGATCGTATATAGTATTCATGTACTCACGGAGTTCGTCTCTGGTTATGACAGAGTCGTTGAGCTCTGTTATCGCGTCAAGTCTGGCTTCTATATCATCTTTGTGGATAAGGGGCTGCTCTATCATATTTCTGAGCATTCTCGCTCCCATGGCCGTTTTGGTCTTGTCAAGCACCCAGAGCAGTGAGCCTCTCTTCTGCTTATCCCTGAGTGTCTCTGTCAGTTCCAGATTTCTTCTGGATGAGCTGTCTATGATCATGAAGTCCTCTATGGAATATATATCTATCCTGTTGATATGATCCAGTGAGTTCTTCTGTGTCTCATGTAGATACTGGAGAAGTGCGCCCGCTGACAGCAGCATATCCTCCTGCTCATCTATGCCGAGACCATCTATTGATCCGACCTTAAACTGTCTTTTAATGAAATCCTCACAGGTGTCATCGTTAAAATAATGAGACGGAGCCTCCGATATCGTTATCTTCATCTTCTCCTTCATGTAATCAAAGTTCAGATCGCATGACAGGAATGTGCCATTTCCTATGATCTCCGTCGGGGAATATTTGTTTATCTCGTCGTACAGCTTGGATGTAGATGAGATATGACAGGAACGGAACTCCCCTGTTGTGATATCGCATACGGCCACACCATACTCATCATTACAGCCAAATATACACATGAGATAGTTATTCCTCGTCTCATCAAGAATAGCCTGGGACATATTTGTACCAGGCGTAACTATACGTATAACTTCTCTTTTTACTATACCCTTTGCGAGCTTCGGATCTTCCATCTGCTC
>ERZ773139.1623-NODE-1623-length-25252-cov-3.945748_pt1 | contig 25252 bp, 22 predicted proteins | sample MGYA00580854_ERZ773139 | MGnify/ENA primary metagenome ERZ773139 (study PRJEB29015, sample SAMEA2737809) | human gut metagenome | biome: human gut; feature: human-associated habitat; material: faeces | place: China | collected 2012 ...
CTGGAACAGGTTCGCAAGGACATTTGTGGCCTGTATGGCCTGCAAAAGCTGGAGCTGACCGCGACCCACCCGGAATCGGAGCTGCAAAAAATCGAACCGGAAGAGCTGATGTGGCTGTTTGTCAGCCGCAACTCCATGGCGCGGGGTTCCCTCGCCGGGGCAAAGTGGGAATGGAGTGAACAGAATCTCACGGTAAAGCTTGCCGCCAACGGAAAAGAAACCCTTTTGGAGCACATTCCGGCGGTGGAGCAGGTGCTGCGGGAGCGGTTCGCCGCCCCGGTGCATATTACCGTGGAGGCGGGCAACGCACTGGAAGGAAAGGCGCTGTTTGCCGCCCAGTACGATGCCAGAGATGAGCGGATACATCGGCAGCACGCTGTTTGCCGCCACAGAGTCCATGCGGGAATCGGAGATTCAAAAGCTTCCCGCCGTCTCCGCCGCTCAGCCGAAGAAGGAGGACAAGCCCGCCGCCCCCAGCGAAAGCTTCTACGGCAAGCCCTTCAAGGGTACGCCCGTCCCCATGAAGGCGCTGAGCCTGGACATGGGAACCGTCATCGTGGAGGGCAAGGTTTTCGCCGTAGACCACAAGGAGCTGAAAAAGCGCAACGCCTACGTGGTGAAATTCGACATGACGGACAACACCAACTCCGTCCGTATCAGCCGCTTTATGGAGGCCGGAGAGGCCAAGCCCATTCTGGAAAACGTTCAGGTCGGTTCCGTCCTGCGGGTGCAGGGCAAGCTGATCGAGGATCGGTTTGAAAACGAAATGGTTCTCAAGCCCTATGCCATGCAGCCCGGCTCCATGCCCAAGCGGCAGGACACCGCCCCGGGAGAAAAGCGGGTGGAGCTGCATCTGCACACCACCATGTCCAACATGGACGCCCTGACGGACACCGCCGCCGCCGTAAAGCAGGCGGCAGCCTGGGGTCACAAGGCCATCGCCATCACCGACCACGGCGTCGCCCAGTCCTTCCCCGACGCCATGAAGGCCGCCTCCAAAGCCAAGGTGGCCGGAACCGACCAGAATATCAAGATTCTCTACGGCTGCGAAGGGTATTATGTAAACGACGTGGACGACCGCATTGTAGTCCACGGAGAGCAGGACATCACCTTTGATCAGGAATTCGTCGCCTTCGACCTGGAAACCACCGGTCTGTCCTCCCGCAGCGACCGCATCATCGAGATCGGCGCTGTTGTGCTGAAAAACGGTGAGGAAGTGGACCGTTTCCAGACCTTCGTTGACCCGGAGCGTCCGCTGGAGCGGAAAATCGTGGAGCTGACCGGCATCACCGACGAGATGCTGATCGGCGCGCCGAAAATCGAAGAGGTTCTGCCCAAGTTCCTGGAATTCATCGGCGACCGGGTTCTGGTCGCCCACAATTCCGACTTCGACACCGGCTTCATCCGCGCCGAATGTCAGCGCCTCGGCTACGACTACCATTACACGGCGGCGGATACCCTGATTCTGTCCCAGAATCTGCTGCCCCAGCTGAACAAATTCAAGCTGAACATCGTCTCCAACGCCCTGAGCCTGCCCGACTTCAACCATCACCGGGCAGCGGACGACGCCATGACCTGCGGCTTAATTATGGCAAAGCTCATGTCCAAACTGGAAGAGGAGCATGACATTCACAACTTGCAGGCCATCAACCCCGCCATGACCCATCTGCGCTCCGGCGGCCGCATCACCGACCGTCAGGCGCGGCACATCATCATTTTTGCCAAGAATCAGATCGGTCTGCGCAATCTGTACCATCTGATTTCCGACTCCAATCTGCAATATTTCCGCCGGGTGCCCCGGATGCCCAAATCTGACATTCTTAAGCTGCGGGAGGGTCTGATCATCGGCTCTGCCTGTGAAGCGGGCGAGCTGTTCCAGGCCATCCTCGACCGGAAAAGCGACGACGAGCTGAAGCGCATTGCGTCCTTTTACGATTTTCTGGAAATCCAGCCCCTGGCAAACAACCGCTTTATGCTGGCAAACGAAAAATACGAGGCCAAAACCGACGAAGACCTCCGGGAGTACAACCGGAAAATCGTCCGGCTGGGCGAGGAACTGGGCAAGCCGGTGGTCGCCACCGGAGACGTCCACTTCCTGAACCCCGAGGACGAAATTTTCCGTCACATTCTGCTGGCCACCAAGGGCTTTGATGACGCGGACAAGGACATGCCCCTGTACTTCCGCACCACGGACGATATGCTGCGGGAATTTTCCTACCTTGGAGAGGAAAAGGCCTACGAGGTAGTCGTCACCAACCCCAACCGCATCGCCGACATGTGCGAATCTCTGCGTCCCGTCCCCCACAATCTGTTCGCGCCCAAAATTGAAAACTCCGTGGAAGACCTGAAAAATCTGGTCTACACCAAATTCCACCGTCTTTACGGGGACACTCCTCCGGAGCTGATGGTGAAGCGCGTGGAGACGGAGCTGCACGACATCATCAACTGTCACTACGACGTGATCTACATGTCCGCCCAGAAGCTGGTGCAGAACTCCCTGGAGCATGGCTATCTGGTCGGCTCCCGTGGTTCCGTCGGCTCGTCCATCGTGGCCTATATGTCCGGCATCACCGAGGTCAACTCCTTCCCGCCCCACTACCGCTGCCCCAATCCGGAATGCAAGTACACCACCTTCGACGTTCCCAAGGGCTACGGCTGCGGCGCCGACCTGCCGGACGCCCTCTGCCCCAAGTGCGGCGCGAAGTTTGAAAAGGACGGCTTCAACATTCCTTTTGAGACATTCCTGGGCTTCGGCGGCGACAAGGTTCCCGATATCGACCTGAACTTTTCCGGCGAATACCAGTCAAAAGCCCACGCTTACTGTATCGAAATGTTCGGAAAATCCCACGTTTTCCGGGCGGGAACCATTGGCACCGTGGCGGAAAAAACCGCCTTCGGCTACGTAAAGAAATACCTGTCCGAACGTGGCAAGACTGCCTCCCGGGCGGAGGAAGCCCGTCTGGCGGCAGGGTGTGTCGGCGTTCGCCGCACCACCGGCCAGCATCCCGGCGGTCTGGTGGTCATCCCACAGGAAAACGAGATTTGGGACTTCTGCCCGGTGCAGCACCCGGCGGACGACCCCCAGGCCGACCAGATCACCACCCATTTTGAATACCACTCCATGGAGGAAAACCTTCTGAAGCTGGACATGCTGGGTCACGATGACCCCACCATGATCCGCATGATGGAGGACATGACCGGTATCGACGCCAAGACCATCCCGCTGGACGATAAGGACACCATGTCCATTTTCATCTCCTCCAAGGTGCTGGGCTATGAGGACGACAAAATCCTCGGCCCCACCGGTGCCGTCGCCATTCCGGAGTTCAACACCCGCTTTACCCGGGGAATGCTGATGGACACCATGCCCACCCGGTTTGATACGCTGCTGCGTCTGTCCGGCTTCTCCCACGGCACCGACGTGTGGCTGGGCAACGCCCGGGAGCTGATCGTCAGCGGCACCGCCTCCGTTCTGGAGACGGTGGGCTGCCGGGACGATATCATGCTGTACCTGATCTCCAAGGGCCTGGACCCCAAGATGAGCTTCAAGATCATGGAGAAGGTCCGCAAGGGCAAGGTGAAGAAGGGCGGCTTTGACGAGGGCTGGGTGGAGGCCATGCGGGACCACGACGTGCCGGAGTGGTACATCGACTCCCTGGCCAAGATCGGCTACCTGTTCCCCAAGGCCCACGCGGTGGCCTACGTGATGATGGCCTTCCGCATCGCCTGGTACAAGGTCCACGAGCCCCTGGCTTTCTACGCCACCTTCTTCTCCGTCCGGGCCAAGGCCTTCGACGCGGAGTACTGCTGCGCGGGACTGGACGCGGTGAAGCGGAAGATCCGGGAGATCGAGAACAACAAGGACGCCACGGCGGTGGAGCAGAACCTGCTGACCACCCTGGAGGTGTGCTATGAGTTCTACCTGCGGGGCTTCCACTTCGACACCATCAACATTTATGAGTCCGATGCCACCAAGTTCAAAGTGACGGAGAACGGTCTGCTGCCGCCCTTCACAACGGTCCATGGCCTGGGAGAGGCGGCGGCCATCGACACAGTGGAGAAGCGGGATGGGAAGGAGTTCGTCTCCGTTGAGGAGTTCGCCATGTGCTGCAACAAGCTGTCCAAGACCCATATTGAGCAGCTGAAGGCGCTGGGAGCCTTCGCCGGGATGGCGGAGACCAGCCAGCTGACGCTGTTTTGATCCCCGTGGGAGCGATTTCCCCACGGCACCGCGATAGCAGAAGAAAAGGGAGGACCCATTCCGGGTCCTCCCTTGTTTTGTCCATGTGGAAAGAATTACTTCTTCTCCAGCTTGGCATTGCATTTTGCCAGAAATTTTTCGTTCTTGACGATGGCCCGGGTGTGGGTGCCGCTGCCGATGGGGCCGCTCTCATCCCAGGCTTTCACAGCGAAGTCCACCATTTTGCCGTTTTCCGAAACGGCGGTGATCTCTGCCTCCGCCCACACCTTCATGCCGATGGGGGTGGGAGCGTCGTGGGAGATGTCCAGATGGGTGCCCACACTGCCCTGGCCCTCCTCCAGAAAGCTCTGCAGACAGGTCATGGCGGCATTTTCCATCAGGGCGGACATATAGGGCGTGCCGAACACCGGCAGGGCACCGGAACCCACGTTAGCGGCGGTAAGGGCGTCCGTAACAGTTTGCTCCAGGCGGCATTTTGTTCCAATCAAAATCATGAGAGGATTCCTCCTTGGTAAAATATCTTCCGCCTTTCCAGTGTACAGGAAAGCAGTGGAATGCGCAAGGGAAAAAGAAGCGGCACCGGGGAGTGTTCCGGTGCCGCATTTTACAGCTCAGATACCGAGTTGCGTCCAGAGGTCGTTATAGAGGGTGCGCGTCTCAGCAGGGAGGACCAAGTAGGCCTCACACCGGTCCAGCACCTCCTGGGAGGGGGCCATGATCTCATAGAGAGCGGGATCCAGGGGCTCTCCGTAGGTCTCCTCATAGTAGGCAGGATAGGTCTCCAGCGCCTCAGCGTTGGGAGAGGCGTACCAGATATAGTCCATATTCCGCAGGTTTGCCTCAGTGGAGGCCATAAAGTTGATCCAGGCCTCCGCCTCCTCCTTGTGCTGGGAGGTTTTGAGAACGCACATGGCGTCCACGAACCAGTTGCTGCCCTCCTCGGGCACTACATAGGCGAGATCTTCGTTGTTTTCCAGCATGCTCAGATAGTCACCGGCATAGTAGGTGGCAATGGCGGCGTTGCCGCCCTCCATCTTCTGAAACACCTCGTCCATGACCTTTCCCTGATACACCCCGTTCTTTACGGCGTCGGCGATGAGCTGGTAAGCCTCCTGAATCTCCGCTTCGTCAGTGGTATTCACAGAGTACCCCAGGTACAACAGGGCGATGCCCAGAGCATCCCGGGAGTTGTTGATAAGCAGCACGTTCCCGGCGTACTGGGGATCGAACATGGCGCTCCAGCTGGTAATGGGCTCCTGCACCTTGGCGGTGTTGGAGATGATGCCCAGAGTGCCCCAGGTGTAGGGCACGGTGTACTTGTTCTCCGGATCGTAGGACAGATTCTTGAAGCGGTCGTCGATCTTCTCAAAATTGGGGATGTTATCATAATTGAGCTCGGCCAGCATATCCTCTTCGATCAGCTGGGAGATCATGTAGTCGGAGGGGACGATGACGTCATAGTCCACGCCGCCCATGCTCAGCTGGGAATAGAGGACCTCGTTGCTCTCTGCGGTCTGGTAGTTGACTTTGATGCCGGTCTCTTCTTCAAATTGGTCGATCAGGGACTCGTCGATATATTCACCCCAGCTGCACACGTTGACCACACGGTCCCCGCTGCCGCTGCCGTTACTGCTGCCGGAATTTTCCGAGTCAGAGGTGTCCTTGCGCACGGAGCATCCGGACAGGAACAGGCTCGCCGCCATCAGTAAGGCGAGAGTCAAGGCTACCATTTTTTTCAATTGATCATTCCTCCAGTGTTGATTTGAATGCGTATCTCAAGACCCGCAGGCCGTGGGACCGATAGTCATGCGCGGGCTCGCTCCCGCAGGCGCTCCTGCCGGGATTCCCGGACATTGATGATGATGAGCAGCAGCAGCACAGCGCCGAAGAGCAGCGTGGAAATGGCATTGATCTCCGGGCTGACCCGCTTTTTCGTCATGGAATAGATGGTCATGGCCAAAGTGGACACGCCGGAACCGGCGGTGAAGTAACTGATGATGAAATCGTCGATGCTCATGGTGAAGGCGATCAGTGCGCCGGAGATGATGCCGGGCTTGATCTCCGGGATAATGACCTTCCAGAAGGCCTGCATCCAGGTGCAGCCCAGGTCTTGGGCCGCGTCCACTAGGTTTTTGTCCATCTGGCGCAGCTTGGGCATCACTGTCAGGATAACGTGGGGGATGTTGAAGGTCACATGGGCCAGCAGCAGTGTACCGAAGCCAAGATAGATGTTCTCCTCCATCCAGAAGGTATCCTGCGCCTGGTTGAACCAGACGGCAAAGGCCTTCCACAGGCCGAAAAAGGCCACGAACAACAGACACATGGAGACGCCGGTGACGATCTCCGCATTCATGACGGGAATGTTGTTCACCGTCATCAGGGGCGTGCGCCACCGCCGCCGCATACTGGCCAGGCCAATGGCTGCAAAGGTGCCCGCCACAGTGGCAATCAGCGTGGAAAGCACGGATACCAGCAGCGTGGTATAGACACTCTGCATAATGAGGCGGTTCTGGAACAGCTCCGCATACCAGTGCAGGGAGAAGCCCTTCCACACCGCGCTGCTGTTGCCGGCATTGAAGGAGAAGATGATGAGAATGAAAATCGGCGCATACAGGAATACGAATACCAACGCCATGAAGATGCGGTTTCCCAGCAGATGCTTCCGTTTCACAGCATCACCGCCTGTTCCTCACCGTCGCCGAAACGGTTCATCACCAGCATACACACCACCACAATGGCCATCATCACAAGCGCGATAGCCGCCCCGAGTTGGGGATTATAGGCCCCGCCCAGGAACTGCTGTTCGATCAGGTCGCCCAGCATCATCTGGGTGCCGCCGCCCAGCAGACGGGAGATGGCGAAGGTGGACACGGAGGGCACGAACACCATGGTGATGCCGGAGAGCACCCCCGGCAAAGACAGGGGCAGGATGACCTTGCGGAACACCTGCACGCTGCTGGCGCCCAGGTCCCGGGCCGCTTCAATGAGGGAATGGTCCAGCTTTACCAGCACGGAGTAGATGGGCAGGATCATGAAGGGCAGGTAGTTGTACACCATACCCAGCACTACGGCGCCCTGGGTACCGATCATCTGGAAGTGATCGATGGGGACATACGCGGCGGGATCAGATGCAAAGTGCATAGCGATCTGGTTGTAAAGGTCGATCAGGCCGATCTGCTGAAACAGCTGGTTCAAAAGTCCGTTGTTCTCCAGAATGGACATCCAGGAATAGGTCCGCAGCAGAAAATTCATCCACATGGGCAGCATGATGAGCACCATAGCGATGCGCTGCACCTGCGGCCCCTCCTTGGAGAGCATATAGGATACCGGGTATCCGATCAGCAGAGCGATCAGTGTGGCGATGATGGCCAGCTTAAACGAGCGGGTGAACACTGCTGTATAGGTACCCATGCGGGCGAAGTTCTCCAGCGTGAAGTCCCCGGCGGCGGTGCTGAAGGCATAGACCACCATAATGATGATGGGCGCCACCACGAAGATGGACATCCATCCCACATAGGGAACGGCGAACAATGAGAGCTTATTTTTCATCCTCGCTCTCCTCCTCATCCGCCTCCCAGTTGGCGTCGCTCATCTCCTCATATTCTTCCGAGAAGGAGGAGTAATCGCCGAACATCCCGGAATACGGACTCTTTTTCATAATGTGGATGCCGTCGGGATCGATCTTGATGCCGATCCGGGCGCCCACGGGGGAATGGTCTGTGGTTTGGATAAGCCATTTGAAGCCCCGGAAATCCACGATGATGTCGTACTGCATCCCCTTGAAGGTGACGGAGGTGACAGTCCCCACCAGTTGTCCCTGCTCCATGGGGACGATGTCGATGTCCTCGGGCCGGATGACCACGTCCACCGGCTCGTTCTCAGCAAAGCCGCCGTCCAGGCAGGGAAACTCCCGGCCGTACATCTTCACCAGCTTGTCCCGGACCATGACGCCGTCAATGATGTTGGACTCACCGATGAAGTCCGCCACAAAGGCGTTCTTGGGCTCGTTATAGATATCCTCCGGCGTGCCGATCTGCTGGATGCAGCCTTTGTCCATCACTACGATGGTGTCGGACATGGTCAGGGCCTCCTCCTGGTCGTGGGTGACGTAGATGAAGGTGATGCCCACCTGCTGCTGGATTTTCTTCAGCTCCAGCTGCATGTCCTTGCGGAGCTTTAGATCCAGAGCGCCCAGGGGCTCGTCCAGCAGCAGCACCTTGGGCCGGTTTACCAGGGCCCGGGCGATGGCCACCCGCTGCTGCTGGCCGCCGGACAGGGCGTCCGGCTTGCGGTTTTCAAAGCCCTTCAGGCTGACAACCTCCAGCATTTCCAGCACACGCTGACGGATCTCCGTCTCCGGGATCTTTACCCGGCGCTTGCCGGAGGGATCCTTCGGGTCCGGCCGCTTCTGCATCCGCAGGCCGAAGGCCACGTTCTCAAACACATTCATGTGGGGAAACAGGGCGTATTTCTGGAACACCGTGTTGATCTGCCGCCGATAGGGCGGAACGTCATTAATCCTCACACCGTCGAACAGGACGTCTCCCGACACAGGGGTCGTGAAGCCGCCAATAATACGCAGCGTTGTGGTCTTGCCGCAGCCGCTGGGTCCAAGCAGTGTGAGGAATTCTTTGTCGTTGATATAGAGGTTTAAATCGTTGAGAACCACTTCGTCGTCAAACGCCATACGGATGTTCCGCAGACGAATCAACTCTTTGGACATGTATCCTCCCCCATTTCATAATAATTTTGATTACAATGAAACGCCTCTTTTCTCTGTTGAGGGGGAACCTTTCTCGTCGAAATTCAGCAATAACAAACTATATCCGATGTGTGGCGAAAAGTCAAGCAAAATCAAAGATTTCGCCGGGGTTTTACGGGAATTTTTTTAGGAGTTTCCGGCGCGGGAAAATACTTGTCCCGGAAGGGCACATCCGCCACGGTGAAGACCCTGCCCCGCAGGTAATTCAGCGCCCCGGCGTCCGTGGGGAAAGGGAAGGCCAGCTGGTAGGAATACAGGGCCTGCCGGGTCTCGCCGTAGCGGCGGTTCACATCCCCCCGGCCGTACTTGCCGTCCCCCAGCAGGGGACAGCCGATCTCCGCCATGGACACCCGGATCTGGTGGGTCCGGCCGGTGAGCAGCCGACACTCTACCAAAGACAGCGGGCCCCGGGTCTCCAGAGTCCGGTACAGGGTCACGGCAGTCTTTCCGCCGGGAATGGGACGGCGGTAGAAAGCCACCTGCTTTTTCGCCTCATCTTTTAAAAGAAAGCCCGCAATCTTCCCCTCCACTGGCTTGGGGCGGCCTACGGTGATGCAGAGATAAGACTTCTCCACCTCATGGTTTTTGATCTTCTCATTTATGATCCGCAGGGTCTCCGCGTTCTTGGCGGCAATGACAATGCCGCCGGTGTTCCGGTCGATCCGGTTGCACAGGGCGGGCGCAAAGGCGTTCTCCCATTTGGGATTCCACTCTTTTTTCTGGTACAGGTAGGCCTGAATGTGGTTGATGAGGGTGTTGACCTTCTCCGTCTCGTCGGCGTGGACCACCAGCCCCGGCCGCTTGTTCACCAGCAGCAGATTCTCGTCTTCGTACACGATGTCCAGCTGGGGACGGAACACGGTGAGAAAGATGTTTTCCTCAGAGGGCTTGTCAAAGAACTCGTCGTTGATATATAATTGTAAAATATCGCCGGACTCCAGCCGTGTGTCCCGCTTGGCACCCCTGCCGTTGACTTTGATCCGCTTGAGGCGGATGTATTTCTGCAGCAGGGTGGGGGGCAGCAGGGGCAGGCTTTTGGCCACAAAGCGGTCCAGCCGCTGTCCGGCGTCGTTTTTTCCAATGGTGAGTTCCCGCATGGCATCCTCCGATGGGCAAGTATTTGATGCTACCATCATACCTGTTTGCCGGGCACTTGTAAAGCGGGGAGAGAATTTTTTGAATCGGTTAGGAGAAACTGGACGTATGGCGCAGCATGACGGAAACAAACAGCGGGGCTGGGTGAACTATTTCCGGGTCTTGGCAGGGGGCTACCTGCTGTATCTGGCCTACCAGCTGATGAAGGGCATCTGGGACGGGACCGCCGAAACCGTGGCCCTGAACGTGGCGGCGGGCGCAGTGTTCGCCGCGGCAGGGGCGATGGTGCTTTGGCGGGAGTGGAAGGCGTACCAGTACGCCAAGGCTCACAAGGACGACCCGGATAGCTGGAGCCAGGACGACGCCCTGCCGGAGCAGAAGCGTCCGGCGACACCTGCAGAACAGGTCGGACCCGAAGCGGACCAGAAGGGACGGGACGAGGAATGAAGCTGGAAGAGCTCTGCGCCGCCGTGCAGGAGGCGCGCTATTACAACGAGCGGTTCACCCGCCGGGAGTACACCAGCGCCTTCCGGACCTACACGGAGCGATTCGGACCACTGTACATGGCGGCCGTCCGGGAGACGGCGGAGGACCCTGACGGCCGCCGGGTACTGGCGGAGCAGCTGCTGGACCTGCTGGAGGCAGGGTGGAAACGCCAGCGCCCCTGGAACCGGACCATGGTCCAGGCCCGGGAAAAGCAGATGCTGGTGACGTATCTTTCCCCCATGCTGCTGGGACTGGAGGAGCCCCTGTGCCAAGAGCTGGCGGAGCGGCTGCGGGACGGCTGGAACACCCGCCGGCCCAAGGACATCTACAACATCACCACCTATGCCCGGCTGCAGGAGGGCTTCCGCAATGTGATCCTGGGCATCGACATCACCGGCTGGCAGAAGCGTCGGGAAGAGGAGAGCTGAACAGAGCGCCTGCCCGGAAACGAAAAAATTTGCCCGGAAACGGCAAAAACATGAAAAAATTGTTTGACAACCGGGCACACATCCCTTATAATACTATTCGTGTCATTACGAGGTAGCTTATGCGTTTTGATGTAAGACCCATACTGCATGCCCCTGGCAAGCGCCTGACGTTCCAGTTTTCTCTGGACTTGTCCGACGTGGAATTTGCCGGACGGCATCCCATCAGCCGCCCTGTGGAGGTGGAGGGCGCGGTGAGCAACACCGCGGATCTCCTGGAGCTGGAGCTGACGGCCCGGACCACGCTGGACGCGGTCTGCGACCGGTGCGGCAAGGCGTTTCTTCAGGACAAGACCGTTCCCTTTCGCTGCCTATTGGCGGAAGAGCTCCAGAACGAGGACAACGACGAGATCGTCCTGCTGGAGGATGGGGAAGTGGATGTGGGCGATCTGGCCCGCACGGCGTTCATCCTTGGAATGGACACCAAGACATTGTGTTCGGAAGATTGCAAAGGACTGTGCCCCCGGTGCGGTGCCGACCTGAACCTCGGCCCCTGCTCCTGCGGGAAGGAGACGGATCCCCGTCTGGCGGTCCTGGCAAAGCTTTTAGAGAACAGAGAGAACGAATGAATAAGGCCGGGGGCGACTCCGCTGCCTTTGAAAGATCAAGGAGGTGTCACAATGGCAGTACCTAAGGGAAAAGTATCCAAAGCTAGACGCGACAAGCGCCGCAGCTCCCACTGGAAGCTGGCGGCTCCCGGCCTCGTCAAATGCCCGAAATGCGGTGCGCTGCACCTGCCTCACAGAATGTGCCAGGAGTGCGGTACTTACAACGGCCGCGAGGTCAAGGTTGTCAAGTCCGTGGTGGCGAAATAAGACGTGCCCTGTGGATCGGGAGGGAAGAGCAACATCTTCCCTCCTTTTTCTGCGTCCATACTGTGTAAAAATCAGAGGACGTCTTGCCATTTCGCCGGTCACTGGGTATAATATGACCATGTATGTCTGCTTGATAAAGAAGGGAAGTGAGCGCCGGTGAAACCCATCGTCGCCATCGTGGGCCGGCCCAATGTGGGCAAGTCCATGCTGTTCAACAAACTCATTGGAAAGCGCCTCTCCATTGTGGAGGACACCCCCGGCGTCACCCGGGACCGCATCTATGGGGAGACGGACTGGAACGGCCGGTCCTTCACCCTTATCGACACCGGCGGTATCGAGCCCCGGACCGACGACCAGATCCTGTCCTTCATGCGGGATCAGGCCCAGATCGCCATCGAGAACGCCACTGTCATCATCTTTCTGACGGATGTCCGCACGGGCCTCACCGCCTCTGACCAGGAGGTGGCCAACATGCTGCTGCGCAGCGGCAAGCCCATCGTGCTGGCAGTGAACAAAATGGACTCCACCGGTGTCCCGGACCCGGACTTTTATGAGTTCTACAACCTGGGACTGGGGGATCCCATCGCTGTCTCGGCTGTCCATGGCCACGGCACCGGCGACCTGCTGGACGCCTGTCTGCAATACTTCCCCCCGGAAACGGACGAGGAGGAGGACAGCGACGTGATCCAGGTGGCCATCATCGGCAAGCCCAACGTGGGCAAGTCCAGCCTCACCAACCGGATCCTGGGGGAGCAGCGGGTCATCGTCAGCGATGTGGCCGGCACCACCCGGGACGCCATCGACAGCTATTTTGAAAATGCTACCGGCAAGTATAACTTCATCGACACCGCCGGTATGCGAAAGAAGTCCAAGGTGGACGACGCCATCGAGAAATACAGCGTCCTCCGGGCCACCATGGCCATCGAGCGCAGCGACGTGTGCCTCATTATGATCGACGCCCAGGACGGCGTCACCGAGCAGGACACCAAGGTGGCGGGCCTGGCCCACGAGGCCGGAAAGGCCTGCATCATCGTGGTGAACAAGTGGGACATGGTGGAAAAGGACGACAAGACCATGGACCGTATGCGCGAGGACATCCGTCGGGATCTGAGCTACATGACCTACGCTCCCATCCTGTTCATCTCCGCCCTTACGGGCCAGCGGGTAACGCGGCTGTTTGAGCTCATCAATTATGTGAATAACCAGGCCTCCACCCGCATCACAACAGGCATGCTCAACTCCGTTCTGGCCGATGCCCAGACCCGGGTGCAGCCTCCCACGGATAAGGGCCGCCGCCTGAAGATCTACTACATGACCCAGGTGGGCATCAAGCCCCCTCACTTCGTCATTTTCTGCAACGACAAGAAGCTCTTCCACTTCTCCTATCAGCGATACCTGGAAAATCAGATCCGCAGCGTATTCGGCCTGGAGGGCACCCCCATTATCCTCTCCATCCGGCAGAAGGGAGACGATGACAATTAAGCTGTCCATCTACTTTGTGGTGGGACTGACGCTGCTGGTGTCGTACCTGCTGGGCTGCTTCAACGGCTCGGTGGTCACCTCCTACTTCATCATCCGGGATGATGTACGCAAGCACGGCAGCGGCAATGCCGGGCTTACCAATTTCTACCGCACCTATGGGGCCAAATTTGCCCTCATCGTGATTCTCTGTGACATGGGCAAGACCCTGCTCTCCTGCCTCATAGGCGGGTATCTGATGCTCTGCACCAACGGCAGCTGGACCCTGGGTGTGCTGCTGGGCGGCATCGGCTGCGAGCTGGGGCATATGTTCCCGGCCTACTACGGGCTCAAGGGCGGCAAGGGCATTCTCTCCGGGGGAGTGCTGGTGTGGATGCTGGATTGGCGCATGGGTCTTATCGCCTGGGGGCTCTTCGTCCTCCTGTGGCTTCTGACCCGCTATGTGTCTCTGGGGTCTATCGTGGCCACAGCCAGCATGCCGGTGTCGGCGTTCTTTGTCTTTGGCCATGACCCACTGCTGACCGCTCTGTGCGCAGTGGTGGCGGCCTTGGTTATCTTCTGCCACCGGGAGAACATCCGCCGTCTGCTGCACGGCACAGAAAATAAATTCAAGTGGCATGTGAATCCCATCGATACAGGTGAAAATCATTAGCTGTGAGAAGGCAGAATACAGAAAGGAAAGCACTATGAAACACAATCAGGTTCGTCAGGTGGTATTCCCCATCATCACCGCCATGATCTGGGGCTCCTCCTTCGTTGCCCAAAGCACCAGCACCGAGCACGTGGGCGCGTACACCTTCAACGCCGCCCGTTCCTTCGTGGGCTTTTTGGCCTTGCTGGTGGTGGTACAAATCTTTAAAATGCTGCGCAAGGAGCCCCCGGCGGAGCAGACCGCTGCGGAGAAAAAGGCCGGGCGGAAGGACCTGATTTTAGGCGGCATCTGCTGCGGCATCGCCTTGGCTCTGGCCTGCAACCTGCAGCAGCTGGGTATGGTGGCCGGTGCCAGCGCCGGCAAGACCAGCTTTATCACTACGCTTTATGTGGTGCTGGTGCCCATCTGTGGCCTGTTTCTCAAGAAAAAAGTCTCCCCCACCGTTTGGATCAGTGTCCTGCTGGCCGTGGCCGGCCTTTACTGCCTGTGCATTAAGGAAAATTTCACCATTGCCCCCAGCGACCTGCTGGTGATGCTGTGTGCCTTCGGCTATACGCTGCACATCCTGGTCATCGATTACTTCACCCAAAGGGTGGACGGCGTGAAAATGAGCTGCATCCAGTTCTTGACATGCGCTATCCTTTCGGCTATACTCATGCTGATCTTTGAAAACCCCACCTGGGCGGACATTGTCCCCTGTATGGGCTCAGTCCTGTATGTGGGTGTTTTCTCCAGCGGTGTGGCCTACACCCTGCAGATTTTGGCGCAAAAGGACTCCAACCCCACCATCGTGGCTCTGCTTTTGAGCTTGGAGAGCGTGTTCGGCGCAGTGTCCGGTGCCATCTTCCTTCATGAAACCATGACCGGCAAGGAACTGATTGGCTGCGTGCTGATGCTCATTGCCGTGGTGCTGGCGCAGCTGGATCTTCCCCTCAAGAAAAAGGATAAATCTGCTAAGGAGGCATAAGTATATGACAGAAACCATTTTGAAGATCGACGGCATGATGTGCAGCATGTGCGAGAGCCATGTATGTGATGTAATTCGCAACAGGTTCGCCGTGAAAAAGGTCAGCGCATCCCATTCCAAGGGTACGGCCACCGTTATTTCCCCGGAGCCCCTGGACGAGGAGGCCCTGCGCAGGGCCATCACCGAAACAGGCTATGAGGTCAAGGCTGTAGAATCCAAGCCCTATGAAAAGCGCGGTCTGTTCCACAGATAAAAGCATCAAAAGCTCCCCCTGCCTCACGGCACTTCCTGACATGCAATTACCCCCTGATGTAGGATAATAACTACATCAGGGGGTGTTTTGTCTATTGTCTGTTTTTACTGCTCCTGTTCATCACGGCAGGGGGATCTTTTTCTTTTCCGTATCGAAACGCTTTTGAAGCAAACCTCTTATCCCTCCGGAACCTTGGCCTTCGGCAGGCTCCAACGGAAGTGAGCCGCCAGCAATCGGATGGCCACCACCACCGTGCTGCCCATCAGCAGCGCAGCCGTGTCGTCCCAATACAGGTGGCATACCACCCACACAGCGGCGCCCGCCAGGGCCGCCAGGGCATAGATATGCTTGCGGAATATGTACGGCACGTTACCCGCCAGGGAATCCCGCACCACACCGCCGCCCACGCCGGTAATGGTCCCCAGCAGGGCCACGGCAAACCAGCTTCCCTCCGGTAGATGGCTATAGGCAATCTGTTCGCCCACCACGGTAAATGCCGCCAGGCCCAGGGAATCTGCCCACAGCAGCAGCCGCTCAAATAGCAGCGTGCTCCTGAGCAGCAGGCCGCGCAGCGGCGGCAAAAACGCAGCTGCGGAGGAAACCAACGCTACACATACCGTCAGCGGGTCGTCAAATACCTTGGGCGGTGTGATGCCCAGCAGCAAATCCCGCAGCACGCCGCCGCCCACGGCGGTAATAAGGCCCAGGATCATAACGCCCAGCAAATCCATCTGCCTCCGAAGCGCCGTCATGGCACCGGACAGGGCAAAGGCCACGGTACCCACCATCTCCATACACAACAGGATCAGTTCGTTCATTAGTATCCTCTCAATGTCTGCCTACAAAGCTCCAATCATCCTCTCCATCGTGGAGCAGATACAGGTCGTCCTTATAGTCCGAATCCAGCGGATTATCCTTGGGTGCGCTGGCCTTGTACTGTTCCAGCACCCGCCGGGACTTCTCCGGCGGCTGGATTGTGCCTGCGCCGGCAATGCATCCACCCGGACAGGCCATACCCTCCAGCAGATATCCGTCATACTTCCCTGTCCGTGCGATACGCAGCATCTTGCGGCACTCCCGCAGCCCCTCGGCATACGCCGTCTTTACCTCTCGGTCGGGGTCCAGCCGGTGAATCACATCCTCCACCGCCTTGGCAACGCCTCCGGAAGCGGCAAAACCCACGCCGAGGGCAGACGCCTCATAATTGGCCGGCACATCAGGGATATCGGTGAAGTCGATGTTCTTGGCCTCCAGCATCCCCCGCAGCTCCTCAAAGGTCAGTACAAAGTCCACATCACTGCGGACGGTGCGGCGACTGGCCTCCAGCTTTTTGGCGGCGCAGGGTCCAATGAAAGCCACCTTGCAGCCCGGTTCACGTTTTTTTTGCAGTCGAGCCGTAAGCACCATGGGAGTCATGGTCATAGAGATATACGGCGCGGCGCCGGGGAACTCCTTCTTAGCCATCACGGACCACGCCGGGCAGCAGGAGGTAGCCATATAAGGCTGCATCTGCGGTACATGGCGCATGAATTCCTCCGCTTCCTCGATGGCGCACAGGTCTGCGCCTACGGCGACCTCCTCCACGGAATGGAAGCCCAGCATCTTCATGGCTGAAACGATCTGCCCCGGGGTCACACCATCGCCGAATTGACCCCAAAAGGCCGGAGCGATCACGGCAACGACCTTGTCACCGCTGCGTATAGAATGGATCAGCTGGAACAGCTGCCCTTTATCTACAATAGCGCCAAAGGGGCAGTTCACCAGGCACATGCCACAGCTAACGCACTTATCCTGATCAATCTCTGCCCGGCCATATTCGTCCTTGCCGATAGCATCCAAACCGCAGGCCTCCTGGCAGGGCCGCTCAAAGCGGATAATGGCCTGGTAGGAGCACGCCGCCTTGCACTTGCCGCATTTAATGCACTTGCTCTGGTCGATCTCAGCCCGGCCATAGCGGAAGCTGATGGCGCCCTTGGGGCAAGAATTGGAGCAGTGGTGCGCCAGGCAACTCTGGCAGGCGTTGGTCACCTGGTAGTGGGTGTCCGGGCAGGCGTGGCAGGCATATTTGATGATGTTAATCAGCGGCGGCTCGTAATATTTTTCCCGCACTGCGCTCTTGTCCACACCGTCGGACAGAAGTCCCTGCTCCGAAGCGGAACGCAGACTATGGCCCATGGCCAATCGAATCCGCTCTCCCACAATGGCCCGCTCCAGGAAGATGGAGTCCCGTTCGTTCCCCACTTCACCCGGCAGAATCTCATACGGCAGTTTATCGATACGATGGTAGTCGCCGCCTTCGTAGGCAAGCTTTGCCACTTCCGCAAAAACCCGCTTGCGAATATCAGCAATCCCACAGTAAATGTTTCTCATGCATGTACCTTCCTTGTTCTTTGTATACTTTGCTATATGATATTATACCATTTTTGTCCATTCTGTGCAAGGGGGTATATGCGAACTTGCTTCGCACGGTTGTAATTATTTATTGTTTCTTGTTGGCATCTCCTCCTTCAGCGCCGCCTCCAGCTTTTGCAGCGCCCGCTTTTCAATGCGGGATACATAGCGCCGCAGCTATTGTAAGGTGCCTCCCGCCTCAGGCTGTGGCGCAGAAGGCTGATCGTGGCTTGCCGCATTTGTGGTTTCTTTCGTTATATGCGGCTGCGCAAAGCGAAGCTGAATGAGGACTTCTCTATTTTCCGTCAACTCGATCCGCTCGATCAGGCTCACCAGCAGCTCCCGGCCGGCGCAGGCTGTGTCCCTGTATCGCTGTGTCAACTCCAGCGCCCTGTCCCTTTGATTGATGGGATATTTCTGCCACCGCTCCAACTCTTGAAGGTTTTTCTCCAGCCTTCCTCGTTGGTCTTTCAACCGGATAAAGATTCGCTGAAAGTCCGCCTCCGGCAGAAGTCCCGAGAGCCGGTCCGTATACATCCGGTCGATATTTTTTGTCAAGCTATCTATTTTTCCTTGCAGCGCATCCATTTTAGCAGAGCATCTGCTCTCCCTGGATGTCTCCCGAACCGCCTCCTGTGCCATCGGCAATAGCACCTGTCCATCCAAGATATCTTTGCAAACCTCCTGCATCCTTGAAATCACCGCATCTGTCACTGTCTTTTCCTTGATATAATGTGTGGCGCAGGTGCCGTTCCTGGTAAATCGCTGATAAGTGCGGCAAACGAAGTACAGCACATCCTCCCCCTTGGCGTTAGGCCGGTTCAGCACGGCCAGCGGGTAGCCGCACTCATGGCAGAATATCAAGCCCTTCAGCAGAAAATCATAGGTGCGGCAACGGGTGTGCCTACGGCTGCTGACCAGCAGCCCCACCTTGCGGAAGGTTTCCTCGTCAATAAGCGGTGCGTGGGTATGGGGCACCACGATCCAGTTTTCCCGATCCTGGTGGAGGCATTTTTTCGATTTATAGCTGATCTTCACCTGCCGCCCCTGCACCATACTGCCGATATAGGTTTCATTGCGCAGCATTTCAGAAATGCGCTCGCCGCTCCATAATCCCTCGTAGGGGCCTTTGCACCCTGCAACCCGACCACAGTAGGCAGAGGGCGCAGCCACGCCTTCCTCATTCAAGGCCGCAGCGATCTTTCGGCAGCTAATGCCCTCCAGCGCCATGGAAAAAATCCGCCGCACCGTGGATGCGGCCTCCTCGTCGATGACGATCCGATTCTTCTCCGTGGGGTGCATTTTGTATCCGTAAACCGGCTTCCCCCCGATAAACTGTCCCTTGCGCTGCTTATCCCGTTTGACGGACTTTATTTTTTTTGAAATATCCTTGGCGTACATGTCGTTCATGATAGCCCTGAAGGGCGTAATATCATTGGCGCTGGATTCAACGCCCGTGTCAATCCCGTCCAAAAGCGAGATGTATCGCACACGATGCTCCGGGAAATATCTCTCCATGTAATGGCCGGTCATAATGTAGTCGCGCCCCAGCCGGGAGAGATCTTTGGTGATGACCATGTTAACCTTTTTGGCCTCAATGTCATCGATCATGCGCCGAAAAGCCGGGCGGTCAAAACTTGTGCCGCTCCAACCGTCGTCGATGTAAGTGTCATAGACCTGCAAATGATGCTTTCTCACAAATTCCTCCAGCAGGGACCGCTGATTGGTCACGCTTTGGGACGGTCCCTCGCCTTCGTCCTCCTTGGACAGCCGGATATACAGCGCTGCGCGGTAACTTGCGGGGCTGCTTATTTCCTGAAGCATACATTCTCCCCCAGGTCAGATCCCTGCTCTGCCTCATCCGGCTTTTGTGCCTGCCCATATGGCGGCAGCTCCTTTTTCAGATAGATCCGAAAGGATTCCCTGACCAGCTCCTCCAGCGCCGGCCCGGTATCCGAGTAGCTGCAATGAACCAGAATACTTTTATTTTTCATATGCCACCTCCCGAATCCTATGGTATGATCGAAAGGTTGTCCACTTGCCCAAAAAAGCATCCGCATGGAGTTCCATGCGGATGCTTTCTGCTGCAGCCTGTTGCTGCACTATTTTGTTTAATTGTCGGCCTTGTTTTTCCGCTTGCGGCTCACAAACAGGAACACGATCACGGCCAGGCTGGCCACCATCACGATCACCCACAGGGCCGCATTGAAGGTATCACCCGTGGGAGGCGGGGTGGGATCACTGGGCTCTATTGGAAGCTCGTCGACCTTGAACTGCCAATCCAAATAACCCACGGAAGCCTGGAAATCATTCTCCATGGTGATGGGCACATTCAGCGTCACATCTAGGTCGATCTTGCCGCCGGAATAGATGGTACCCAGGCATACCCAATTGGTCAGCTGCGCGGTCTCATGGGCGGGAGCGGCAAACAGCTTAGAATTACCGTCCAGCTTCACGGTCAGGTTCATCTGAGACAGGAACTCCTCCGAGCCCTCCACCGCGCCCAAAGCGCGCATGTAGACCTTGATCTTGACGTTCTTCTCCACCTTGTTGTCAATGGTGACCTTCTGGGTGATGGAGTCACCGGGCATGACATTCTTGAAATCCGTGAACAGGTCGGTGGGAGAATACTCGCTGCCGGGGGCAAAGATGAACTCCCGGGCGCTGCCGTCATAGGTGACCCGCCCGTCTGCAAAGGCGGTGACGGAGAGTGTCAGCAGCATAACCGCCATCAGAACGATGCAAGACAGCTTTTTCATTGCCTTTTTCATTCTCCCGTCACCTCGCTTCCGTTAGCCGGTACCTTCAGGCTGCCGTCTGCATTGATCGAGAAATTCTCGCCCCAGGCTGCCTTCACAGCCGCCTCGGGAACGCTCTGGATGGCAGATGCCACGATTTCTACGGAAAGATGATACCCATCCGGAACAGATGCGTCATTCAGCAGCTTGCATTCCTCAATCAGCACTTTTGTGCTGTCCTGGGGCTTCACAGGCAGCTGGTAGTAATAGTAGCCGTCAGCGCCCTGGATCCAATTGGTATTTTCAGCAAATGTAATTCTGTAATCCTTATTCTTCAAGGGGACCTTAGCCGATACCGTCTGATTGGCAGCATCATACTTTGTACCGGCCTCTGCGTCCTTCATCCAGGTGACGTTGATCGCAGCGCGGATAAAGGCGGTGGTATCGCCGGTATTTTTGACAGCCACTTGGCTCTTGACATTGTTTTCGAAGGTCTCCGTCACTGCACAGGTGACCTTAGAGGGGGTGAAGGTATTCACTTTTCTGTCCGTGCGGGTGGAGAGGAACGCCACGGTTCCGCCCACAGCCACACCCATCACCAGAACCAGGGAAACCAGCAAGGTGGCCAGGCGCTTCGGACGGCGCAGCTGCTTATGCTCGCTCTGCAGATACTTTCCATCGTATTGTTCATTCTTCATCATGCTGTTCTCCCTCCCTTACTGTTTTTTAGAATCAAAGTGGTTGACGCTGTAGTTGTCGCCGTCGAGCCACTGGGTCTGTGTGCGGCTGTTCTGATACTGCACCGTCAGGCCGCCAGCGCCCACAGTTACCGTTCTCTCCGGGCCGCCCTGAGGGGTATACCGCCAAGACCAGCCGGTTTCCTCGGTGATGATATACTCACCCACCGGGAGATCCGTCACTGTGGTCTTGCCGTTGCCGTGAATCGTAACAGTCAGGTCAACATCCTTGGTATTGGGATCCTTGGGACTGCCCTTCACATGGAACAGGAAGGTCTGATTTTCGTCAATCTCCTGCCAGCCCTGCTTCTGAATGGTCAGCGTCGTCAGCGTCGGGTCGTAGATGAAGATGATCTTATTCTCTTCCTCATTGGTGGACAGTTCCTTCATGATGCTGAACTGCCGGGGCGCATAGTTGGGAATGGGCACATACTGCTCATTCACGATGGATTTCTCTGTTGTCTTGGGGACCGGGTCGATCAGGTTTTTCCCATTCGCATCCTGATAGTACACCGTGTACTTCACATTTGTGGCCTCGGTGTAGTAGAAGATGATCTCCTGATTGATCTGGTTAATAATGACGCTGGTGCTGGTGTTGGTGGGATAGTACTTATTTTGCTTGTCTCCTGGCACCAGATTCAGTTCCTTACCCATCTTGGCCTTTTCCGTAACGGTCGTGCCGATCATCACGTAATTGGGGCGGTCATCTGCCACCTTCTCTGTCGTTCCATCCTTATAGTAGTGGACCGTGTAGTTTATAATCGTCGGTTCGGAGAACTTGGGATAGAGGTCATAGTCCTTGGTGATGGGCATAGTGAAGGAGAAGGGCTTTTCGGCCTCTCCATCCTTATAGAACCAGCCGATAAACTGGTAGCCGTCCCTCTTGGGGTCCGCAGGCGCAGTGGCCAGGGTGTATTTTATGATCTTCTCCTGCACGCCGGTGTAGCCGTCATAGGTGTAGGGGGCCGTCATGGTTTCGTCCGTAAAGGTTTTCACCGTGAACAGGCCGTTGACCCACTTGGCATACAGGGCAATGTTATGGGAGGGCATGGTGTGTGCGGACAGATCATAGGCCTCGCCGGTACGCTCGTGGTTTAAATACCAGCCCACAAAGACGGCATCCGGCTCAAGGCCACCCGGTTTATTGGTGGGTACGTAGTTGTATTCGCCGAGAGGAGCCTGATACTTAACATTTTCCGTCTTTTCTTCCTCATTATTGGAGGCGGAGTAGAACTCCAGGTTATAGGTGTTTCTATCATAGTAGAATTTGGCGCCGTCACAATCATCACCTACTTCTGAACTGCGACTCTTATTGATCGTAAAGCCTTCCCATTCGTAATACTCATCAGCTGTAACGGTGAATCCATTGCCGTAGAAAACGATGGTGAATATCTCCTGATAATCGCCGTTCAGATCAGCTGCATAGTAGGTCATGGTATTCTTAGTGCTGTCTCTATTGTATTCAGCCGTAAGAGTTTTGTTAACCTGCGGCATAATCATCACATTATTTGTATACTTTGAGGTCGTGCTATCAAGCCACCCTTGAAGATTATATCTTGGTTCAGCGTTCTTTGCTTTTGTTTCGATGGCATCAAAACGATCCTTAACATTCGCGCCCCAACGGTCTATGATGGTTTCCGTTTCGTTGCTGCTTCGTCCATACTTGATTGTCAGCGTAAACTCAGTTCTGTCGAAGTACACATTCAGCACAGTGCTGCCGTTGGCGTCCACCGTCACGGTATCGCTGGACTTAAACTTCCACAGGTTGCTGTTCGGCTGGATGTCACGCATGTACTCCTTGGACGTATCGCTCAAGCCGCACGTCAGTTTGCCGCAACCGGGGCCATGCGTATGCTCTGTCTTGCCACAGGCATAACAGGCGTCCGTGTGGGTGTGGGTGCAGGACAAGCCTGCCTGATTAATGCTGTACTTATAATAGTAGTCCGGATTATTCCTCGAGTTATCACTGGTGTATCCCACCTGCTCACCCTTCAGTTTATTGAACTGGCTCGCAGTAAGAGAATAATACTTTCCATTAAGCCTTAAATAATAATAATCAGCTGAGTCAAGACTTGCGTTCTCATCATCATAGTAAAGATACCCATCTTCAAGACCCAGTTGCTCGAAATAAGTCTCAGGATTGCTATCATTCCACCATTTCGTATTATCGTTGGGATTTGTGCTCGATGCATTTGCACGTAGGCCGTAGCAGGTCAGATCATGAGTATGGGTGCACTTCAGCCCACAAGCCGCACTATGCGTATGCGCTTCCTGCCCGCAGATCAAATTTTCCCAGCACTTATCGGTATGTACATGGCTGATGAGGGTATCCTCGTTCCAGGTGACTTGGTTGCCCACGTTGCCCCAGGCTTCATGGGAACTGAGGTAGGAATACTCATCGTCATTGGCGTTCTGGCCCCAAAGCACGATGGTGTAGTCCGCATGGGCCTTTTCAGGCCGCCACTGGGCCGTATAGGTCACATTACCCTCAATGGCAACGTCTCCCTCAATGGGATTCCCATCGGGGTCAAACCAGTCCTCGAATACATAGCCCTTGCGTTCGGGCTGCTGAATATCGCTCACCTTAAAGGTCGTGCCGTACTTAGCATAGATAGGCTCCGGGCCATTGATACCGCCGTTCACGTCAAAAACAGCGGTGTAATACTCCCGGTCGTAGTAAATTTCTACCACCGTTGTGCCGTCGGCCGCAATGGTATTCTGCGGAATGCCCTTGCAGCGGAAGCCGGGCTTATTATTGGCGTCCGCTTCGGTATAGGCATCGATGTCGCCGGTCAGCTCCACGATTGTGGGATCCATGGTATACTGGCTGCCATCCTCCAGGTTCTGATAGTAGTGCTTCACCGTATACTTTGCCGTGCCGGCCACATAATAGAGCGTAACGGTAATGTCCTCATTCACAGCAGAAAGGTTAAAATTCATGCTGTACTTGTTGGACACGCTATCTTTATTCAGCTCAATCCCATCCCCCAGGCCCACTGCCTGGTCAACAGGAATACTGTAGTTGAACAGATACGGGACCTCAATGGTCTTTTTGAAGGCTGTGCCCTTGGCGATCTCCGCCCTATAGGGCTGCGCCACCATGGCCGAGTTGGATTCATACACATAGTTCACGGTGACGGTGACGGTGTCCCCCTCCGCCGCCTCCGCGATCAGGGCAAGCCCGCCCAGCTGGGCCGAAGAAAAGAGCGTGGCAAGGCAGAGCAGCAGCACAATCCCCTTGGTAAGGCCGCTGCGCAACTTCATTGCCTGGCGCTTCAGATATTGCAGCATTTCTCATTTCCTCCCTTCTCAGGCTTCAGGCCAGCCGGCGGCGTCCAGGGCAGAGGCGCCGTTGTGCGCGGTCTGCGTGGCGAAGGCGTTCACCTGCAGAATGGCACGGCTCTCCTGGTACATATTGCTCATGGTCTTGGCGAAGTGGACCGCAGTGAACAGCGGTTCGGTGGTCTGGCCCGGCTCCAGGGCGGCGTTATAATAGTAATAGCCGTCCTTTTCCGTCCAGCTCTCCGTGTTCAGGTCGCAGGTGACCAGGGAAAGGTCCGCCTCCCCCTCCACGCCCCGGGCCAGCTCAATGGCCTTGTCCAGGGAGACACGCACCCAGGCGGGCTGGCCGCCGGTGTTGCTCACCGTGACGATCTTGGAGACATCGCTGCCGGGCATAACGCCCAGCTGATTCTCAAAGGGCACGGTCTTTTCACCGTCCGGAGTGAGCATCCGCTCCTCCAGGGCGATCTTGATATCGCCGGTGGTGACGGCGTTCCGGGCGGTGCCCTGGGCCGTGAAATAGGCCAGGGTGCCGTAGACCGACAGCGCCGCCAGGATCAGCACCACGGACAGCGCCAGCAGCTTGGTTTTCAGGCTTCTTTTCTTCATAATTACACTCCTCATTCTCCAGTATTGAGGTCATAGGAGAATATCCGGCGCACTGTGCCGGGTACTCTCCTATGACCTGCGCCCCGCAGGGCGCAGGTCGGGTTGGCTTGTGAATCGGCCCATTTTGTCATTCCGAGGAGCGGAGCGACGTGGGAATCCGTCCTTTTTACGATGGACGGGGGTTCGGGCCGCCGTACCTAGGGCATGGCCTCCGCCGACCAAATTTCGTGCCGAAATTTGGGGCGTCAGTCATAGGCATCGGCCCCTACGAAAATACGAAAAGGAGGAGAAGCCGCCACG
>ERZ773139.1644-NODE-1644-length-24952-cov-3.954894_pt1 | contig 24952 bp, 22 predicted proteins | sample MGYA00580854_ERZ773139 | MGnify/ENA primary metagenome ERZ773139 (study PRJEB29015, sample SAMEA2737809) | human gut metagenome | biome: human gut; feature: human-associated habitat; material: faeces | place: China | collected 2012 ...
CGAAGACCATGCCGCGCTCGGCCTCGCGGATGCCCTGGATGATGACCTGCTTGGCAGTCTGGGCAGCGATGCGCCCGAAGTTCTGGGTGCGCACGTCGACGTTTACCAGGTCTCCCAGCTCGGCGTGCTTGTTGATCTTGCGCGCGGCGTCAAGCGAAATTTCGGTGGCAGGCGTGAGCACGTCGTCGACGACTTCTTTCTGCACATACATCTTGAGGTCTCCGTCTTCGACCTCGACGAACACGTTATCGGTATAGCCTTCCTTGTCTTTTTTATACGCCGCGACCAGCGCCTGCGTGATCTTGTCGATCATGTACTGCTGCGGGATGCCGCGCTCTTTTTCCAGCTGCGCCAGCGCCGCAAAAATTTCAGCGTTCATGTTTTCTGTACTCCTCCTTAAAACTCCACATACAGCCGCACCAGCGCGACTTCCTTCTTTTCAAAGCGGACCGTCTCGCTGCCGAGGCTGATCGTCACTGCGCCGTCGTCGTAGCCTGCGAGCGTTCCTACGATTTCCTTTTTGCCGTCCTTCGGCTGATAGAGCCGCACGAGGACCATGGACCCCATGAACTGCTCAAAATCGCCCGGACGCTTCAAAACGCGCTCGAGTCCTGCCGAGCAGACCTCAAAGCTGTAGCTGTCGGGAATCGGGTCCTTTTCGTCGAGAATCGGGTCGACCGCGCGAGAGATTGCCTCGCAGTCATTGATGTCCACGCCGCCGGGCTTGTCGATGTACAGCCGCAAAAACCAGTCGGCGCCTTCGCGGACATACTCCACATCCCACAGCGAGCATCCGTGCGCCTGCACCACAGGCTCGGCAAACTGCCGGACGGTTTCCGTGATCTTCATGCAAAACTCCCTTTCTCAGCAAGAAAGAGTGGGGAAGTATTCCCCACTCTCCAGTAAAACTACTATCAAGATATTTGGATTATACCATCGGCAGGCGGAAAATGCAAGAGAAATCTCTCGCGTTTTGGGAAAAATTGCGGCGTTTTTCCGCATTTTTTCGTTCGCCGGAGTGGCTCCGGCGCTGTTTTCAAAAAATTCACACCTTTTTGTCTGTAAAACGCCCTGCCGATATGCTATACTATAAATATGAGAAAGCAAGGGAAGGGACGTTCGGTATGGCGCGGAAGATCGGTTTTTCAAAGGTGCCCTGGCTCGGCGTGCTGGCGGGGCTGCTGGGCTATTTTTTTCATGCGACGATGCTGTCCGGCGGAAGCGCGATTCCGCTGATTGCGTTCAGCGTGCTGATGGCGCTTTTGTTCTGGCTGTCGGCGGCGACGCTGGAAAAGCGCGCGCGCTATGACGAGGTGTTCCATCCGATGCGCGCAGATGCACTTTTGAGTCTGCTCGGCGCGATTGCGCTCGGCGCGGGCTGCGTGCTGCGCTTTTCCTCCGACGGTACGGCGGTGAAGCTGATCTGCACGCTGGGGGTAGTCGGCGCACTGGCGCTTCTGGCAAGCGGCGTGCTGCGGCTGAAACAGGATGCACCGCCTGCCATGCTGTATGTTCCGGCGATTTTGTACTACGTGTGCACGCTCTTTTTCGACTTCCGCCGCTGGATGCACGATCCGGCAATTCTGGATTATTGCTTCTGTCTGTTCGCGCTGATCTGCTTCATGATCGCAACCTATCACGCGGCAAGCTTCTCGTTTGACCATGGCGCAAGAAGAAGGCTCTGCTTCTACAGCCTCTGCGGCGTATTCTTTGGCGCCAGCGCGATGGCAGGGCAGGAGCTTTCGTCCATGCTGATCTACGCCGGCGGCGCGTGCTTCTGCCTGACCTACTCCATGCAGGCGCTCGGCACCGGAAAATGAATTGGCAAAAAAGCCATGCTTTTTTGCCAAAGGGGATTGCGCCTCGACTGCGCGCATAATTTTGCGCCGGAGGCGCAAAATTCCACACTGGCTCGGCGAGCAGTATGTTTACCCGCAAGGAGTACGCGACATCCGTAAGCGGTAAAACCGCTAACGGCTGTCCTGTCCGGTCGGCAGAGCCGCCGGATAACATGAATTTCTATTTGATTTCGCCATCTGCGGATGGCGAAACTCTACGAGGTTTTAACACACAAAAAGGGAAGGCTTATCGCCTTCCCTTTTTATTTTGCTATTGCCGGATAAAGCAGCGCAAATTCCTCCAGGACGCACAGCCCGTGCTCGTCGAAAGGCTTCCCGGCTGCCTCAAAATCGGGCGTAAATGCTTCGCGGTGAACCTTCTTCCAATACGCCAGCGACCGGTCGCCCTCGCCTTCCCTGTAGGCATGCTCGCCCGAAACCTCGTCAAAGGGTACAAGCGTCACCTTCGTGTCACAGATCACGCCCGCCGCTTCGCCGCTATCGAGCAGAATCACACTGTATTCTCCGACCTTCGGCAGCGGCTCTTGCTCCAGTTCAAACGCAAGCAGTGCGCTTGCCGTCGCCGTTTTTGTTCCGGCAAGCACCAACTGCGCAAGCTCGTCGCCGACCGCGCCGCCACCGCAAAACGCCCATGCGCTATAAGGCGTCTGTTCCGACACGCCGCTGCTTTCACAATACGCATGCCACATCTGTTCTGCTGTCATTATCTTCTCCTTATGTGTTCAGAAGCAGCTCCTCATCGATGCAGAGCCGTCCGTCTTTTTCCATCAGCCCCAGCCTGCAGCGCTTCGCGATTTCAAAAAGCTTGTCTCCGTTCACGCCCGTGAGATTGTCGACCTTGTCGAGCAGTTTCTGCGCCTCGGGGTGAAAGCTGGAGAGCGTGATGAAAATGCCGCGCGAGCCGTTTTCCGCGCACACCGCGCCGTAGAATTCGCGCACATCCTTTGCCGTCATAACCGCATGGCGGTTTTTCATCTGCATGAGAATCGTCTCGCGATAGCCGAGGTCGTCCGTCGTGTGAATCATGCCGTCGATGCCGCCGTCGTCGGAGCCGCCGGTGACAAGGCCCTCGTCGACCGTTTTGCCCTCGGAGAGATAATATTCCCGCAGCAGACGCACGCAGTAGCTCTCAAACCATTCGCCGCCTTTGGTGTGAACCGCCTCGAGAAAGCAGCGCTTGACATCGCCGCCCTCCGCCGCCTGCCTGAGCCAGCCGCCAAGCTCCGTTGCCGGATAGTCCCCCGGCGTTCCCAGCCGGTAGCCGCGCGAGGTCCGCACGACGCCGCGCTCCTTTTCCATCTCGACAAGGCATCTTCCCATCACGCTTCTGAGCGCGTTGTCGTCCTGTTTTCCGGGCGTCTTGTCGGTTCCGAAGTGCGTCTCCGCCAGCCGGTAGAGCTCCTGCTTGCCAATTACCCGCCGCTCCCCGATTGTCCGGGTGATAAATGCGCGGATTGCCGCAGGGGCAAACTCGATATCCTGCGCGCGTTCCAGATGCAGAAAGCCTGCCTCGTCTTCGCGGATGGACCCGGCGTGAATCAGCCCGGTCAGCACCATGCCGAGCCGGCTTTTCATCATCGTCAGCGGCGCCCCGGGCGTCAGATCCGCATCGCTCCCGGCTTCCATGCCGAGCGCGGCAATCCCGGCTTCAATGAGCTGCTTGCGCCGCAGCTTTCCCGCTCCGGACAGCTCCCGCAGCAAAAGTTCCTGTAATTGTTCGTCGGTCCGTTTCATCGCGCCCAACCCTTTCCGTTCGTTTTTTCTATCATACGCCAGTTTCGCGGGAATTGCAACGAATTGCGCCCCAAATTCCGCAAATTCGTGAACAGCCACGGCAGCTTCCACTGCCGTGGCTGTTCTTTGTATCCCGTTGCAAAACAATCAGGTGGGGGAATTAACATGCTTTTGCAGCTGCAGCCGCGACCAGCTCGTGGAGCGCGCCTGTCGGACACGCCTGCGCGCAGGCGCCGCAGCCGATGCACTTGTCATAGTCGACCGAAGCGAGGTTGCCGTCGACATGCACCGCGTCATGCTCGCACGTCTTCACGCACTTCATGCAGCCGATGCAGCCCGCGCTGCAAGCCTTACGCGTCACAGCGCCCTTGTCGTGGTTCGAGCAGAGAACCGCCGTCTTCGCGCGGCTCGGAACGATGGCAATCACCTGCTGCGGGCAGGTCTTTGCGCAGATGCCGCAGCCGACACAGATGGAGGCATCCACCGAGGCAATCCCCTTGACCAGGGAAATTGCGCCGTGCGGACAGACTCTCATGCAGTCGCCCAGACCCATGCAGCCATAGGTGCACGTGCCGCTGCCGCCGAAGAACAGCTTTGCCGCCTGACACGAGGCGATGCCGCGGTAGTCTTCCTTGGGGGAGGTATGGTCGCAGTCGCCGCCGCAGCGGACAAGCGCGGTCTTCGCTTCCACCGCTTCTGCTTCCACACCGAGGACCGCCGCGAGCTTTCTCGCCGCCTCCGCGCCGCCGGGGACACAGAGATTGGTCTTCGTGCCGGGGGTAAGCAGCGCCTTCGCATAGCCGTCGCAGCCGGTAAAGCCGCACGCGCCGCAGTTTGCACCGGGCAGGCACTCGCGGATTGCCGGGAAGCGCTCGTCTTCTTTGACTGCCATCACGTGGGAGGCAACCGCCAGACCCACGCCGCAGATCAAGCCGATCATCGTAACAGCCAGAACGGGAATCAGAATTTCATTCATTGCATTTCCCTCCTTAACCGCCGAACAGCCGGTCCAGAACGCCCGAGAAGCCGAAGAACGACAGCGAGACGATCGAAGCCGAAACCAGCGTAATGGGCAGACCCTCGAAGCTCTTGGGCGGCTCCGCATCCTCTACACGGGAGCGGACACCCGAGAAGATGACCATTGCCAGGAAGAAGCCGAGACCGCAGCCCAGCGCCGTCAGCAGCGAGTCAACGTAATTCAGACTGTCCGAGATGTTGTTCATCGTCACGCCCAGCACGCCGCAGTTCGTCGTAATCAGCGGCAGATACACGCCGAGGGACTTATGAAGCGCGGGAATGTAGCGCTTGAGCACAATTTCAACCAGCTGCACGAGCGCCGCGATGACCAGAATGAAGACCACCGTCTCCATATAGGTGAAGTCGACCTTGCCTGCCAGCAGCAGATGGTAGATCGGCCACGTGACCGCCGTTGCCAGAACCTCGACGAAGATAACGGCAATGGACATGCCGGTCGCCTGATCGAGCTTTTTGGAGACGCCGAGGAACGGGCAGATGCCGAGGAACTTGACGAGCACGTAGTTGTTGGTAATCGCCGCCGTCAGAATCACAAAAAGTACCGTTTTCATTCAGCGCTTGCCTCCTTCCCGCTGCAGGAGCCTGCCTTGCCGCAGCCCGGGCATGCCGCACAGCCGAATTCCTTCTTGGTAATTGCCTTGCCGTGGGTGATCTTGTTGACCAGCGCGATCATGCAGCCGAACACGAAGAAGCCGCCGGGCGCCATGGTAAGAATGCCGATGGGGTTGTCGTGAAACCAGGGAATGGGCATACCGCAGAAGGTGCCGGCGCCGAGAATTTCGCGGATGGTCGCCATCGCGCACAGCGCCAGCGTAAAGCCGAGACCCATGCCGAGACCGTCGATCGCAGAATCAACCACACCGTGCTTGTTGGCGTACATTTCGGCTCTGCCGAGGATGATGCAGTTGACGACGATCAGCGCCAGATACACACCCAGAGACTGATACAGCTCATAGGTATATGCCTCCATGACCAGCTCAACGATGGTCACGAAGCCGGCGATGACCGTGATGTAGCACGGAATGCGGACCGTGTCCGGAATGACTTTCCGCAGCGCGGAAATTGCCATGTTGGAAAGAATCAGAACCACCGTCGCCGCAATGCCCATGCCGAACGCCGCCGTGACAGATGTGGAAATTGCCAGCGTCGGGCAGGTGCCGAGCACCAGAACCAGAACCGGGTTTTCCTTGATGAGGCCCTTGAGAAGATTTTGAAGCTTCGTCATTTTGCTGCCTCCTTACATACTTCATAGGCGCGGAAGGCCGCTTCCACACAGCCCTTATAGGCTGTCGAGGTGATGGTCGCGCCGGAAATTGCGCTCACGCCGGAAAGGGTGCTGTCCTGTCCTTCATACTGACCGTAGTAGCTCTCGTTTGCCGTCTGACCGCCGAGCGTCTTGGTTTCGCTGGAGACATCGAGTGTCTTGCAGCGCAGAATCGTCCCCTCCGGGGAAATGGCAACCATGACCTGAATCGTACCGCCGAAGCCCTTGCCGGAGGCTGTGATGACGTAGCCCGCGACGCTGCCGTCGGACGCTTTGCCGACATAGGCGCTCAGCACGTTTTCAGGAAGTCCCTCCGTGACCTGTTCAAAGTCGCTTGCCTCGGGAATCAGCTCCTGCCGCGCGGCAGTTTCTCTTGCCTCGGCGTTAGCCTTGGACACGGGCGCCGTGAACGAATTGACAACGGCGAGCGCGCCGGAGATCACGATACAGATTACAACCAGCACGACGACCGCTTTGATGATACCCTGTTTTTCACTCATGCCGCTACACCTCCAAACGGTTTCGTCTCCGTCCAACGGGACAGATAAGGCGTGAGGATGTTCATGAAGAGGATGGCGAACGAAACACCCTCGGCGTATGCGCCGTAGAAGCGAATCAGCACCGTGAGTAAGCCCGCGCCGATGCCGAAGAGAACTCTGCCCCAGTCGGTGGACGGCGTCGTGGAGTAATCCGTTGCCATGAAGATTGCGCCCAGCATCAAGCCGCCCGAGAGGATCTGCCCTACGGCGTCCTGCCCGAGAATCAGGCTCATGACAAAAACAGTGCCGACGAAGCACACCGGGGTATGCCAGGAAATCACGCCGCGGATGAGAAGATAGGCAAAGCCAATGAGAAGCGCCAGCGCGCTCGTCTCGCCCAGACAGCCGCCGTGGTTGCCGAGCAGAAGCGTCAGATAATCGACCGATTCACCGTTTGCCATCATGGCAAGCGGCGTCGCGCTCGACACCGCGTCCGGGAAGACCCACGCGGTCATGCTCTTCGAAAATGCGAGGAACATGACGATACGCGCCGTGATGGCGGGGTTGGCGAAGTTTTTGCCGATGCCGCCGAACAGACCCTTGACCGCGACCATCGCAACCAGTGCGCCGAAGACCGCCTGCCACAGAGGAATCGATACCGGCAGGTTCATCGCCAGCAGCACGCCGGTGACTGCTGCGGAAAGATCACAGATGGTGCTGGGCTTGCCGCAGAGCTTTTCATAACCCCACTCGAAAAAGATACAAGCCGCCGTTGTGACCGCAACTACCAGCAGCGCGCGCAGCCCAAAAACGACGCAGCCCGCGATCAGCGCAGGACACAGCGCAATCAGCACATCGCGCATAATCACCGCGGTAGAATTTTTCGTTGTTACATGCGGCGAAGCCGCAACAATCTGACTCATTTTGCCGCCTCCTTCTGCTTTTCGGCTTCCGCCTTTGCCTTGAGCGCATTCTTATAAGCCATAACCTGCGCCTTTGCCAGCTTGTTGGTCTGGACCAGCGGTCGGTGCGCCGGGCAGATGAACGAGCAGCAGCCGCACTCCATGCAGAGGTTGACCTTCAGGTGCATCAGACGCTCAATGTTGCCCTTCTTGTAAGCCGTCTCCATCTCGCATGGCATCAGGCTCAGCGGACAGTGCGCGATGCACTTGCCGCACTTGATGCAGGCAGTGGGCTCGGGCGGGGTCGCCTCAGCTTCTCCGAAAGCGAGAATCGCGTTGGTGTTTTTGAGAATCGGCTGCTCCAGATCCGGCACCGCGATACCCATCATGGGTCCGCCGTAAAGCACCATCTTCGGCTCTTCCTTAAAGCCGCCGGTCGCCTCGAACACGTCCTTCATCCGCGTGCCGATCGGCACGAGCACATTCATAGGATTCTTGACTGCGGAACCGTCGACCGTCACGCACTTTTTGACGAGCGGCAGACCGGTTCTGCAGTATCTTGCGATGGACGAAATCGTCGTACAGTTGAGAACCACCGCGCCGACGTCCAGCGGAAGCTTTCCTTCGGGGACCTTCTCGCCCGTCACGTGGTAAATCAGAACCTTCTCGCCGCCCTGCGGGTACATCGCCTTGAGCGGCATGACTTCCATGTTCTGCTCGTTTTTCACAAGCTCTCTATAACGCGCAATGCACTCCGGCTTGTTGTCCTCGATGCCGAAGACGATACGCGGCACCTTCAAAAACTTCTGCAGCAGCCGGCAGCCCGCAATCACGTCGAACGAGTAGTCGATCATCGCGCGCGTATCGGAGGTGATGTACGGCTCGCACTCGGCGCCGTTGATGATCACGCATTTGATCTGGTCGAGATTCTTGACCGTCAGCTTGACGACCGTCGGGAAGCCCGCGCCGCCCAAGCCAACCAGGCCGCTGGCGCGCACGGCGTCCAGGAAGTCCTGCATGGTATCTAACTTCGGAGGAGCAATGCCCTCCCAGCGGGCGTCGAGTCCGTCGGACTCAATTTCAACTGTCTGCATCATCCGTCCGTTCGAGCCCAGCATTTCGCCGATTTTCTTCACGGTGCCGGAGACGCTTGCGTAGATCGGTGCGGAGACAAAGCCGCCCGGTTCGCCGATCAGCTGGCCGGTCTTGACATAGTCTCCGACCTTGACCACCGGTTTTGCCGGCGCGCCGATATGCATAGCCATCGGAATGACCACCGAATCCGGCAGCGGCAGCTTAACCGCGCTCATCTGTGCCGTCGACTTATGCCCCGCTACATGGATTCCATGTAAGTACCGCTTCAATCAAATTCCTCCCTCAAATGCTCATTTTGGAACAAGCTGTTACTTGCTGAAAAGACCTGCCTGCCGCGCGCGTTTTGATACGAGCTGCGCGCACAGACCGGTAAAAATCCCGGTCACAATGCCGGAAACCAGCAGGACCGGAAGATAATACAAAATTGCGCTTGTGCGGCTGATGAAGACCGCCGCCGCCATCTGCCCCAGATTGTGCCCCATCGCGCCGAACGCACTGAGCACCCAGAGCTTCTGTTCTCCAAGCGGCTTGCAAAGCGCCCACATGACAAGGAATGCCGCAAAGCCGCCGGATAAGCTGTAGAAAAATGCCATCGTCTGACCGGTGAGCAAACTTCCGAGGCTCACCCGGACGAACATCGTCCCGAGCGCCCAGCCGGGTCCGACCCAGAAAAGCGTCAGCATCGTAAATACATTGCTTAAGCCCGGCTTGATGCCGGGGATTGCGGTCAGGGGCGGCAGCTGCGCTTCAATCACGAAGACCACCAGTCCCGCGGCAGTCAGAAGCGCCGCGAGCGTGAGCTTTTGCAGCTTTTTCATCTCTCAGCTCCTCCCGCCGGCAACCACGTCCGCGCCGTCTGCGCGCGTATCGTCTGTAAACGCAATCACCAGCCGGTTCGGCAGGCAGATAATCGGTCCTCCGCCCGCCTTCAAAAGCCCGTGCTCCACACAGATCCCGTCCGGACAGCCCGCAGCGCTTACCCTTACGCCCTCGGCGGAAACCTCGATCGTATTGCCGCCTGCCGGCCCCGGAACCTCGAAGGTCTCGGTCTGCCCCGCATGCGGCAAATAAATCGTCCGGATCAGCTCTCCATCCTGATACACACCGGCTGTCTGCCCGCTGCCCGCCGGAAGAAGCTTCCACACAAGCAGCAGCGCTGCAATCGCAGATACAAATACCATTGCCCAAGTCCGGTTTTTCATCGCGCAAGCACCTCGAAGCTCCGCTCGGAGCGGAAGCTGTCCTCCAACCCCTGCGTCACATAAATCTCGCCGGAGTCCAGCAGGAACACCGCCTCAAAATCGCGGCTTTCGCGCCAGAACTGCGCCGCGCGGTCGAGCCCCATCACGAAAAGCGCCGTGGAGAGCCCGTCGGCAAGCGTATCGTCTGCGCTCACAACCGTTACGGAACGAATTCCCGTATTGGCGGGCATGCCGGTCCTTGCATCCAAAATGTGCCAGTAGCGTTTGCCGTTTTCCTCAAAATACCGCTGATAGCCGCCCGATGTTACAACGCTGACGTCCGACGCGCTGACATAGCCGAAGCAGCCGTCCGTCTGCGGGTCCTGCAGCCCTACGGTCCAGTCCGCACCGTCCGGCTTGCTTCCAAGCAGCGTCACGTTGCCGCCAAGCGACAAAACCGCCGATTGGATGCCCTGCTCGTGTAAGCACTTTCGCAGCGTTTTGGCCGCAAAGCCCTTTCCGATGCCGCCGAGATCAATCGCCATACCCTCGGGCAGCTGGTAGGGCGCCTTCACCACCGGGAGCTTTTCATAGCCGACCGCCTCCAGCGCCGTCTCGATTGCCGCCTGCTGCGGCACCTGCGCATGCTCCGTTCCAAAGCCCCAGAGCTGCATCAGCGGATACACCGTCGGGTCATACGCACCCTCGGTAAGCGCCGCAATCTGATACGCGCTTGCCAGCACGCGCAGCGTCTCGTCGTCTTCACAGAAGCCGCCCGCATTGAGCTTTGCAATCTCGCTGTCTGCGCTCTGCGCCGACAGCTTCGCGTCGAGTCTTGCAATCTCGACCTCGGCAGCATCCACCGCCGCGTCTGCGTATGCGCCGTATGCTGTGAGCTGCATGACCGTGTCCATGGCAAAAAACTCGGTGGATGCCTTTTGGGCGCGACAGCCGCACAGCAGCGGCAGCAGCGCCGCAAGGAGAAGTCCCCGAAGAATTTTCCCTGTTTTTGTCATACCTGCACCCTGTCTTCCATCCGCCCCAATTTTTCCCTTTCGCGGAACGGATGAAAAAACTGTTGTTTGCATTCACTCCACTCGCCTATTAGGATAAATCATCCCACTTAAAAAATCAAGTTTTCTTTTGCATTTCACGAAAAAATCCGTAAATTTATCATCAAAAATTAGTATTTTTTTATCGATATAATTTTCCTTAATAAATATATCACTTTTTATATAATTTCATATTCCTGATATGATATATATAAATTCATATGGCAGTATTCTATTTTTCACCGCACAGATTTCCCAGTCGGTCCGGTTGGTTTCTGTTTTTTCATCCGACAAAAACAGGGAATTTTCCGGCAGCGTCTGCCGTTTGGTTTCTGATCCTTCCGAACGCAGCATGCATCTTTTCCGCCGAAGCCGTCTTCGGTATATCAGAATCCATATATTTTTTACTCCCCGCAGGCACAGAAAAACCGGCGATACGCCCTTTGCGCACCGCCGGTATCGAACTATTGATTTTTCTGATTGTTCTGCGCGAGAATGCGCTCGATCTCCTGCTGGGTCTGCATGACCTCGTCGTGAAAGCTCTTTGCCGACACGCGCACCGCGCCGTGCCCGAGAATGATCAGCTGCTCTAAATTATCGGACGTTGCCACGCGCACACGCTTTCTGCCGCGCAGTTCATAGGTCACGCGCTCGATATACGAGTCCGCCGTCTCCGCTTCCTGCGTATATACAATAAATATATTGTGATACTTTTCGACTGTTCCCAGATTCTGCGGCACCTTATAGGCGTCGAACACCAGAATCAGATTACAGCCGCGGTAGCCCTGATAGTTGCACAGCAGGTTCATCAGCACATGCCGCGCCGCGTCCAGGCTGTCGCGCCCGATTTCCTTCAGCTCGTCCCAGGCGAAGATAATATTGTAGCCGTCGACCAGCACAAACTCCTCCGCCGGTTCCATCCTTGCCAGCAGTTCTTTTTTGTCCTGCGAGCGAAGCGCCATCATGGGAAGTACGTCGCGCCGCTTAATCTGCCCATACGTCCGCTCGAAGATCGCCAGCAGCTCTTTTTCCAGATCCGGCGCGCCGCCGGGCGCAACCGAACGGACGATTCTCTGCGGCTTTTCCGGCTCCTGCTTCGGCGAGAAATCCAGCAGCGGCAGATGCGCCATCCGGTCGACCTCGTCCCACTTGACCTCAAAGCCCGCGCCGTGGCTGCAGAAGACGGAGCCCGTCGGATGCAGAAGATCGCGCTCCGGGTCGTAGCCGATTCTTTTGACGATCTCGTCCTGCTGCGCGCACGGGCGGTAGCCCGCCGGCTGATACGAGATTTTGCCCTGCCCTCTGGTATAAGACGTGACCTCCGCCGTATATCCGCGCAGCAGCCGGACCGGTCCTGCGCCTGTGAGAACGGCTCGCTCCCCCGTCAGCTCCGGCGCGGAAAGCTCGGCGTGCATCCGCTCAAAATCCGTCATTGCCCGCCCGAGCATGCCCGACGGCAGCTCCAGCCGGAACGAGTACCACGGCTCCAACAGCACCGACTGTGCCTTGCGCAGTCCCTGCCGCACCGCGCGGTAGGTCGCCTGCCGGAAATCGCCGCCTTCTGTATGCTTCAGATGCGCCTTGCCGGAAACCAGCGTGATGCGAAGATCTGTGATGGGGCTTCCGGTCAGAACGCCCGGCTGCACCGCCTCCTGCAAATGCGTGAAGATGAGCCGCTGCCAGCTGCGCGCCAACACATCTTCGCTGCACATCGTGTCGAGCACAATGCCGCTTCCCGGCTCGCCGGGCTCTAAAAGCAGGTGGACCTCGGCATAGTGCCGCAGCGGCTCATAGTGCCCCACGCCCTCGACGGGCGCGGCAATCGTCTCTTTATAGACGATGTTTCCCTCGTCAAAGCGGACGGATAGCCCGAAGCGTGCGGCAATCAGCCGCTGCAGAATCTCCATCTGCACCGGTCCCATCAGCTGCACACGAATTTCCCTTAGCTGATGGTCCCAGACCAGATGCAGCTGCGGGTCCTCCTCTTCGAGTCTGCGGAGCTTCAAGTAGGCGCCCTGCAGATCGTCGGTGTCTGCGTGCATCCGGTATTCCAGCACCGGCTCCAGAACGGGCGCCTGCGCCGGTCTTCCTGCGCCCAGGTGTTCGCCCGCCTGTGTCCGGGAAAGCCCCGTCACCGCGCAGACCATACCCGCGCGTGCCTGCTGCAAAAGCGTATATTTATTGCCGGAATAGAGCCGGAGCTGGTCTGCCTTCTCCTCCCAGTCCTCTGCGCGCAGCGCCTGCTTGACGCGCAGGCAGCCGCCCGTGACCTTTAAAAACGTCAGCCGTTCGTCTTTTTCGCCGCGCGCAATTTTATAGACCTGCGCTGAAAATTCTGCCGGATAGGACGGCTCGACCGTATAGCGCTGCAAGGCAGACAGCAGCTCATCGACTCCCTGCAGCTGCAGCGCCGCACCAAAAAAGCACGGGAACACGCGCCGCTTTGCAATCAGCCCCGCAATCTGCGCGTCCTCCAGCTGCCCGGTCTTCAAGACCTGCTCCATGAGCGCCTCATCCAGCAGCGACAGCTCCTCGTGAAGCGCCGCTTCGTCTGCGTCAAACGCCGCGCAGTTTTCCGAAAGCTCCTGCCGCAGCTCCTGCAAGATGCCGTCTCGTCCCTTGCCGGGCAGGTCCATCTTGTTGACAAAAACGATGGTCGGAATCTGATAGCGCCGGAGCAGCTGCCAGAGCGTTCTGGTGTGGCTCTGCACGCCGTCCGTGCCGCTCACAAGCAGCAGCGCGTAGTCCAGAACCTGCAGCGTCCGCTCCATCTCAGCGGAAAAGTCCACATGCCCCGGCGTGTCGAGAAAGGTAATCTCCGCCTCCGGCAGCGCCAGCTCCGCCTGCTTGGAGAAGATCGTAATGCCGCGCGCGCGTTCCTGCTCGTCCGTATCCAAAAAGGCATCCTGATGGTCCACTCTGCCGAGCCGCCGCGTCGCACCGCCCCGGTAGAGCATTGCCTCCAGCAGCGTCGTCTTTCCGGCGTCGACGTGCGCCATCACGCCAATACAGATTCGTTTCATTTCGTAGCCCCCATTCGTTGGGATTGCAAAAAGCGTCCGAAGCCGTCATGGCTCCGGACGCCCAGCGTGTCAAAAAGTCTTTTTGTCACGCTGGGCAGTTTTTCAAACTTCAAAAAAGTTTGAAAAACTGGTTGATTGAACGCGAAAGACACCCCTGATGGGTTTCCGCGCGCTAAGTGCCGCCGCTTCGCGTCGGTTGCGCGCTGGATTAGCCTGCGGGCGTCATCTTTCACACGATCTTCCTTTCCGTAATCCTTACTCTGAAAGGTTTTTTGACAGTCTGAAAGGCGGCGGAAGCCGCCTTTTTTCATGAAATTCAAACTCTTGACACAACGGAGAGCGCCTATGAAGCTGCCGATTTCAAAACGACTTTTATGCTGCGCGTCCATGGTGCCGCCGGGCGCGCGCGTGGCGGACATCGGAACCGACCACGGCTACCTCGGCATCCACCTGCTGCAAGCGGGCATTTCCCCGCACGTCATCGCCTGCGACCTGCGCAAAGGACCACTTGAAAACGCACGGCGCAACGCCCGGCAGTTCGGCGCGCAGGACGCCATGGAGTTTCGCCTGTCCGACGGGCTGGAAAAAATCGCCCCGGAGGAAATCGACTGTGCGGTGCTCGCCGGCATGGGAGGCGATCTGATCGTCCGGATTTTATCCGCATGCAGCTGGCGCGCGCGCGAGGGCTTGACGCTGGTTCTGCAGCCCCAGAGCGCAGGAAATGTGCTGCGCCGCTGGCTTTGCAGCGAGGGCTTGGAGCTTCTGCGCGAAGAGCCGGTGCAAGACGGCAGCTTCCTGTATACCGTCATGCAGCTGCGCGCCGGGTCTCCCGCGCCGCTGACGCCCGGGCAGGAATACGCCTCGCCCGCGCTCTTACAAAGCGGCAACCCGCTCGTCGGCGCGTATCTTGCGCGCGTCGAGACCGCGCTGATTGCAACTGTCGAGGGTTTGACGGGCGCGGAAAAGCAGCGCCCCGAGCGTCTTGCCTACTTCTCGCAGGCATTGCACGAAATTCAGGAAATGAGGAAACACTATGGCGACAATTCGTGAAATTTATAACGTCTTATTTGACTTTGCCCCCGCCGATATGAAGCTGGACTGGGACAACGTAGGGCTTGCGTGCGGGCATTTTGACGCTGAGGTTCATAAAATCCTCGTCGCGCTCGACCCGATGCCGGACGTGTTCGAGGAGGCAAAGGCGCGCAGCTGCGAGCTGGTCGTGACGCACCATCCGCTGCTGTTTCAGGGCGTCAAGCAGGTAAACAGCGACACCTACGCCGGAAATTGCCTTCTGTATCTGATTGAAAACGGCATTGCGGCAATGAATCTGCATACAAATCTCGACTGCTGCCCCGGCGGCGTCAATGACGTGCTGGCAGCGAAGCTGGGACTGGAGCACGTCGAAATTCTCCATCCAATGGGAACGGACCGGCAGGGTCGCCCCTACGGTCTGGTGCGCATGGGAACGGTGCCGGAGCAGTCTCTTGCGGGCTTTGCGTCCTTCGTCAAGCAGGCGCTTTCCTGCCCCGGCGTCCGATTCTCGGATGCAGGAAAATCTGTGCGCAAAGTCGCAGTCGGCGGCGGCAGCTGCGGCAGCGAGATCGATGCGGTCTTAGCGGCGGGCTGCGACACGTTCGTCACGGCAGACCTCAAGTACAACCAGTTTGAAGAGGCAAAATACCGCGGGCTGAATCTGATCGACGCCGGGCATTTTGAAACTGAGAACCCGGTGTGTGAAGTTCTGGAGCGGATTTTGCGGGAGGCTTACCCGGAGATTCCGGTTTTCCGCGCACAGAAGCACCACGACGAAACGCAATTTCTGTAATTTGCGCGTCAGGCAGTTGATTTCTGCTGTGCGGCTGTGATAAAATAACAGGCGATATTGTAACGAAGGGAAGAAACCACATGTCCGGACATTCCAAGTGGCATAACATTCAGAAAACGAAGGGCGCACAGGACGCCAAGCGTGCCGCTGCCTTTACCAAGATTTCGAAGGAAATGATCGTTGCCGTCAAAGAAGGCGGCGGCGTGGCAGACCCTGCCTATAACTCCCGTCTTGCTACCGTCATCACCAAGGCAAAGGCAGCGAACATGCCGAACGACAACATCAAGCGCGTGCTGGAAAAGGCTGCCTCCGCCGGTCAGGGCGACAGCTACGAATCGATTACTTACGAAGGACACGGTCCGAGCGGCATCGCCGTCATCGTTGAGACCATGACCGACAACCGCAACCGCACCGCGGGCAACATCCGCCATCATTTCGACAAATACGGCGGCAGCCTCGGCGTCAACGGCTGCGTGAGCTGGGCGTTTGACAAGAAGGGCGTCATCGTCATCGACAATGAGGACGAGGATCTGGACGAAGATACCGTCATGATGGACGCGCTCGACGCGGGCGCCGCCGACTTCCAGCCGGAAGAGGGCTGCTTCACGGTCTACACCGATCCGGCAGACTTTAACGACGTTGCCAAGGCGCTCGAGGACAAGGGCTACAAGTTTGAGTCCGCGCAGATCGAGATGGTTCCCCAGAACTATCAGAAGCTGGAAAACCCCGAGGATATTTCCAACATGGAAAAGATGCTCGACATCTTCGAGGACGACGACGATGTCCAGAACGTCTGGCACAACTGGGATCAGGAATAATCGAATTGTTTCAACACAAAATCAGCTGATTTTCAATAGAACAGCAGAGTTTTCAAACATACAGAAAATGAAATTGTGATATACATCACATCTGTTGTGACATACGCCGCTCCTTGCGTTGCGACATACGAAAGGAGAAAAAGTAATGAAAATCAGTGCAGCAGCAAAAGAGTACCTGATAGAGATTGAGGTTCGGAAGTTTACCCCGAAGACGATTCGGAGTTATCGGAACAACCTCAATCTCTTTTTGCGCTTTTGTGAAGAAGAGGTAGGGATTGCAGAGATCGAAGACGTATCGCTTGCCGTGGTGCGGCAATTCTCATGCTTTATGAGTGAGCGGGGAAGAAAAGGAAGCTACATCAATGGGCTTCTGAAAGTGGCAAAGGCGTTTATTCAGTACTGCTATGAGGAAGGCTACGGCGGCTTCAACACGCGCAAAAACTTCAAATGGTGCAAGCAGGACAAGGCTGTGATTCTGGCGTTTTCGGTTGCAGATGTGCGCCGTATGCTGCAATCCTGTAAAGGCTACGATTTTATGCAGATACGCGATGCGGCCATTTTGACGATGCTGTTTGAAACGGGAATTCGCTGCTGGGAATTGTGTTGTATCCGAAAGCAGGATATTCACGACGATTTTATCATCATCAACGGTAAGAACCACAAGCAGCGCGTTGTTCCTGTCACGCCGGTTCTGCGGAAAGCTATGTTGCGATATGAACAGTGTGCAGCACAGTATTTCACGCTGAAAAACACAGAGGATTATTACTTTCTTTCCTTTCACGGCAGACAGCTGACAAACTCAGCAGTCGAGCATATCATCAAGCGGCACGGAGAAGGAATCAGCGGCGTGCGCGTTTCGCCGCATACCTGCCGCCATTTTTATGCCCAGCAGCAAATCAAAATGGGAACCGACCTCTATACGATATCTCGCCTGTTAGGCCATGAAAATATACAAATTACGCAGACCTACCTGAACAGTCTGCGTGACGCTGACGTGATTCAAATCGCAAAACAGAAAAGTGTGCTGATGAGTATGTAAATACCCGCTCGTGCGGTACAGGCAGTGCAACAGAATACAGCTGTTCTGAGCGGGAATGCCATGTTAATAATCAAGAAATCTGAGAATAAGAAAAGGCAGGGGAAATGTATCCTCTGCCTTTCATTTTGCTATATTGAGTGATCTTTTGTTAGACGGTTTACTAAATTTAGAACCAGTAGTAAGTCGTCATCGGTTAATTCTTTTAGCCCATCTAGCGTTTTTTGGACAAGTGCAGGATAGTTGTGTGCTTCATCGAAAAATTCCAATGGGGTAATGCCAAAATATTCGCAGATTGAGAAAAACTCAGAAAGCGGAGGAAGTGACTTCCCAGATGAAATATTATAGATATACCCGCGGCTATGTCCCAAGTCGTAGCTCATCTGATATTCGGAAACACCTTTTTGAAGTCTGAGCTGGGTTATTCTATCACGCACAAAAGATTCATACACTGGCTATCACCTCATAACACAATGATAGTCATATTTTTTCATATATTAGTCCAAGAATTATTGTTGTATGTATTGAAATAGTAAAAAAATATATGTTATAATCAAATATAAGTGGAACAAATGACCTGCTGCGTCCTGCAATTTTTGGACACTAACATAAGGGGGATGAAAAATGTCTATTTTGAAAGAAGCAGACTTTTATTATGGTGCAGTGCTTTCAACATTGATAAACCGCGGGATTTGTCCGGCGCTTGTTGAAAGTGGAAAAGATCGACAGATATATGATTTTATGACGAACAAGAAGGAGTTTAGGCTTTTTGTAAAATATCGTTCAAGACCACTCAATACAAAAACGCCAGAGTATTCAAGTTGGCAGTTTCACTTTTCAGATGATGATAAACGAGAATTGACACTTTTTATATCTGGTGCAAAGCATCTAAGTGTTGGGCTGGTATGTGGCGAAGGGCAATTCAACAAAAGCCAATATGCTGTATTGCACAGAGAGGAAGTAATTAGGCTTTTCGATGAACAAAAAGACTCATTTACAATCAGCAGAAAGACGGGCGAAAAGGCTTTCAGAATTTCTATTGGAGGTGGGAGAGACAACGCATTACAGATTCCGAGCAACAGGCTGTATTGATAGCAATCACATTTAAGAAATCGTCATGAAAAAGGAAAGGATAAAAATGAAAAAGAGTATTTGCGCGTTATTTGTGGCATTGTCGATTTTACTGATGATGGGTTGTGCTGCCTCGACAAAAGAAGCCGCGGATATAGAGATTAAAAATGACTCTACGGAAGTAAGTGTGGACAGTGAAAAGGATAATACCGAAATTAGCACAACAGAAAGTGAAAAAGAGTCTGTAGGCGAAAATACTGACACGTCGGAAAACTCCGAAGAAGAATCTGAACAAGAACCAGAGTTGAGTGAGGAAGAAAAGCATGCTGCTTTGATAGAAAAAATCAGTCAGCAGCAGGAAACGTGCGAAATGCTGAATCAATCTGGGACGGGAATGACGTATACATGTTTTTACAATGAAAGAACAAATTCTTTTACGTATAACATGACAGTGGAAAATGGCTGTGACTACATGGGATTCAGCACTTTCGATAATTTTATTAAGACCTTGAATTCTTCGTCCAGCATGAGTCATGAGAGCTATGAGATTGATTGTTTTGCAAATATGCTGGATGGAACAATCGTTCTATACAGTAGTCTGAATGGTGCTAAAAACGATGACTTGACACTGGTTATGTTGTCGCAAGATGACGATGAGCCAACATTGGGGGAGCAAAATGCTCTAAAATCGGCACAATCTTATCTATCCATTTCTGCGTTTTCTCATTCGAGACTGATTCAACAATTGGAATACGAAGGGTACAGCAATGCCGAAGCAACATATGGGGCAGACCGCTGCGGTGCAAATTGGTGTGAACAGGCGGCTAAAAGTGCTGCATCATATTTGAAAGTTTCAGCATTTTCGCAGGAAGGTCTCATTAAACAACTGCTATATGAAGGGTTTACACAGACACAAGCAACTTATGGTGCAGCGCAAAATGGATATGGGATTATGTTTGACGGCTAAAGCCATTTAAATTTAACCGCAAATCTCCGCATGAGCAGATTGACTCTTGCGGGGATTTTGATTATAGTGAAAAAGAATAGAAAAAACCAATTAAAAGGTTACGGGCATGTGGTGTTTTAGGGATGTTAATATCTTTGCGATACTTTTACTTACTGAGCGGCCAGTATGGGTAGATAACAATACAGTTTTGAAATTCTGAGATGAATGCACAGGAGAGTGATTATTCTGAAGAACTACTTAGAGAACGTAGATATCGAACAACTGAAATCTCTGGCAAAAGAGCAAAAGTCACTTACATATGCAGAACTATGCAGAGTAATTGGCATGGAGCCGGTTACAAGCAATAGTAAAACAGCACAGCTCAAACAACTTTCACAAATATGTAGTTTTGAGAAGGAAAAAACACATTATAAAATAAAGGAATACTATACCAGCCCAACCATAACAGAGGACAGAAAGCAGAAGTATCAACGATACTTTGAATCAATAATTCTATGCTCATTGAGCAAAGGGCAAAGTAAAATAGTATCACCAAATGAGCTAAGAGAATGGCTTGGCTTGTGTAACCAGAATTTCAAGTTGCTTGGCAAGCCCGGAAACCGAGCAAAAATTGCAGTAGCTTCAGGTTTCAAGGGAACCGACTTAAGTAAAATGTACGCAAAATGCGTCCAGTACTTTGATTGGAATATTGGGAACTGCTTGAAGTCTATGCAAAAGCATGGATATATTACGGTGCAAAAGGGATACAGGCTGTTTCAGGATAAAGATGGAATAATTTTCAAACAAAATATCTTTCAAGAGAATCCAGAATATTCTCGATTAGTAGAAATCGAAAAGACTGTATTGACAACACTTCGGGATAATGGAGAAATCTATGTGTCTAAAAATGGGTATATCGCTAGAAAAACTGATAAGTCAAAATATTGGAAAAAGTGTAATGCCGTAGTACGCAAAGAATTTAATGTTTTAGGCTATTGCTCGGTGAAAAAAATTGCTTTATGTGTTGAACACCGTGAAGGAAATATCAAAACATATACAGCTGCCTTAAATGAAATAATATCTGAAAACCTTCTTGAAAAACTGCATGATGTTAAATCAAGTGCTGAGTTTATAGATGGGTTTATACGAGTAAGTTGGCAGAAGATACCAGACTATACTAGAATGTTAGAAACAGGTGACGAAGAATATTTGATTTTTGATAAAGATGATATGGCAGCATGGGCAGAAAACTACGAATTTGGACAAATTAACGATATTAATAATATAATTATATAGTTAAAATGTCCTAATCTGTATTGGACAACATTTAACGCATTATTTTCGTTTGCAATGTCCATTGTCAAAGACCGTCTAATATGCCCTGTGAGCTGAAATCGTACATTAGTAGCAATGATTTTTTGGCAAACAGCTATAGGGGAATATAAATTCACGTCTTATGATGATTTACACAAGGCAATTCCGGAACCATTGCTAATCAACCTTTTTGAAAAATACTTGAATATTCACCAAATTTCCATGATATAATTTTTAAATCATGGAAGTATAGTGAACAAATAATCTTTCATTTAACCTGCACAAGATGTATTTATCCGGATTGTTATTCCATAGTGCCAGCGTCAGCTGGTGGTATGGAATAAGAAGACGGAACCAAGAATCAAGTGAAATGATTGAGCGCAGCGATGAGCATTTCAGTTGATTCGCGGTAGAGGGGTTGTAGGGGGCGTAGCCCCATACATAGAAACTGAGGGGGATAATTCTGGATGCAAAATATTCTGTATGCCGCATAGACTGTGTTGCTGTACAATCAGAGCACCGCACAAGCTAAAATCATACATAAATAATCTGAGATTTCCGGCAAACAGCCACAAAGCATATAAATCGATGCCCTTACCATTTGCCTAAAATTTATCATGCAGAATGACGTACATTAGGCGAGCGGGAGCTTGGTGTGCTACACGAGGGTTTTGCGCCGAGTCAGAAGACCAATCCAGAACTATCCCCCATATAGAGAAAACGAAGCAGAGCTTAGTTGCCCTGCTTCAATTCTTTTTTGTACTTGTAGTAGGTATTGCGGCTCAGTCCAATAAGCTTCATGATGTCCATATCGCTCAATGTGCCGCTGAAATCTTTGGAGTGTTTCAAAATCTCTTTCTTTGCGGCAATGCTCTTTTTGGTGGTCAGTTTGACTCCGGGCTTCTGTCCAATCTGCTTGCCATTGAGTCTTGCTGTCTGAATGCCTTCCTTCGTGCGTTGGTGCAGGTCTGTGACTTCCTTCTCTGATTGCTCAAAGGAAAGATATATCTGCTTCTTTGCCAAAGCCAGAATGTACTTGTTCAAAGCAGCAACGATAGACTGCATGAGTTCATCGGTAGCATGATCGCCTGAATTGACCGCTATTTGTAGCTGATTCTCAATCGCCTGCTTGTAGGTGTCCGTGTTGATATGCGGCTCTTTGAGAAAGACAAGATTCACACCTGCATTGTAAAGCCGCTCATACGTTTCAAAGCCTTCTTCAGCATTTCTGGACATACGGCTGACGCTATCGAACACAACGGTGTCAGCAGGCTTCAGTGCCTTTAGAAGCTTGTTCCATTCCTTGCGGTCTAACTTCGTGCCAGTGTAGACCTCTTTGCGAATGAGTGCTTCGGGATAACTTGCTTTGATGTTCCGTTCCTGACGCTCAATGTTCTGCTTCTTCGTACTAATGCGGCAATATCCGTATGTCATAGTATCAGCTCCATTTGTATTAAATTTAACGACCGTCTGTATTGATACTGCTATTATAACTGCTCCCTGCCTGTATGTCAATAACTTTTGATACTTTCTGCCATAACGTTATTTTTAATACTAAAATACTATGCCGCTATCGCGGCAAATTGGTATGTATGCAGTGAGGAAAGAGCGGCTGCACAAAGCAATAATTGTATCTTGCGCTTGGATTTTTGCATGATGCCACACACGCATATTACACGCGATGCGGATTGTTATGGACAAAATGATGAGAGGGGGGATTTTTTTGTTTTTCTATTATAAAAAAATTCCCCCCCCGCGAGTGTTAATAGCAATATGAATTGACTTGAGCCTTTGCATCTGTTATACTGAATCTGTCGAAAAGAATTGTGACATACCACATAAGAAAAAATGCAACTTTGAAGCGGCGTAAACAGAGAAAACTGCTGATTTTCAATGGAATTTTCGATGATTCCTTGCGCATAAAGCGCCCCATGACGACGATGTCCAGAACGTCTGGCACAACTGGGATCAGGAATAATTCTTATCTGCAAAGCACCCAGAGCAGCCGCAGCTGCTTTGGGTGTATTCTTCTGTCATGCGGTGCAGAAAACGCGAAGCGCCGCAAGCAGCTATCTATCAGGCTTCGCCCGAAAACCGAAGGAGGCAGACGCATGGAAATCCGGCGAATCACGCAAACATCCGACCCGCTATACGAGCAGGCAATGGCACTTTATACCATCAGTTTTCCGTTTCATGAGCAACGGCAAGCCCTTTCGCAGTCGCAGATTCTGCAGCAGGATGCCTACCACTTTGACGTCATTTGCGACAATGGAGAATTTGTGGGTGAAATTCTGTATTGGGATATCGGAAACGCACTCTACATTGAACATTTCTGCGTTTCGCCAGCCATGCGGAACAGGCATTACGGTCAAAGGATTCTGAGCGCCTATCAGTCGACGCCCTTAATCCTTGAAATAGACCCGCCTGAGGAGGAGCTCTCCATGCGCAGAAAGGGCTTCTATGCGCGCTGCGGTTTTACGGAAAATCCATACGCGCACGTGCATCCCCCCTATCACCCAGGGAATCCGGGGCACAGGCTTGTCGTCATGAGTTCCCCTGAGAAGCTGACGCCCGATGCATACGAGCGCTTCTATCGCTTTCTGCTGGACACCGTCATGAAACATGCGTACTGACGCCCTGCCGTTTGTCAAGCCGCCTCTGCGCCGCCGCGCTCCGGGCGGCTTGTTTTTCTTCGATATCTTCCTTGTCGTTTCGACCAAAAACGCAGGTATTCTTTTGTGAATTTTGTCAGCCGCGCCGAAGTTTTCCGCAAGGCGCAAAACGGCGTTGACAAACGGGGATCGAAGGCGTATCTTAATGCCATCATCATCTGGTAACTGCTATGAACAGGACACGACTTCCCCGCAGCACCGTTTCCAGAAAGCCGTCGGTTGTGCGAGACGGCAGCAAGGAGCGGGTGACGTTATCCCCTGCGAGCAGCTTCGGCAAAAGCGGATTTTCCTGAACCGCGAGTAGTCGGAGCCGGTTTCCCACCGTTAACTGGGAGCGCCGTGTCTGCGGCGAATGAGCGGCAAACCTTCGGTTTGCAAGCAAAGTGGTAACGCGGAAGTTATAACAGCTGCGGCTGTTTATGCCTTCGTCTTTGCGTTGGTGCGTTTTGGCGCGCCATCGGAAGGGCGAAGGCTTTTTTCGTGGCAAAAACCGGATGACAAGCAAAAATCCCTGTGAAAGAAGGAACTTTTATGAACACACTCGTCATCGTATTGCTCGCGGCAGTCGTTCTGTTTGCAGCCTATGTGCTGTACGGACGCTGGCTGGCAAACAAGTGGGGCATCGACCCGAAGGCAAAGACGCCTGCCGTTCAGAAAAACGACGGCAAGGACTATGTGCCGACCAACGGCTGGACCGTTTTCAGCCACCAGTTCTCGTCCATCGCGGGCGCGGGTCCTGTCACCGGTGCCATTCAGGCGGCGGCATTCGGCTGGGTGCCGGTGCTTCTGTGGGTGCTGCTGGGCGGCATTTTCTTCGGTGCGGTCACGGACTTCGGCGCCCTGTATGCCTCGGTCAAGAACGAAGGCAAGTCCATGGGCATGCTGATTGAGAAGTACATCGGCAAGCTCGGGCGCAAGTTGTTCCTGCTGTTCTGCTGGCTGTTCTGCGGCATTGTCATCGCAGCGTTTGCCGACATGGTGGCAGGTACGTTCAACGCCTATACCGTTACCGACGGCGTGACGCAGCTGGCTGAGGCAGCACAGACGAACGGCGCTGCCGGCATGGTGTCGATCATGTTCATGGTCTTTGCGGTCGTCTTCGGTCTGGTCCAGAAGAAGTGGAACCTTTCGGGCTGGAAGGAAGCCGTCGTCGGTCTGGTCTGCATCGCAGCTTCCTTTGCCATCGGCATGAACTGTCCGCTCGTCTACGGCAAGGCGACCTGGAGCTACATCACGTTTGTCTACATCTTCTTTGCAGCCGTTCTTCCGATGTGGCTTCTCAAGCAGCCGCGCGACTATATGACGACATTCATGTTCATCGGCATGATTGCCGGCGCGGCAGTCGGTCTTCTGGTTGCGCACCCGGCAATGAACCTGCCGGCATTCACGAGCTTCAACACCTCGCTCGGCTCGATGTTCCCGATTCTGTTCGTCACCGTGGCGTGCGGCGCGGTCTCCGGCTTCCACAGCCTGGTCTCCTCCGGCACGTCGTCCAAAACCGTGGAAAACGAAAAGGACATGCTCAAGGTCGGCTACGGCGCGATGGTGCTTGAGAGCCTGCTTGCCGTTCTGGCGCTCTGCGTCGCCGGTGCGGCAGCGGCAGCCGACGGCACGCCCGCAGCAGGCACGCCGTTCCAGATCTTCAG
>ERZ773139.1653-NODE-1653-length-24868-cov-10.028010_pt1 | contig 24868 bp, 20 predicted proteins | sample MGYA00580854_ERZ773139 | MGnify/ENA primary metagenome ERZ773139 (study PRJEB29015, sample SAMEA2737809) | human gut metagenome | biome: human gut; feature: human-associated habitat; material: faeces | place: China | collected 2012 ...
GGCAACAGAAAATGGATTGGTTTGGTATCTCTAATACGACAGATTCCAGTTTGTCGAACACATGAAAATTTGAAGTTTCGTAGGATTTTTAAAACTGTCTCATTGTATGGTTTCGTTTATTAAGATATGATTGGTTTGGAGGTGATACATTATGGCAAATGAAGATAAAAAAGATTTTAATGCTATGCTTATGGATAGCAAGGATATGCCAAAAGTTCAAATCATAACAGATGAAAAGAGCATCGAAAAATATGGTGGAGATAAAATGTATTTTGCCCCACCTATTGACTACGACAAAGTAATGCGACTTGTGCCTTGTGGAAAATTACTTACAGTAGGTACAATAAGGGAATTCTTTGCTAAACAAAATGGTGCTGATTTTACAGAGCCAATTACAGCTGGAATTTTTGTTTCGATAGTTGCATGGGCGAGTTATCAGCGTGCAGAAGATAAAACCCCTTATTGGAGAACATTAAAAGCAAAAGGGAAATTAAATGCAAAGTATCCAGGAGGCGTTGAGGCACAAAAGGAGATGCTTGAAAAAGAGGGACATATCGTAATCCAAAAAGGTAAAACCAATATTAAGTATTATGTTAAGGACTACGAAAAAGCATTATTTACATTGTAATAGATAATGTGAAAATTCCAGTTTGCCAACTTGCCCTTTGAGAGAGGAGAAAGCCTTTTCTCAAAGGGCTTTTTATTTGAATTGACTTTAACATATCAAATGTTATAATATAAAAAACAATAAATTAAATAAGGGTATTGATATGAAGATATATGAAGCGGCTGAAAGAACACCGCAGTTATCGGAAAATCTGTTAAATGTTTTGGAAAACTCTGTTCGAGCTATGCATCATTTTTTATCTGATACAGAGGTAAAAGCAAATTAAAAAATATGTTTCGCAGGCTTTGAGTAAGGTTGAGCATTTAATTATTGCCGAAAATGAATTTAATAAAATTATCGCATTTATGGGGACTGAAAACAATAGGCTTGAAATGTTGTTTATTTGTTCGGCAGAAAGAGGAAAAGGTATTGGCAAGCAACTTTTGAAATACGGTATTGAAAAATTCGGTATAAAAGAAGTTACCGCCAAGGAACAAAATCCGCAGTCGGTAGGATTTTATAAACATATGGAATTTGTAACATATAAAAGAACCGATTATGATGAAGAGGAAAATCTGTATCCTCTTTTATATATGAAAATAGTTTAATAAATTCAAATTATATGAATGGGGATATGGAAATGAGTACATATTGTATGAAAAACAAAAAATATCGGAAATCGGTTTTGATTTTAACGGTTTTATTTTGCGTAAGTCTTACGGGCTGTACAAAGATATATAACGGAACAGATGAACTTACAGAAAAAGCCCGAAAGGAAATGCCTGTTTCGGATTTTGAAACAACGGATATACAATATGCTGGAATGAGTGTTGCCGATAATAAGGCTTTGGCTTGGTTTATTTCAGGCAATGAATATCAGGCACATTATTATCTCCCGATGGAAGTAGAAGTAAAAGGCGACGATAAATATTCGTTTGTCAGAACTTATAAACCTATGAATGGCGAAACGGATAATATCGCAATCCTTAATTGGAACGGCGGATATTCATTTGTAGTAAATAATTCCGATTGTGCGTCGGTTAAAATTACAGGGGAAAACGGTATTTATGAAGAAAAAGTAAAAGAAGTTCCTTATGTGTTTTATTATCCGTCAATTCCGTCACAGTATGTTTTTCTTGATTCCGACGAAAATGAATTAAGTTAATAATTTTACTAAAAAAACAGCTTTTTGAGATATGTATTATGTATTTCTCAAGAAGCTGTTTGTATTTGAAAGAAAATTTTTGCACAGTACTGTTTTTTGTATACCTTATATGTTATTATTAAAACATATAAATTACGAACGGCAGGTGATCTTTGATGTATTTAGATACTTTTACATTACCGATTGATTTTGAAGAACCGATGATTCAAAAGCAATGTGAACGCAACGGCGGCATTTACGGTTATATAGATAACACATACCCGTGCAGAATGTTCGGAAATCGTGAACTTTATGAGATTTCATTTAAAAATGTAACAATTTTTTACGGCGGCAACGGTTCGGGAAAAAGCACACTTTTAAATCTTATTGCTCAAAAACTTGAGCTAAACCGCATCGCTCCGTTTAATTCAAGCGAATTATTTGATGAATATGTAAAAAATTGTGAGTATTCTCTCGGCTACGATGATGAGGGGTTCAAGCACAAAATACCTGACGGCAGTCGTATTATAACAAGCGATGATATTTTTGATTATATGCTCACTATTCGTACAAATAATGACGAAATTTCCGAGAAAAAGGACATTGCCCGTGATGAGTACGGTGCTTTAAAGTATGGCAAAAGTATAAGGTTCAGCGGAATGGACGATTACGAGCAGTTTAAAATGCAGGTTATGTCACGCAGGAAATCGGTGTCACGCAGAAAGTTTATTGAAAAAACTGCGGGCAAGGAAACCGAACTTTTCAGCAACGGAGAAACTGCTCTGAAATACTTTAAAACAAAGCTGAAAAATGACAAGTTGTATTGCCTTGACGAACCCGAAAACAGTATGTCGGCAAAAATGCAGTTAAAACTTGTAAAAATGCTTGAAGAACTGACCCGATATTGCGGCTGTCAATTGATAATTGCCACACACTCGCCGTTTTTGCTTGCTATGGACAATGCAAAAATTTATGACCTCGACTCAAACCCGGTTGAAGTAAAAGATTGGTGGGAACTTGAAAATACAAAGATTTACTATGAATTTTTCAAAAAACACAGCAATCTTTTTGAAAATGATATATAAATAAACAAATATAATCTTTTGTATATTCGTGTTCTAAATAATAAAAATTTTCCCATAAACCTCTTGATTTTTGCGGTCAAGAGGTTTATACTATGTAAAATTTATCTATGCGGAAAGGAATTTGTAAATGAGAATTGAAAAAATAAAATCTCCGTTTGACAATTTAATGCTCGAAGTTGCTGTTTCAGAAACGAAAACACAGCCAAAGGCTATAGTTCAGTTTTCACACGGAATGTGCGAGCATAAAGAACGATATTTTGAATTTATGAATTACCTTAATGATAACGGCTATGTATGCGTTATTCACGACCACAGAGGTCACGGCGCAAGTGTGATAAACGAGGGAGAATTCGGCAATTTTTATACAGAGGACATCAGTGCCGTTATAGATGATATGCACGCTGTAACCGAATATATAAAGAAAAATTATCCGAATCTGCCGTTATATATTTTCAGCCACAGTATGGGCACACTTGTTGCACGAAATTATATGAAAAAGTATGAAAAGAAAATTGACAAAATTGTTCTTTGCGGCCCGCCTACCCATAATGGCAATGCAGGTTTCGGGCTTTTTCTTTCAAAAATTTTAAAACCTTTTTACAAAGAGCAGGCGCCCAATAAATTGCTGAACAACGGAACTTTTATCGGATACAACGAAAAGAATGCCGAACCTAATTCTTGGATAACGGAAAATAAAGACAATGTCAGAGCGTATAACGAGGACGAGCTTTGCGGTTTTGTGTTTACCACAAACGGTTTTATAAATCTGTTTAAACTGCAATTAAGCGCATTTGATTCGGATGATTGGGAAGTTTATAATAAAAGATTACCGATTTTTGTAATAGCAGGTGAAAATGACCCTGTTATTCAGTCAAAAAAGAAATTTAACGCACTTATAGTTTTCTTAAAAGAACTCGGTTATGCAAATATCAGCCAAAAACTGTATAAAAACAATCGTCACGAAATTCTTAACGAGAAAAATAAATCGGATATTTACAAAGATATTCTGAATTTTTACGAAAATTGAAAAAATGTATTGACATATTATTTTTGCAATGTTAATATACTGATAATATTTAGACAAAAGCATTGATAAGGAGGAGTACTTACTTTTTGACTCTGCAGAGAGGGAATGGTCGGTGAAAATTCCCGTGGCGGAAGTAAGGAAGGTAGCCTTTGAGCTTTGAACCGAACAAAGTTATTTTCAGTAGGCTTCAACGGCAGTTCCCACCGTTATAAGGGAGGCAATATCGGATAATTTTATTATCCCGCATTGTTTAATTGCAGAAACTGTATTTCTGAATTTAGGTGGTACCACGGATTTTATTCGCCCTAAGCTTTTTGGCTTGGGGCTTTTTCTTTTGTCTGAATGTTAAATCTATTTTAGCGGAGGATGCAACTATGCAGACAAAAATTGATTTAAAAAAACTAAGGCTAAGACCGTACAAAAAATGTGACGCAAAATTTATTGTGAAGTGGAGCAAAGACGAAGTTGCTTTCAGAAAGTGGTGTTCTGACAGGTGGCAGACATATCCGATTACCGCCGAAGATATGAACAGAAAATACTGTGATAATAACGGCGACTGCATTGATGAGGATAATTTTTACCCTATGACATTAATTGATAACAACACTGTTGCAGGTCATCTCATTTTGAGATTTACAGATAAAGAACGAACAATATTACGCTTTGGATTTGTAATTACGGACAATTCTAAAAGAGGATTGGGATACGGAAAAGAAATGCTCAGTCTTGCGCTGAAGTATTCGTTTGAAATATTGAAAGTCAATAAAATTACTCTCGGAGTTTTTGATAATAACCTTGCGGCTTATCATTGTTATAAATCCGTCGGATTTAAAGAAATTGAAAATGAAAACAAGGAAGAAAACTGCTTTTGCGGTGAGATATGGAGTGTTTCCGAAATGGAAATGACAAAAGATGATTATTTTAATAAAAGGTAAATTTATTGCACACCTATGAAAGAAGTAGTATAATAAATTTGTTGATTATTGCAAAAATATTAATTTTCGGAGTGATAGTTGTGAATATAAGAAGAGCAGAAGAAAAGGATATTCCGCAGATTGAAGAATTGCTTTATCAGGTGCATAAGGTCCATTCGGACAAAAGACCTGATTTATTTATTCCGGGTTCAAAAAAATATACAACAAACGAATTAAAAGAAATTTTAGCGGATGACGAAAAGCCTGTTTATGTTGCAGACAATGACGGAGTAATTTTGGGATATGCCTTTTGTGTTTATCAAAGACATTGCACAAAATCAAGCAATTACACAAGTCTTTATATTGATGATTTATGTGTTTCCGAAAACTCAAGAGGTCTAAAAATCGGCACACGGCTTTATGAGTATGTACTTGATGTTGCCAAGAAAAACGGCTGTCATAATCTTACCCTTAATGTATGGGAATGTAACGAATCCGCCAAGAAGTTTTACGATAAATGCGGATTGAAAATTCAGAAATACGGTATGGAGCAGGTGCTTGATTGAGAAATATTCTCAAACTTAATTTAACAGACTTATTTTTTAGTCAGTTACTTTTAAACTGCTTTTAATGTGAATTATAATGCCTGCTGATTCCGCTTTTCTTTTGCGTGAAAAGAAAAGCTCCAAAAGAAAGCACGCTTAAGGAGAAAGGGCTTTCGATGCCCTTTCCCCTTAAGTATCTCCTTTCCCCAAACGACCAAGGTCAGTGACCTTGGAACCTCTTACTTTTGCTTTCCTGTTCAAAATTCGTTATTGGCAAAGTTTGAGTATGAAAATGTATTTTTATTTTTTGTGAAAAGATTTTTATATTATAAAAAATATACCGAATATTTATCTGATATACATTTATAAAATACAGGAAATGTTACTTACTAACTTGATTTTATGCACTTATTGTGCTAAGATTATATTACTAAACAGTTTTCACACCTGTTGTTTAGAATAAAGCTTATAGAGGTAAATCGGTGCGGTTTTGCATTGATTTATTAACAATTATAAAGTGAGGATAATAAAATGAAAAGTGATGTAATTAAGGTTGGCGTTAATGCCGCACCGCAGCGCTCACTTCTGAACGCTCTCGGTCTTACTGAAGAAGAAATGAAAAAACCTCTTATCGGTATTGTCAGCTCCAAGAACGATATTGTTCCGGGACATATGAATATAGACAAGATTGTTGACGCTGTAAAGCAGGGTGTTGCTCTTGCAGGCGGTGTTCCTATTGTTTTCCCTGCAATTGCTGTTTGTGACGGTATTGCTATGGGTCACGAGGGTATGAAGTATTCGCTTGTTACCCGTGAACTTATTGCCGACTCAACAGAGGCTATGGCAAAGGCTCATGCATTTGACGCTCTTGTTATGGTTCCTAACTGCGACAAGAATGTTCCGGGTCTTTTAATGGCTGCCGCAAGAATTAATGTTCCTACCGTTTTTGTAAGCGGCGGTCCAATGCTCGCAGGTCATGTAAAGGGTAAAAAGACAAGCCTTTCAAGTATGTTTGAGGCTGTAGGCGCTTACACGGCAAACAAAATTTCTGCAGAGGAACTTTGCGAGTTTGAGAACAAGGCTTGCCCGTCATGCGGTTCTTGTTCGGGTATGTACACAGCAAACAGTATGAACTGCCTTACAGAGGCTATCGGTATGGGCTTGCAGGGTAACGGTACAATTCCTGCCGTTTATTCAGAGAGAATCAAACTTGCTAAACACGCAGGTATGAAAGTTATGGAACTTCTCGAAAAGAATATCCGTCCGCTCGACATTATGACAGAAAAGGCATTTATGAATGCTCTTACAGTTGATATGGCTCTCGGTTGTTCAACAAATACAATGCTTCACCTTCCTGCTATCGCTAAAGAGGCAGGCGTTAAACTTAACCTTGATATTGCAAATGAAATCAGCGCAAAGACACCTAACCTTTGCCACCTTGCTCCTGCAGGTCATACATATATGGAAGACCTCAACGAGGCAGGCGGTGTTTATGCCGTAATGAACGAACTTACAAAACTCAATCTCCTTAACACAGACCTTATTACTGCAACAGGCAAGACAGTTGCCGAGAACATTGAAGGCTGCGAGATTAAGGATACAGATATTATTCGTCCTGTAACAAATCCGTACAGCACATCAGGCGGTATCGCCGTTCTTAAGGGTAATCTTGCTCCCGATGGCTGCGTAGTTAAGAGAAGTGCAGTTGCTCCTGAAATGTTACAGCACAAGGGCAGTGCAAGAGTATTTGACTGCGAGGAGGACGCTATTGAGGCAATTCACGCAGGCAATATTAAGCCTGGTGATGTTGTTGTTATCCGTTACGAAGGTCCTAAGGGTGGTCCGGGTATGAGAGAAATGCTTAATCCTACATCTGCTATTATGGGCAGCGGCCTCGGTCATTGTGTAGCTCTTATTACAGACGGCCGTTTTTCAGGCGCTACAAGAGGCGCTGCAATCGGTCATATTTCACCTGAGGCAGCAGTCGGCGGTCCTATCGCACTTGTTGAAGAGGGCGATACAATTGAAATTGACATCAACGCAAATACTATCAATTTACTTATTTCTGACGAAGAGTTTGCTAAGCGTAAAGCCGAATGGAAACCTCGTCAGCCAAAGATTACAACAGGCTACCTTGCCCGTTATGCAAAACTCGTAACATCGGGTGCACAGGGTGCAGTTCTTGAGTAATATTGAATTGGTGTAATTGCACAAAAAACCTTTCGGATTTTTATGTTTTAAACATTTAAATTTTATAAAATAAGCAATTTGCACAATTAACTCCTTGTCTTATTAGGCAAGGAGTTAATTTTTTAGCTTATCGTCAAATTTCTATTGTAAGATTTATACAAATATGCTATAATTGACAAGTAAGTTGATTACTAATTGTCGAAAACGCTTAAGATTTGAATATATATCCCGAAAGGAGTGTTTCTTTTGAAACAGTACAATGCTAAAAAAATATTAAACATTGCCCTTGCAGGTCACGGCGGATGCGGTAAAACATCTGTTGCCGAGAGTATGATATATCTTGCAAAGGCATCTGAAAGACTTGGTAATATTGCAGACGGTAATACCGTTCTTGATTATGACAGTGAGGAAATCAAGCGCCAGACTTCAATTTTAACCTCGGTTGCTCCCATTGAATGGAAAAATACCAAGATAAATATTATAGATACTCCCGGTTTGTTCGACTTTGAGGGCGGTGTAGCAGAGGGTATGCGTGCCGCCGATTCAGCGCTTATCGTTGTATCGGGCAAAGACGGTGTAAATGTCGGTACCGAAAAGGCTGTTAAAGCTGCCACCAAGGCAGGCCTTACAAAGATTTTCTTCGTAAACGGTCTTTGTGATGAAAGCGCCAGATTCTACCGTGTATTTGAGAGTTTAAAGGCTACATTCGGCCCTACTGTTTGTCCTGTTGTTGTTCCGTACATTGTTGACGGTCAGGCAAATACATATGTAAATCTTTTTGATTATAAGGCTTATAAATATGATACAGACGGTTCTGTAGTGCAGACTCCGCTTCCTGATATGGGCGACAGACTTGAGGGCTTGCGTGAGGCTATTAAAGAGGCTGTTGCGGAAACAAGCGAGGAGCTGCTCGACAAGTTTATTATGGGTGAAGAATTTACTCCGGAAGAAATTATACTCGGCGTAAGTAAGGGTGTTAAAGACGGTACAATTTGCCCTGTATTCTGCGGTGACGCACACAATACATTTGCTTTTGACCAGCTTTTGAACAGTCTTGTATGGCTTGCACCTACAGCTGCCGATAAAGGTGACGAAATTGCTGTTGATGTTGACGGCGAACCTGTTGAAATCAGCGTCAACGAAAACGCAGCGGCTGCCGCAGTTGTATTTAAAACAGTTGTTGACCCGTTTGTAGGTAAACTTTCTTATGTTAAGGTTGTATCGGGAAAAGTCAGTGCCGATACTCCGCTTGTAAATATGAGAACAGGCACACAGGAGAGAATAGGAAAGGTTCTTACCGTAAGAGGTAAAAAACAGGTTGAAACCGATTATATAGGCGCAGGCGACATCGGTGCTATTCCAAAACTTGCGTCTGTAAAAACGGGTGACACACTTTGCTCACCGCTCAGAAAAGTAGTGCTTGAGGGTATTGATTATCCTGTATCATCATATACAATGGCTATTTATCCTGTCACAAAGGGCGATGAAGACAAGGTAGCACAGGGACTTGCAAAGCTAAGCGAGGAAGACCCTACTATTAAATATGTAACAAATCACGAAACACACGAAATGCTTATTTCAGGCTTGGGCGAGCAGCATCTTGATGTTGTAATTTCAAAGTTAAAGTCAAAATTCAATGTAGAGGCAGTTCTTAAAAAACAGAAAATTGCATATCGTGAAACTATCAGGAAAAAAGTTTCGGCACAGGGCAGATATAAAAAGCAGTCAGGCGGTCACGGTCAGTTCGGCGATGTTTGGATTGAGTTTGAGCCTTGCGAGAGCGAAGGTCTTGAATTTGCGGAAAGAGTTGTCGGCGGCGCAGTTCCTAAAAACTTCTTCCCGGCAGTAGAAAAGGGTTTGCGTGATTCCATTAAAAAAGGTGTGCTTGCAGGTTATCCGATGGTAGGTATCAGAGCTACACTTTATGACGGTTCGTATCATCCTGTTGACTCTTCGGAAATGTCGTTTAAAACTGCCGCAAGTATGGCATATAAAAACGGTATTCCAAACGCATCTCCTACACTTCTTGAGCCAATCGGCTCTCTTAAGGTTACATTGCCCGACTCAAATATGGGTGATGTAATGGGTGAAGTAAACAAGCGCAGAGGCAGAGTGCTCGGTATGACTCCTGCCGAGGACAGCGGTATGCAGATTGTTGAGGGCGAAGTTCCTATGGCAGAGATGGATAATTTCGCAACCTATCTTCGTCAGGTTACGCAGGGTAGAGGAAGTTATGAATTTGCTTTTGCAAGATATGAAGACGCTCCGGCAAATGTTGCTCAAAAGATAATTGAAAAAGCTAAGGCTGACGCTGAATAAGCAAAATAACTTTATAATTTTATCAAATCCCGTTGCATTTCTTTGCAATGGGATTTGTTTCTCTTGACTAACTTTGATGTGCTGTGCTAAATTATTGTTAATGCCATTATATGGTGTAGTTTATTTGTTAAGTGGTGTTTTTAGTTGTTGGATTTAGTGCTTTCAAAGTTTATAAAAAATTATGATGACATAAAAAATCCGCAGGTGCGTTCGGCTTGCGGTAATTTTTCGGGTGTAGTCGGAATAATACTGAACCTCATTTTGTTCAGTGCAAAGCTTCTGTCGGGGATACTCACCGCATCAATTTCCGTAACTGCAGACGCATTCAATAACTTGTCTGATGCAGGCAGTTCGGTTGTAACATTCTTGGGATTTAAACTTGCCAACAGACCTGCTGATGAAGAACATCCCTATGGTCACGGCAGATATGAATATGTGGCGGGTTTGGGAATATCGTGTGCAATTATCCTTGTGGGTGTGGAACTTTTGAAATCGTCAATTGAAAAAATTATTAATCCCGAAGAAAGCACAGCAATTACTTTGTTGTCGGTATGTATTCTTATCGGCTCAATCTGTGTAAAGCTGTGGATGTTTTTCTTCAACAGGGCAATGTCAAAAAAAATTTCTTCGTCTGCTCTTAAGGCAACGGCAATGGATTCTCTCACCGACTGTATTGCTACTTCGGTAGTTTTAATAGGTTTGGGCATATCTGCCGTAACAGGTGTGAATATCGACGGTTGGCTCGGTTGTGCCGTAGCCGGATTTATTCTTTATACGGGTATAAGCACTTTTAAGGAAAGTCTTTCACCTTTGCTCGGAAATACTCCCGACCCGGAATTTATAGACGAAATCAGAGAAATTGTGCTTTCTACCGAACTTATAACGGGTATTCACGATTTGCTCATTCACGATTACGGTCCGGGAAGATGTATAATTTCTTTCCATGCGGAAGTTCCTTACGATGTCGATATTTTAAAGGCGCACGATGTAATCGACAGACTTGAAAGAAAAATACAGGAAAAGTATAATTGCGTGGTTACTATTCATATGGACCCGATTGCGGTTTCCGATGAATATACTATTGAATTAAAAGAAAAGATAAACGAGTCGCTTGACAGTATTGACGGCGCACTCAGCCTGCACGATTTCAGAATTGTAAAGGGAGAAGAGCATCAGCGTGTACTTTTTGACCTTGTGGTTCCGCCTGAATGTAAATTAAAAGAAACAGATGCGTTAAATGCCGTGAAAGAAAAAATATCGCAGATTGATGAAAAACTTATCCCGATAATACATATTGATAAAATCTGCCTTGAATGTGGCGGAAATATTAAATTATGATTTAGCAAAACACTTTATTAAGCGATTATAAAGGTTTGGTTAAAACCGTGCGTTAAATCGCAAAACTTACTGATAAAAGCAATCAAGCTGTTTGATAAAGCGGCCCGATTGCTTTTTGTTTTGATTTTATGTCAGTGTTTAATTATAAGAACAATATACAATATATTGTGGCGATATAAACAAACGGTCACATATTATAGAAAATTTTTGTAATATTCTAATTTGTAATTATCCTAAAAAAATTGCTCAAATTAAACAAATAAAAAAATCTGTTTTTGTCAGTTTGACGATTGAATTAAACGCCTCTTTATGATAGAATAAAACTTGTGTTCGGCAATACATACACCACAATATATAGTGAAAATTATAAAAGTAACACTAAATATAGATATATATAGGAGTTATAAATACGGAGGAAGAGAAATGATAACAAAAATTATTAAGCGTGACGGACGAGAAGCGAATTTTGACACAGAAAAAATAACACAAGCCATTTATAAGGCTGCACAGGCAATCGGCGGTAACGATTATGATGCCGCAAAAGCACTTTCGGTACAGGTAAGAGATTTACTTGAGAAAAAGTGCGGAGATAAGGCTCCTACAGTTGAGCAGGTACAGGATGCTGTTGAAAAGGTGCTTATTGAAAACGGTCATGCAAGAACTGCAAAGGAATATATACTTTACCGTGCAGAGCGTACAAGAGTGCGTGAAATGAACACAAAGCTCATGAAGATTTATGAGGACCTTACTTTTAAATCAGCTAAAGATAACGATGTTAAGCGTGAGAACGCAAACATTGACGGTGATACTGCAATGGGTACAATGCTCAAGTACGGTTCAGAGGGCGCAAAACAGTTCAATGAAATGTACATTCTCGACCCTAAGTATTCTAAGGCTCATCGTGACGGTGATATTCATATTCACGATCTTGATTTCTTTACACTTACCACAACTTGTTGCCAGATTGACCTTGTAAGCCTTTTTAAAGGCGGTTTTTCAACAGGTCACGGCTATTTGAGAGAACCTAATGACATTGCGTCATATTCGGCACTTGCATGTATTGCAATTCAGTCTAACCAGAATGACCAGCACGGCGGTCAGAGTGTGCCTAACTTTGATTACTCAATGGCTCCGGGCGTTAAGAAAACATACAGAAAGCGTTACAGAATCAATCTTGAAAGAGCAATTGAACTTTTGACAGATGCCGAAGATCCTGACGCTACAGTAAAAGAAATCTGCGAAAAGGCAGAGGAGGCAAGCGGCGAATGGCCGACACTCGAAAATCAGACTCCTAATTATAAAAAGGAGGAGCTTGCACTTCTTAAAGAAAAGTTTGAAGACAGAGTTGCCGAGAAAATTCAGCGTTTTGCGTTTAAACATGCCGAGGCTGAAACAGATAAGGCTACTTTCCAGGCTATGGAGGCACTTATCCATAACCTTAACACAATGCATTCAAGAGCAGGCGCACAGATTCCGTTCAGCTCACTTAACTACGGTACAGATACTTCTCCGGAGGGCAGACTTGTTATGAAGAACCTCCTTTACGCTACGGAAAGAGGTCTTGGCAACGGTGAAACACCTATTTTCCCAATTCAGATTTTCAAGGTAAAAGAGGGCGTAAACTACAATCCGGAGGATAAGAACTACGATTTGTACAAACTTTCAATGAGAGTTTCTGCAAAAAGACTTTTCCCTAACTTCTCATTTATCGACGCACCGTACAATCTCCAATATTACAAGCCCGGTCATCCTGAAACAGAGGTTGCATATATGGGCTGCCGTACAAGAGTTATGGGCAATGTTTACGATCCTGACAGAGAGATTACATACGGCAGAGGAAACCTTAGCTTTACTTCAATTAACCTTCCAAGACTTGCAATTCTTTCAAATAAAAATATTGACTTCTTCTTTGAACAGCTTGACAGAATGTGCGATCTCGTTGTAGGTCAGCTTCTTGAGCGTTTTGAAATTCAGTGTCAGAAACTTGTCAGAAACTATCCTTTCCTTATGGGTCAGGGTATTTGGCTTGACAGCGACAAGCTTACTCCTAACGATTCTGTAAGAGATGTTTTAAAGCACGGCTCACTCACAATCGGATTTATCGGACTTGCCGAGTGTCTTGTGGTTCTTACAGGCAAACATCACGGCGAGAGCGAAACTTCACAAAAGCTCGGTCTTGAAATTGTCGGCTATATGAGAAAGAAGATGAACGAGGCTACTGAGAAGTACAAACTTAACTTCGGTGTTATCGGTACTCCTGCAGAGGGCTTGTCGGGCAGATTTGTAAGAATTGATAAAGAGCGTTTCGGAATTATTCCGGGTGTTACAGACAGAGAGTATTATACAAACTCTTTCCATGTACCTGTTTATTACAATATCTCCGCATTTGATAAAATTAAGATTGAAGCACCTTACCACAATCTTACAAACGGCGGTCACATCTCATATATTGAGCTTGACGGTGACCCGTCACAGAATATTGACGCATTTGAGGCTGTTATCCGTTGTATGAAAGAGAGCGGAATCGGCTACGGTGCAATTAACCACCCCGTTGACCGTGACCCTGTTTGCGGACATACAGGTATTATCGGTGATTATTGCCCGCAGTGCGGCAGAAAAGAAACTAAGAACGGTCAGGGATTTGAGCGTATCCGCAGAATTACAGGCTACCTTGTAGGTACAACAGAGCGTTTTAACAATGCAAAGGCAGCCGAGGTAAGGGATAGGGTAAAGCACTCTGTTTCTGAATGTTGCGGTATGGAAGATTTTTCCGATGATATTACAGCATAATTATGAGTAAAGATATTATAAGACTTTCAGGTGTTATAAAAAACAGCATAGTTGACGGCCCGGGTTTCAGACTTACAGTTTTTTGCCAGGGTTGTCCGCATCACTGCGAGGGCTGCCACAACGAAAAAACGTGGGACTTTGACGGCGGCTTTGACGGCAAGGTTGAGAAGATAATCAATGTCGCAAAGTCACTTCCGCTCTTGCAGGGACTTACTTTTTCGGGCGGCGAACCGTTTTGTCAGGCAGAGGCATTTGCAGAGCTTGGCAGACTTGCACACGAAAACGGCTATAATGTAGTTACATACACGGGCTATACTTACGAAAAGCTGCTTGAGGGAGCAGATAAACATCCCGAATGGATGGATTTGCTCAAACAGACAGACTACCTTATAGACGGCAGATTTATACTTGAAGAAAAGAGCCTGATGCTTAAGTTCAGAGGAAGCAGAAATCAGCGTATTATTGATGTGAAAAAGAGCCTTGAAAGTAATCAAATAGTTGAAAATTACGATATATAAACAAAACCTGCGTTGTTGAGTATAACGCAGGTTTTGTGTTTTGCTGATTTTTTCAAAAGTTAGAGCAGCAGAGTATTTTGTAATTATTTGCTTTAAACTGTGCACTAAACAGTAATAAACAAAATACGGACTGCACACAAAATGCAGTCCGTAAATATTTGAATTATGTGATTTGATTATTTAATAGCCTCAAATGCTTCCTGTAAATCGAAGAGAATATCATCAATATGCTCTGTACCGATTGAAAGACGAATTGTATTTGGCTTAATGCCCTGCTCTGCAAGCTCCTGCTCGTTAAGCTGTGAGTGTGTTGTTGATGCAGGATGAATAGCAAGTGACTTAACATCTGCTACATTTGCAAGAAGTGAGAATACCTGGAGATTATCAATGAACTTCTTAGCGTCTTCTTCTGTACCCTTGATTTCAAAAGTAAAGATTGAACCGCCGCCGTTAGGGAAGTACTTATCATAAAGTGCCTTATACGGTGAGTTTGGAAGTGATGGGTGGTTTACGCTCTCAACCTGTGGGTGATTTACAAGGAATTCAAGAACTTTCTTTGTGTTTTCTACATGACGCTCAACACGGAGTGAAAGTGTTTCAAGACCCTGCAAGAAAATGAATGCGTGGAACGGAGAGATTGTAGCACCTGTGTCACGGAGAAGAATTGCTCTGATGTATGTTACAAATGCAGCACCCGGGGCAGCCTGTGTAAATACAGCACCGTGGTATGATGGGTTTGGCTCTGCAAACTGTGGGAATTTACCTGATGCAGCCCAGTCAAACTTACCGCTCTCAATAATTACACCGCCGATTGCCGTACCGTGACCGCCGATGAACTTTGTAGCTGAATGAACAACGATGTCTGCACCGTACTCAAACGGTCTTACAAGGTAAGGGGTTGCAAATGTGCTGTCAACAACAAGCGGAATATTGTGTGCGTGTGCAATCTTTGCGAGAGCCTCAATATCAATAAGGTTAGCATTTGGATTGCCGAGTGTTTCAATGTAGAGAGCCTTTGTATTCTCGTCAATAGCGTTTTCAAAAGCACCCTCTTCATCAGGATCAACAAATGTTGTTGTAATGCCGTAAGCAGGAAGTGTGTGTTCGAGAAGGTTATATGTGCCGCCGTAGATTGTCTTTGCAGCTACGATGTTCTCGCCTGCTTTAGCAAGAGCCTGAATTGTATATGCGATTGCAGCTGCGCCCGAAGCTACTGCAAGAGCGGCTGTACCACCCTCAAGAGCTGCAATTCTCTGCTCAAAAATATCTTCTGTAGGGTTTGTAAGTCTGCCGTAGATGTTGCCTGCATCTTTAAGTGCAAAACGATCTGCGGCGTGCTGGCTGTTGTGGAATACATAAGAAGTAGTTGCGTAAATTGGAACTGCTCTTGCATCTGTTACCGGGTCTGCTGATTCCTGTCCTACATGAAGCTGAAGTGTTTCAAAGTGTAATTTTCTATCTTTTAATGTGCTCATTTTATTTACCTCTTTCAATAATTAATTTAGTTTGTTACAATGTTATAATAAAAATAATGTAGTAATGTATTTGTTGCGTCAGCAACAACATCCAGAGGTACTGCACATTCGTCCGTATCGGTAGTTCTGTCTTAATAGATTTACAAATAATAGAAGCATTAGAATTCTCCTTTGCTAAAACTTACTAATTACATAGGTTTAATGTGATTGTATATTATCATATAATTTATCCGTTGTCAATACTATTTTTTAAATTTTTAAAAATATATTTGTTTAGTAGGTTTTTAGAGCAATATTAGCCGATTTTGTAACATATTTGTAGAATTATGAGCGACCAATATACATATAGAAAGATAATTAAAATATAAATCGGATAAAAAACAACTTGAAAACCTACTAAATATATGTTATTATTATGTTATAGATGAATGCTATATTTTTGCAAATACTTAGTAAAAGGTGGTGTTAATTTGAAAATTTCTACAAAGGGAAGATACGCACTGCGAATGCTTATAGATTTGGCAATGCACCAGAATGACGGTTACATTGCACTTAAGGATATTGCGGCTCGTCAGAATATTTCCAAAAAATATCTTGAGCAGATTATGCCTATTCTTAATAAAGCCGATGTGTTACTTACAAACCGTGGATTTCAGGGTGGATACCGCCTTGCAAGAACTCCCGACCAATATACGGTAGGCGAGATTCTTCGTATTACAGAGGGCAGTCTTGCTCCTGTAGCCTGTCTTGACCATGACCCGAATACTTGCCCTATGAGTGATGAATGTATTACTTTACCTGTATGGCAGGGTCTTAACGAAGTCATTACAAAGTATCTTGACAGTATTACAATTCAGGATATTATTGACCATCAGGCCGAAAGCATTGGCAATGACTATGTTATATAACAGTTTATAAGAAATAGAGTTATAGAAGAATTTGGAAAGCCATCTTTGATTTGCGTCAAAGATGGCTTTGCGTTTTTGAAATTCTTATTATTGATTGGTTAAATTGGTTAATTAAAATAATCTCCGATTGGAGAAGTATTGTACTGCTTTTTTATTTCAACAATAATAGAACCGTTGTCTTTTTGAATTTCAGACAAAATTTTATATTTTGTACCACTTCTGTCTAATTGAATTTTAAAATTTTCAAAAGGCAGTTTTTACAATATTTTTGTTATAAAATGTTAGCTGTTATCTACAATAATAAATAATTTTTAGGCTTTAAAACAAAAAATAAGTCTATTTCCCGTAAAAAATAACAGACTTCAAAATCAAGTTTTGAAGTCTGTTAAAATATACTACAGGGGATAGATATTAAAAATTATTTATCTGAGAACATCGGAGTTGAAAGGTAACGGTCGCCTGTATCGGGAAGAAGCGCTACAATTATCTTACCCTTGTTTTCAGGGCGTTTAGCAAGCTCGGTTGCCGCATATACTGCCGCACCCGAAGAAATACCTACAAGCACACCCTCGGTACGGGCAATAGCTTTGCCTGTTGCAAAGGCTGCCTCGTTCTCAACAGTGAAGATTTCATCATATACTTTAGTATCAAGGGTTTCGGGAACAAAGCCTGCGCCGATACCCTGAATTTTGTGAGGACCTGCAACACCCTTTGAAAGTACAGGTGATGTAGCCGGTTCAACTGCAACGATTTTTACATTTGGATTTTTTGACTTAAGATATTTACCTACACCTGTTACGGTACCACCTGTACCTACGCCTGCAACAAAAATGTCAATCTTGCCGTCTGTATCCTCCCAGATTTCAGGACCTGTTGTTGCAAAGTGAGCGGCAGGGTTTGCCTGGTTTACGAACTGCCCCGGAATAAAGCTGTGCGGAATTTCACTTGCAAGTTCGTCAGCCTTTGCGATAGCGCCCTTCATACCTTTTGCACCGTCAGTAAGAACAAGTTCTGCGCCGTAAGCCTTAAGAAGATTTCTGCGTTCGATACTCATTGTTTCAGGCATTGTAAGAATAATTCTGTAACCTCTTGCGGCTGCTACCGCTGCAAGACCGATACCTGTGTTACCGCTTGTAGGCTCAATGATTACAGAATCAGATGTAAGCAAGCCTTTTTCTTCCGCATCATCAATCATAGCCTTTGCTACTCTGTCCTTAACACTTCCTGCCGGATTAAAATATTCAAGCTTTGCAAGTACAGGTGTGTCAAGTCCCTGTGCAGCAGAGTAATTATTGAGTTTCATAATAGGTGTTCTGCCAATGAGGTCAGTAATTTTCTCGTAAATTTTCATAATGCATTCTCCTTTATAATATAATGTTTATAGTAATGTTCGTAATTGAAATTCAATCCTTATTAAACCTACATAAATTATAGGTATTATTATAGCACCGCAATATTGCATTGTCAACACTTAAATATAAATATTTCCGAAAAAAATAATAAATATCGAATTTTTAATGCTGATATGCAATATGTATAGAAATACAACGGGATTTTTTATAAACAAAATTATAAATATAATTGCAAATTTTTACAATATATGTTAAAATTAGAGCAATAATAAGCAAACGGATTTACCGTGAAATTTAAAAGAAGGTGTATAACTTTGAAAAAATGTTTTTCGATTGTACTGACTGTACTTATGGCGGTGATAGCTTTTACAGCTTTTTCATCAGTTAATGCTGTTTCTGTCGAAAGTAATCAATCGGTACATACTAACCAAACAGCGGACTTAGGAATACCTCCGCTTGACTTCGGCGATTCAAATGACTATGACAGCGGCGGTTCTGATTGGGGAGGCAGCTCTGACTGGGGTGACAGTTCTGATTGGGACAGTTCAGACTACAGCAGTTCCGAAAGCAGCGGAGAAGGTCTTGGATTTGGCGGAACGTTAGTTGTTTTCCTTGTAGTTATCGGTATAGTTGTTTACAGCATGATAAGGAGCAAAAAGGACAGCAAAAGAACAACTACTACTGTTGGCAGATCACAGACAATTCAGCAGTCGGCAGGCAGAAATATTACACTTCCTGACCGTACGGCACAGATTTCAGACCTTATCAAGCAGAATGATCCGAACTTCTCGGCAGAAGATTTCCTTTCATTCTCAAGATATGTATATGTTACCATTCAGGACGCTTGGAGCAAGCGTGACCTTTCACCTGTAAGAATTTATTTACACGATAATCTCTACAATCAAACTCAAAAACAGATTGATCGCAAGATTGCAAACGGCGTAATCAATAAGATTGAAAATGTAGCCGTAAGTACAGCTTATCTTACAGCGTATCGCAGAGATAAGGAATTTGAGTATGTTACAGTTTACCTCAATGCCCGTCTTACAGACTATGAGATAAACGAAAAGACCGGTCAGGTTCTCCGTGGAGATCCTAATGCAAGATACGAGTTGAGATACACACTTCGCTTTGCCCGTAATGCAGGCATTAAGACCACAAGTGCAAACAGTCAGACGCTTAAGTCACACAGTTGCCCGAATTGCGGTGCTCCTCTTGAAATGTCAAGTTCCGGCAAGTGCGAATACTGCGGAAGTACAATTACAACAGGTCAGTATTCATGGGTACTCAGCGAATATTCTTCTATTCGTAACGATACTGTTGACCAAGGCATTTATATTGAAAAAGATAACAATGCTCAAAACAATACAAATAATAATCAGTAATTTTTTATTGCTGTTCGGGACCGGGATTTTTCCGGTCCCGATTTTTGTATTTAATCCGTAAATATTTTTTTATATAATGGCAAAATAAAGCTATAAACAAAGTTGTTTTTTACATAATGTATCAAATACTTGCATTTTTTTAACTTGTGTGTTATATTGTAAATGATTTGTTAATCAATATTTCTAAGTACAAGGTGATATTATGGATTACAAAATTATTGCACTTGACATTGACGGTACTCTGACTAACTCTCAAAAAGAGATTACTCCACGCACTCGATACGCTATTATTGACGCTCAAAAAATGGGCAAAAAGGTTGTAATCGCTTCGGGCAGACATCCTATGGGGATTCAGAGCATTGCAAGAGATTTATTGCTTGACCGCTATGAGGGTTATATTATGGCTTTCAACGGAGGAAAAATTCTTGATTGTACTACCGGACAAACTATTGTAAGTAAGGATTTTCCGAAGGAATACCTTTCCGACATACTCGGTGTGTTGAAAGAATCAAATCTTTCTGTTCATACCTATGATGATAAAAAAATCATTACAGGCGGCACTTTGAATGATTATTCAAATGTTGAAAGAGATATTCTCAAAATGGAAATGGTTGTTGTGGAAGATTTTGCGGCGAATATTCCTGAAAAAATCAATAAACTTTTACTTTCGGGCGAACCTGCCGAAATTGATAAATATAACGAAATTCTTGCAAAACGCTACGACGGTTTGCTTGATGTGTATAAGAGCGCACCGTACTTCCTCGAGATTATGCCTTTCGGCGTAACAAAGGGTTCTATGCTGCCTATGCTGCTTGAAAAACTCGGTTTTACAAACGAAGAGATGATTGCTTTTGGCGACAATTATAATGATATAACTATGATTGGTTATGCGGGTCTTGGAGTTGCTATGGGCAATGCAGAGGAAGATGTAAAAAAGATTGCAAATTATGTCTGCGAGTCAAATGATGATGACGGAGTTGCAAAAACACTTGAAAAATATGTTTTGAAAAGTAATATATAATTTGTAGTTGTGATATATAAATAGTTGTGATATATAAAAACTCTCTGAATTTAATCGGAGAGTTTTTTGCTTTGTCGAAAAATCTGTCTGCTTTTTAAAAAAACAGCACTTTGTTCACTTTTTTGTATAAATTACATAAAACAAGTATTAAATGTTTGGAAGCACAGATTTCTAATAATTCTAAATCAGAAAAAAAATCGTTAATAACTATTTTATAATTATATGTAGATGTTAAATTTTGATTTTAACGGAAAATGGAGGAAAAGCTATGACAAAGGTAAAAAAACTCATTGCTTTAATGCTCGTTGTCTGCATTGCGGCAACAGTGGGAATTGTGTCGGTTTCGGCTGCTACTGTTGACGATGCTGAGTCAGTTCAGGCTAAATACGACGGTATTAAAGTGCATGTGTATTCTGAAGACGGCGCACCGAACATCTATTATTGGAACAGCCTTCCGCAGAATATCGCAACAGATTACCCCGGTCCTAAAATGACCGCCGAGGGTGATAACAGCTACTGCTACACATTCGACAATGTAACAAAAATCAATATGATGTTTGTTACAAACGGCACTCAGTCTGCTGAAACAACAAGAAACAGCGGCGAGTGGTGGTACAAAAACGGAAGATGGTCTTCTAAGTCTTGGAATGATTTTGATGACTGGCAGAGAACGGATCTTCGTGAAGATTCAATTTACTTTGTAATCACAACTCGTTTCTATGACGGTGATACAGGCAACAATGTTCATTGTTGGGACGACCAGCAAGCTAACAACCCTGATTCAGACCCTGCTTGGAGAGGCGACTTTAAGGGCCTTATCGAAAAACTTGATTACATCAAGGCTTTAGGCTTCAGTGCAATTTGGATTACTCCTGTTGTAACAAATGCGTCAGGTTATGACTACCATGGCTATCACGCATTCGATTTCTCAACTGTTGATGTTCGTTATGAGAGTGACGATGTTAAATATCAGGATCTTATCGATGCTGCACATGAAAAAGGTATGAAGATTATTCAGGACATAGTTATCAATCATACAGGTAACTTTGGTGAGGCTACTCTCGCTCCTATGTTTACAAAAGAGTATAGCACACTTAAGGATCTTGAATCTGTTAATTGTATGGTTCCGATTCCTGATTCGGATTTTGCAAAAACATTCCCTGACTATGACAGTCTTGCTCCGGGTTATCAGTATCAGGCAAGACTTAATATAATGAAGGATACTAAGGCTCTTGATTCAGGTTCACATGACACGGAAAATAACTATCATCATTATAAAGACCTTAGTTGGGAAAGCCCAACTGTACAGACAGGACAGATTGCCGGTGACTGCGTTGATGTAAACACAGAAAATCCAAAGGTTGCAGAGTATCTTAACAATGTTTACGGCGATTATATCAACATGGGTGTTGACGCATTCAGAATGGATACCGAAAAGCATGTATCAAGACTTACTCTTAACCAGTTCTATTTCCCATCATGGCTTAAGACAGGCGGAAAGAATTTCTATGTATTCGGCGAGGTTTGTACTCGTGTAAGCGAGTTCTGGAATCATAATATCCCTGCAATTTCTGCTCCTTTCTATACTTGGGCAGAAACAGACAGCAATTATATCAATGCTCTCGGCGATGATCAGCTTGAAAATGTAAACCTTACAAATGCTCACTATGCAAGCAATTCATCTACAAGTAATCAGCCAACTTCTGATAATGTTTATCTTAATGGTATTACATATCATACTCCTGATTACAGTAAGGGCAATGGCACAGGCGTTATTGACTTCCCAATGCATTGGAACTTCTCTACTGCCAGCAATGCATTTACCCGTGCTCTTGAAGAGGATCCATATTATAATGATTCAACATGGAATGTAACTTATGTTGACTCTCATGACTACGGTCCTGATATGGATACTCGTTATAATGGCGGTACTCAGGCTTGGGCAGAAAACCTTTCACTTCTCTTTACATTCCGTGGAATTCCATGTCTATACTATGGTTCAGAAGTTGAATTCCAAAAGGGTGTAAGTATAGACCTTGGTCCAAATGCTCCTCTTTCAACTTTAGGTCGTGCATATTTCGGCGATTATCTTGAGGGTGATGTTTCAGCTACTGATTTCGGTGAATATAGCGCATCAGGAACAGTTGCCGAAACTCTTAATTCTCCGCTTGCTGTTCACCTTAAACAACTGAATATGATTCGTAGGGCAGTACCTGCTCTCCAGAAAGGTCAGTATACAAAGGACAGCGAATATGTAACTGGTAATATGGCATTTATCCGCCGTTATACAAATTCAAGCGAAGGCGTAGACAGCCTTGCACTTGTAACTATTTCAGGCGGCGCTACATTCAAGAACATTCCTAACGGCAAGTATATTGACGCTGTTACAGGTGATGTTAAGACTGTTACAAACGGCACACTTACAGTAGGCAGTATCGGTAAAGCCAACATGAGATGCTATGTAGCTTGCGGTTCAGGCTTCACAGGCATTGACGGTAAGATCGGTACAAACGGTACATATCTTAAGTAATTAAATAATTAAATAATTATAATTACAACTAAGAGGATGGAGTAAAATTCATCCTCTTTTTGTATATATTTGCAGATAAATGAATATTTTTGCTAAAATGTATATAAATATGACATAATCTTAATTATAAATAAGACACTTTAAAGCATTTTGTATCTTTTCTTTTGCTTTAAAATGTGATATAATGTTCTTTAATGGTAATTATAAATTTACTAATCTTTATTGTAGGAAGTGATTTTGATGGGCAGTTATTCAGATAACACACCGGCTATCCATGACTTGGCACAAAAAATGATCTCAAATTCGATGATCGATACAAGTCTTTATTCAAAGTATAATGTTAAGAGAGGACTTCGTGACCTTGACGGTAAGGGTGTATTAACAGGCCTTACAGATATTTCCACAATTATCCAGAATAAAGAAGTTGATGGTAAGCTTGTTCCTTGCGACGGTGAGTTGTATTATCGTGGATATAATGTAAACGATATTGTCGGTGGTATTCTTGAGGATGATCGTTTTGGTTTTGAAGAAGTTGTTTACCTTCTTCTTTTTGGCGAAATGCCAAATGTCGCACAGCTTAAGGATTTTAAGGAATTGCTTGTAAAATACAGAACTTTACCGCAGAACTTTGTTCGTGATGTTATTCTTAAAGCACCGAGTGAAGATATGATGAACTCGATTGCTCGAAGCGTACTTACTTTGTTCTGTTACGATGATAACCCTAATGATACATCGGTAGATAATGTTCTTCGTCAGTGTATTCAGCTTATTTCAGTATTTCCGATGCTTTCGGTTTACGGTTATCATGCATATAACCACTATCTCCGTGACAAAAGCCTTTATATTCACCGTGCAGAGCCTACTATGTCCACAGCGGAGGTTATTTTGTCATTACTTCGTCCTGACAGAAAATACACACCGCTTGAGGCAAAAGTTCTTGATATGGCGCTTATTCTTCATATGGAGCACGGCGGCGGTAACAACTCTACATTTACAACTCATGTTGTAACTTCTTCCGGTACAGATACTTATTCGGCAATTGCAGCGGCTTTGGCATCTCTTAAAGGTCCTAAGCACGGCGGTGCAAATGTTAAAGTATTCTATATGTTTGAGGATATTAAAAAGCACATAAAAGACTGGAAAGATGACGAAGAAATTGCAGATTACCTTGAAAAAATACTCGAAAAGCAGACATTCGACAGAATGGGTCTTATTTACGGTATGGGTCACGCTGTTTATACAATTTCTGACCCTCGTCAGATTATTCTTAAGGGCGCAGTTCAAAAACTTGCAAAAGCAGAAGGCTATGATGAGGACTTTGAACTTTATGAGAGAGTAGAAAGACTTGCTCCGCAGGTTATCGGCAAAAAGCGTAAGATTTATAAAGGCGTTGCGTCCAATGTCGATTTTTACAGCGGTTTGCTTTACAGTATGCTTGATATTCCTTGCGAGCTTTATACACCTATGTTTGCAACAGCCAGAATTGCAGGTTGGAGCGCACATAGACTTGAGGAAATCGTAAATGCCGGTAAGATTATTCGTCCTGCTTATATGAGTATTTCTACAACAAAGAATTATACTCCACTTGATAAAAGATAATATTAAAAATTTAGGCGGATACTTGCAAAGAGTACCCGCCTGTTTTTTCGTAAAAGTTATGATTTGGCTGATTGCTTTATCAAGCAATTATAAAAGTTTGGTCAACCTTTTTAAAGGTTGT
>ERZ773139.1660-NODE-1660-length-24845-cov-3.419524_pt1 | contig 24845 bp, 25 predicted proteins | sample MGYA00580854_ERZ773139 | MGnify/ENA primary metagenome ERZ773139 (study PRJEB29015, sample SAMEA2737809) | human gut metagenome | biome: human gut; feature: human-associated habitat; material: faeces | place: China | collected 2012 ...
AGAACGCTGGAAAAGAAAATAATGAGCTAAATACAGAAAAAACTGAGGTAGAGGAGCCACCATTTACAGTAAAAGTTACGCCGTACGAAAGAGAGGGGAGCAATATAAAAGGTCTTGCAAGAATTTATTTGGATGACAAATTTGTAATAAATAACGTGACACTGATTCAGGGAAAGGATAATGTGTTTGTGGCAATGCCATCATATAAGACAAAGCAGAAAGATAAGGATGGAAAGGCAGTATATAAGGATATATGCTTTCCAATGACAAAAGAGTTTAGGGAAAAATTGTATGGAAAAATAATAATTTTTTATAATAATGCAAAGAAAAAAGTGTATCTAGAGTTGGGGAGAACATTACGATCAAGATAGGTATAGAGTTACAAACAAGGAGAGGTTTGTAATAGTATTGAATAAAATTGTTAATAGAAAAAATTAATTACAGAAGAAATTGAAATAATAGCTGTATTAGAAAGATGAGAAAAGTTTAGAGGTAATAGTATTATCTATATTTAGTGGTAAGAAAGAAAAGAAATATAGAATACGAAAACCAAATATTACAGGGGAAAAAGGAATAGTTGACGATGTGGTTATAGCAGGAGAAAAAGATTATTTTTAGGAATTGTAAACGAAGAAAAAAGATTTGATTTTTGAAAATGTTATTTGTGTAATTAAGGGAAATGAGGAGACAACTTATATTTTAGGAAAAGAAGGTCTTCATTTTAAATTAGTATTTACAATGAAGTATTTAGAAAAGGTTAGTATAAATCTATAAAATTATAAACGATAAAGTAAATATATGATTGGATCTTTTTTGTTATGAAAAGTGCTCTTATTGAAAACACAAAGCGTGCGAAATATCAATTACGATGACAGAATTTGCTGTTATTAAGTAGAATAATTTATATCAAAATGTGAAAATAAAAAAGTTACTATTTGTGTTTTAGAGACATAATGGTATGAATTATGAAATTCATAAAGCAAATAATATGTAGAGAAGTTAGTCGTATTATAAATATGTATGTCGTAGATTGTTCTAAGAAATAGGAATTATTGTGGGTATTAAATTCTGTTGAAAAAGGTAATATAGTTATTACGAGAGCTGATGTTATTTATAAGGTTTTTATATGTAAATATTACTTTGCTGTAATATGGATATAATAGGGTGTCTAATTTATATATTAAAAAAGAAATGATACCGAATCTTTAGTATTAATACCTAATATAATAGGTAGGATATATACAGATTATCAAGCAATAGAGTTAGGGAAAGCAGAAGATTGTGTTAGGATATACACTATGTGCGATGTCATTATATATAATTGAAGAGATAGATAGTGTTGTGTTATACTCAAGTTGTGAGTAAGGAAGATATGTATTAAGTATATGGATTTTGTTTAAGGTGGTGCAGCAATCGTGTTTGTACTTGGAAATATAAATTTCAACAAAGTACATGGAGATAAAGATATACTTCTTGCAAATATTTTAGCATTGTTGTCTTCCACGGAGAATTCGGATGTATGATTACGTAAAAGAAACGTAATACGTTAACAGGCTAATTACCGGTAATAGACGAAAAACTGTGATCTGAATTCACTTTAAACAGTCAAAAATGTAATATTATAGATACAGATATACGGAGCTTTAAGTATTATAATGAAGTACTCAATAAAAATAAGAAATTGGGAAAAAGAATAATCAATTGCCATCAAAAGAGGATAATTGGATTATACGTAAATTATGAAAAACTGGATTGTGTAAATCGAAAGTAAATATAATAGTTATTATATGAATATATATTATAACAAAAGGTAATATTATAGTGCATTATTGAACATGGAAGATGATGATAAAGTTAATTATAATATTTAATAGTTAATGCACTGTAATTATTTAAATAATTATGAACGAGGAGAGATAAGATGAGTTGTAAACAGAAGGAATTATTTAGTGCATTAACCCAGGAAACAGGAATAAAGGAATTGCAAGAATATTTTACAAAAATATTTCAACTTAGGGGGTTTGAGAAGGAGCAGACGACTGATAAGATAATAATGCTTATAGAAGAAGTTGGAGAATTGGCTAAGGCTATACGTAAAGAAAATAGTAAATTGGCAATAGATTATAATAGAATTAGTGAATATGAATCTATAGAAGGGGAAATAGCAGATGTGTTTATAGTATTAATTTCAATTTGTATAAATGAAAGGATAAATCTAGTTGATGCAGTGTTAAAGAAAGAGAAAATAAATATAAGCAGAGAGTGGAGCAAATAATGAAAAAATTATCAGTAAAACAAATGTATTATATACTTTGGGTAACAATAATGAATCAATCACAAAATGCATTGACTGTAATGCACAATGCAGAGGAATTACTTAACAGATTAGAAAAAAATCAATTTTATGGTGAAATGGGATATGAACAAATAAACCATTGTTTTAATACCCTGCCTAAGTTGCATAGATTTCCAAATAAAATGGCTCGAAATATATATAATAGTATAATCACTATTAAATGTGTTTTTGATGGTGATGTTTCAAAGGTGTTTAGTGGAGATGAAAAGAATATAATAATGAATTTGTTGAAATTTGATGGGATAAGTTATCACAAAGCTAATTTGTGTACGTATATTCTTAAATGTATAGAAAATAGGGAATTATGCAGTGGTGAAATAAGAAAAAAATGTAACTGCAACATTACAGATGAAATTTTATTTAAAGAATTAACGATTATAGAAAACTTATTATAGAGAAAGGTAAAATAATGAAAATAGATAAGGTATTTATTGATGTAACAAATAAGTGCAACGCAAATTGTATATATTGCTTTACTAATTCAAATACTAAGACACATAATGAATTAGAAGATGAGGAAGTAGTTGATTTATTTAATGATATATATAAACAAGGTATTTGCAAAATATCAATAGGAGGAGGAGAGCCATTTATTAGGAACATTCCTAAAATAATAAGGGATTCAAATAAGAATATAAAATTTTCAATTACTACTAATGGCACAATATTAACAGAGGATATTATCAATATAATAAGAACAAGAAATATTAAATTGACAATTAGTCTTGATACATTGAATGAGAAAAAGTTTGAGAGTGTGAGACGGGGAATACATTTAAAAGATGTATTAAATAATATTTATAAATTGGTTAATGCGGAAGATATCAGAAAAAATATAAGCATAAGAAGTACAATTTCTGTTGAAAATATAGAAAATATATTTGAAATGGTAGATTTTTGTGAAAGAAACAAAATTCCTAAATTAAAAATAAATTCTATTAATTTATTTGGAAGAGCAAAAGAAAATATGGAGTACATACCTCATTTTGAAAGATTTATGGCGAAGTTGTATGACTTAAAAGAATATGTAAAGAATAAACAGGTTGAGGTTGAGTTGCCAATAGAAAAATATTTGAGAGAAGACGGAGAAATCTGTACTTTAGGAGAAAAATCAATATATATTGATGCATTAGGAGATATTTATCCATGTGCTTTTTCTGAGGGAGAATTGCTAATTGGAAATATAAAGTGTAGTTCACAATTAGAAATTTTTGAAAAATTAAAAGGATTTTCTCGTAATAACAATATTTGTATTCAATGCCCTATACATAGGTATGAATAAAATCAGTACTGAATTATGTGTAGAAAGGAGGTAGCAAAATGAAAAGAAGAATTAAAAAACTTAGTGAATTACATATGTAATTTATAAAACGTGAATATTCATAACACAAAAAACAATACTATGCATAAATTTAATGCGTATTCCTCCATAATAAATATTATTGTGGAGGAATTTTTAAAATAAATATTCTGGAAGTGAAGGAGAAAATGAAGTGGAAAAGAGATTTAAAGTAATTCCTGAATTTTTTGGGGGAATAATAAAAGATAAATGGGAAAAAAGTAATATGAGTATTGATAAAATAACCTTAAATATTTTAGAAGTAATAGCTGGCAATATATCTTTAGGTGAATTTGCAAAAGAATGCGAAGGAAAAATAAGCATTGAGGAAATTATAGAAATATTTACAGAATTGAAAGAATTAAAAATAATTAATTTAGATGCAGATGTAAAAAAGAAAGTAAATGATTATGAAAGCAATCGATTGTCTTCACCATTAAGAGTGTTTTATGATATCACATATCAATGTAATTTACGATGTAAACATTGTTTTACAGAATCAGGCAACGCAGAACTTAATGAATTATCAAAAGAAGAAAAATTAGTACTAATTGAGCAATTGAAAGAACTTGATGTTAGAAGAATTTCTATAGCTGGAGGGGAGCCTTTTGCTTGTGAAGATTTTTATTCGTTTATTAAAAATTGCAGAGAAAATGAAATAGAAGTATCAGTTTCTACTAATGGTACCTTCTTTGATGAAAAAACGGTAAAAGAAATAAATGAGTATGAATTGAAAACCATAACAGTAAGTTTGGATGGCGCAACGGAGGAAAGCAATGATTTTATACGAGGTAAAGGAACTTATAAAAGGATTATAAAAGGATTAAATAATCTAAAGAAATACTATAAATACAATTATTGTATTAAAATGACATTGATGAAAACAAATATTTATGATATTGAAAGTGCTATTAAATTAGCAATTAAAACAGGATGTAAAAGTATCAAATTTAACTGTGTAAGAGAGGATGGCAGAGCACATAGTAATAATGAAAAAATTATACTAAATAGAAAAGAATACATATATGTTCTTCGTGAAATAGAACGTCTGAAAACAAAATATAAAAAAGAAATTATAATAAAAGCACCATTGAATAAATATTGTGATGAAGAATATTATTATATTTCAGAGTTAGGTTTTGGATGCTTTGCTGGAAAAGAAAGCATATGTATTGATGCTTTAGGTAATGTAAGAGCTTGTTCACATTTTCCAGATGAATTTATAGCGGGGAATATACGAGAGAAAACGTTGAAGAAAATATGGTGTGAAAGTGATATATTGAGTAAATTTAGAAGTTTAGAAGGAAACAAATTTTGTACCGAATGTATAGACTATGATAAATGTAGAGGTGGATGTAGATATAGAGCTTATATTAGTGGGGATATAAATGGTATTGATCCATATTGCTTTAACAGTGATAATATACAGAATTAGGAGATTTTAATGAAAGGAATATTAGTTGCTATAGAGGGAATAGATGGTGCGGGAAAATCGACCTTGGTAAATGAAATTGTCAGTACATGCAAAGAGTATAATTTTAACAAGTTATCTGGAGTAGGGGGGTATTTTTTTACAAAGGAGTTACGTTCAATTGAGGAAAAAATGAATAAATATGAAGAATTGTTACTTTCAGAGGAAGTTAAAAACATAGCATGGATGATGGATTTTTATATTACTGGTAAGAAAATAGAAAAAATGCTGGAAAGAGGAGAAAACGTCATAGTAGATAGATATACTTTGTCTGCTAAAGTATATGCAGAGTCGACAACAAGTGTAAATATGGATGATTATTTCAGTATATATACTTTATTACCAACACCAGATGTTTGGATTATCGTTGATGTAGAACCTAATATAGCACTTGAGAGAATATATAAAAGAAATAAAAAAATAGCACCATATGAGAATATGGAAGGATTGAAAGCTATTATGAATAAATATTATGAAGTTATTGAAAAGGAGAATTTAAATATAATAAAAATTAATGGAAATTTAGATAGGCAAAAAACAAAAATACAAACAGAAAATGTAATCAAAAAATTTTTAGCTGATAAATAAACAAAAAATGTAAAATGGGCTGTAAAAACTTCAATTACAAAGAAGTTTTTACAGCATTTTTTTATTGGTACTAATGTATAATGAAATAATTTTAGCATTATATAATAGTTCGTATATATTGGAACGAAAGTTCATTTATAAAAAAAGAGAAAATTAATATTATATAAGAGTATATATTATGAAATTAGAGAGGATATAGAATGAAAAGAAAAGAATATGAATTTCTATTAAAAGCAGTATTAATAGAAAAAAAAGAAGAAGAATTAAAGTATATTAATCAAATATTACAAGGACCAATAGATTGGATTGAAGTAATAGGAATAGCTATGAATCATAGGCTATGTGGCTATCTTTATAAAGGACTTACCAAAGAACAAAAAAATAAAATGCCAATGGAATTAAAGAAGAACGTTGAAATGTTAGTATATGGACAATCAGTTAAACAAGAAAAAATGTATAAATATATAAATGAGCTTAATGAGATTTTATTAAGTCACAATATTAGATATGCTGGTTTGAAAGGAATAATTTATGGTACATGTTTGTATACAAAAGGTACAAGGAGATCAAATGATATAGATTTATTAGTTTATGAGGAGGATCTATCTCAGATTGATGAATTATTAAGAAGTGTGGGGTATATTCAGGCGAATGTAAAAGGTGATAAATTAGTCGAAGCAACAAAGCAAGAAAAAATTATACAAAGGATGAATTATCATGATTTAATTCCATATATGAAACAAACAGAAGATGGAATAATCGGAATAGATATTAATTTTTTGTTTGATGGTAAAGATAATTTGATTGATTCTAAAGTGTTTGAGATTGGTACATATATGTATACAGGTAAAGAGTATTCATTCAAAGGATTAGAAATTAATACAAATTTAGCATTTCTTGTTTGTCATTTTTATAGAGAGGCTACTGGAGCATTATGGATGGACAATAAGAGAAATTTAATATTATATAAAATAGTAGATATAGCAAATTATATAAGACATTTTGAGGAACAAATGGATGTTGAAAAAGTGGTTAAATTATTTCAAGAATTGAACATAATAGAAAAAGCTTTATATTCATTTTTAATGATTCAAAAGTTTTATAATCAAAATTTTATTAACGCAGTTATTGATTGTATTTTAAGTAATTATAATGAGATAGGTCAAAAATATGTGAATAATCAGGTCTTTGAAAAATTTTTTGAGGATTCATTTAATTTGGGAAAATAATTAAACAATAAGAAAAGAATAGGAGGAGAAATGAATAAGATAAAAATTGTTCCACCAGATGATATAGATATTGAAGAATTTATAAAGAGCATTGGTTTTGTATCATCTGATATACAAAGTGTCGAAATGAAAGAAGATGGAATTGAAATTGAAATTTCAGATAACAGTTGTGCAGTAGAAATGAGAAAAAGACTTGTTGAAATAATGAAGAAATATACAATCCCAAACAAAATCAGGGAAACTTATTACGAAAAATATTTCAATGATAAAAAATTTTACGATATAAACTCACTAGAAAATGAAGTGTTATTTTTTGACAATGGACAAATTGGTTTTGGTGAAAAAGGAAAATTTTTATTTGATTTTTTGGATTCAGAATTTAGTGAGATTGCATATGAATTGGGAGCTGTTGAAAAAATCTATCCTGTATTATTACCACTGGATGATTATTCTATGACAGGATATGTAAGAAAAACACCACAATATGCAATTTTTTGCTCTACAGTAAATGAGAGTCTTAAGGATTTAGAACAGACTGATGCAGCTATGCATGACAAGAAAGTAAAAGAAATAATAAAGGAACCAAGATTTGCACTGTCTCCGTCGGCTTGCTTTCATACATATATCGAATATAAAGATAAAACGTTAAAGGATAATACAATTGTAACATTTAGGCAGAATGTTTTTAGAAACGAAGGTAGGCTTAATTATAACGAAATAGGACGGTTATGTGATTATCATGTTCGAGAGATAGTTATGATTGGTTCAAATGAATTTATTTTAGAAAGCCGCAATAAAATTATGCAAAAATCCAAAGACTTAATGTCTAAACTACAATTAATAGGGGATATTTCTCTTGCTTCAGATTCATTTGTTGTTCCAAAAATGCAAATGTATAGAAAGATTCAGCATATAGATAAAAGCAAATATGAAATGCACTTAAATATTTCGCCAGATAAATCTATATCAACAGCCTCATACAATCTTCATGGGAAGGCGTTTACTGATCCATTTAATATATCTGTTGAAAACTGTGAAGATACAGTAACAGCTTGTGTAGGGTTTGGATTACAAAGGTGGGTATTAGCATTTTTATTACAACATGGATTAAATGAAGAAAGTTGGCCTGAAGAGGTGAAAAGTGAATATTTTACTAATAAAAAATAAATTGTCGGATAAAAAAGCGTAAATTATAGCAAAACATATTAGCAGAAAAGAGGAGGCAAAATGAAGAATATTCAAGAGGTTGTATTGAGAATACATACAGAAATAATGCATCAGAAAGGAATTAACCAGAAATCCACACCAGATATGGAGATAAGACCTAAAAATGGAATTACATCAGAATCAATCGTTATTTTTATACTTGATTTGGAAGAGGAATTAGGTATTGAATTAGATGATTATCTTTCACAAATTAGAAAAGCAAAGACAATACAAGCATTAATTGATATTGTAAGTAAGGCATGCGAAGATAGTAATAATGAATAAATATTTATAAAATATAGAAATAAGGGTTACTAGATGAAATATATGACTATGTGTGGCGATGTAAGAATAAAAATAATACCAGTCATTAATATAGAGGATATAGAAATGTCATCAATAGCCTATAAGGAAGTACAGAAACTGGTTACATATACATTTGGGCTTTTAGATTGCATAATAGAAAAAGATGAAATGGGAAAACCTTTTTTTCAAAAACATATTGATTATGATTTGAGCATATCTCATACAGATGGATTGGTAGCAGTAGCTGTTGGGAAAAATCATAAAATTGGAATTGATGTGGAAAAAATACATAAAGTTAGTGATACAATAATTGAAAAGTATTATTCTAAAGCAGAAAAGAGGGAGATATTACGAACCCGAGTAAATGCAGAACTTGTTGAAACAAAAATTTGGACAATGAAAGAGGCATATAGTAAATGTTTGGGAACAGGACTAAATAGGGAATTATTGATGTTGGATATTTATAGTAGAAAAGAAGTTTTAATGGAAACGCAAATTTGTAAAGAATACGTTATTACAGTTTGTAGAATGATTGAATCTATGTAATAGCGGAAAAACTTTAGTTGGTAAGAGTTTTATAATGATTACAATAAATTGGAGAAATGATTGATGATAGAAAAATATATTCATGATATTTATAACAAACAAATAGAACATTATGAGGGGTATGAGAGCTTTTGTTATCAAAATTGTCAAAGAATAATATTGGAATATGCATATGGTTCTAACGCAATATTATTTATAAATACCGTGCCATCAATAGAAATTGAAGCTGGGGATAAATTTAGGCTTAGGGAAAAAGATGATTTTAGATCTTTATTACCGTCAGTCAATAAATATACTAATAGATTTTATTATAAAGATGAAGAAAGTACGGAAGATATTTTAAATAGAAATATAAAGTTTATCTATGAAAATAAAAGTCCAATTATTGTCGGAGCAGATACATATTTTTTACCGTATTCGGCTAATTATAAAAAAAGACATGCTAAACATACATTGATACTATGTGGGTTTGATTTGACAAGGAATGTTGTGCATGTAATAGACTGGTATTCACCATGGTTTTACAAAGGAGAAGTTGATATAGAAACTTTTCTTCAAGCAAGAAATTCAAAGAATGAAAAAGACGAATCTTATTATAGTGGAACTCCAATAAAGAATAACTGGGCTTATATTGAGAAAATACCACAATATTCAGCAGATAAACTATTCGATGAAACAATTAAATTATCAAAAAAATTTTATTTCAATGATAGTGATAAAGGAGTAATTGCTGCATTATCGCTATTATTGAAATATATTAGTGTGATGGAAGATGAGACAGACTACAATCGTGTGTTTTATTACATGTACACTTTACTAAACAGGAAAAAGATATTTTTACAATATATTGAATATTATTCAAATTTAAAACAATTAGATAGAAACACAATATTTATTACACAGTTGAAGAAAAATATTGCAAATTGGGATGTGATTGTAATTTTATTATTAAAGCAATCGAAAAGATATAATGTAAAAACACGAAATCATTTAATTGATAAAATTAGTAAGTCGATTAGTGAGGAATTAATAATGATTCAAACGATTGAGAAACTTTTTTGAAAGAGGAGAATGTTTATTGATGAAATCAAATTTATCTAATACTGGTGATATAGAAAAAAATAATGAAAATGGAAAACTTGAGTGTGTAGGCAGAAAAGAAAGTCAAGAAATAGTCAATGAAGATAGAAATGTTGTGCCTGATACTAATATGAATGATATAATAAATGCAAAAGGAGCCATTGGTTCTCAAACAGGCAGTATTGATAAAGAAATTGTCAAATTAATATTTGAAATAGGAGAATTATCTGATAATATAAATTTAAATACTACTTTTGACGAAATTGAGTTGGATTCTATAGAATTTATTACCATTATTGTCGAAGTCGAATCAAATTACGAAATTGAATTTGATGATGAAAATATGTTAATTAGCAATTATCAAAGTATTGGTGATTTTGTAGAATATGTAAAAAAGAAAATAGCAAAAGTAAAATATAATTAAAATTTTGTGTGTAGCTATATAAATGGCATATATGTGATTTCTTGAGAGGAGATATATGGAAAAACAAAGAACATATGGGTTTATAAGTAATTTTATTTATGCCCTAAATATTGCAAGGAAAAGTAATCTAAAACTTTTAGCAGTTGTTTTAATAAAGCCTGTGGCGAATATCGTTACCAAATTATTGTGGGCATATGCACCTAAATTTGTATTGTCTTATATCGAAAACAATCTTACTATTGATAAGATAATTTTCAATATTATTGTAATCTGCTTGATAGGTTTGGTTTTCGATATTATTAGTACTACCAGCTATAATGCATTTGAATATGAATATCGTCCAACTGAAGGTTATTTAGAAAAATTAAGAATGGATAAGTTGTTCCATACGGATTTCAAAAATATGGAATCACCTGATTTTTTAGATTATGCTCAAAGAGCTAAAACAGCATTATATAGAGGCAATGGTTTCTTTGGAGTTCTATACGAAAGCAGAAATTTTATTGCCCAGGGTACATTGATGATTGTGTCTGCTGCATTAATCGGAATTCAAAATTTCATTATGATGATTATTTTTATCATAATCTCATTTAGCATAGCAAAGATATTGGCTTATTTTACAAAACTTGATAAAGAAGGATTTTCTGATGCTATGGCACCAACTTGGCGTAAGATGACTTATTTAGAGTCAACGACGAAAAATTTTGACTTTGCAAAGGATATTAGACTTTTTAATATGTCAAAAATCTTTAGAAGAGAGTTGGGTGATGTAAATGATACTTACAATGCTATGAATAAGACACACCATAATAGATGGATTTTATGCAATGTTAGTATGGAATCGGTATTGTTGATTCAAAAGGTCCTCATGTATACATGGCTTGTATATAATGTTATTGTGGGAAATTATCAGATATCCGATTTTGTTCTTTATGTAGGATTAGTAACTACTTTCCATGATTCTGTAGGATATGTAAATTGGATTTACTCAAATATGAGAGGCAATTGCCTTATGATTAATGATTATAGAAATTTCGTGGCATGGGAAGAACACAAAGAAACTGCAAGTGCAAATGAAGGTCATATTACAGATATAAATCTCAATCAATTTGAATTTAAGTTTGAAAATGTGAGTTTTAAATATCCCGGACATGAGAACTATGTTTTGAAAAATGTCAACCTAACAATTAATGATGGAACAAAACTTGCGGTAGTTGGTGTAAACGGTGCAGGTAAAACAACATTTATAAAACTTATTATGAAATTATATGAGCCAAATGAAGGGCGAATTCTTCTAAATGGTGTGGATATAAAGGAATATAATCGTGAAGAATATTTTAAATTATTTTCTCCGGTATTTCAAAATGTAGAATGTTTTGCAATGCCTATTTATCAGAATATTTCTTTTGCTGAAGAAGAAAATACAGATATGGATAAAGTAAATGCTGTATTAGAACAAAGTGGATTGAAGGTAAAGATTGATTCCTATGAAAAAGGTGTACATACGAATTTATTAAAGATTTTTGATAAAGAAGGAATTGATTTATCAGGTGGAGAAAAGCAAAGACTCGCTATGGCTAGAGCTCTATATAAAGGTGGTAAGGTTGTTATTTTAGATGAACCAACAGCTGCTCTTGATGCTTTGGCAGAAGATAAGATGTATCGTGAATTTGAAAGGATGATACAGGGGAAAACAGCTGTATTTATTTCACATAGATTGGGAAGTACCAGATTTTGCGATAAAATTGTAATGTTTGAAGACGGAACAGTTGTGGAAGAAGGAACTCATGATGAATTGATGGCTAAAAATGGAAAATATGCTTATATGTTCCAGATACAGTCACAATATTATGAGGAAAAGAAATCTGATAGCAAAGGAGGACAGGAAGATGAAAAATAGTAAAGATAATATTCGCTGTTTTAAGTTCTTCGGGAAATTTGCTTGGCAGAATGATAAAAAATATTATTTGCTTTTGATAGCAAATATAATCGTCAATTCAGTTTCTCCTTTTATTACAATTATAGGCTCACAGTATTTAATTGATGAAATTGCAGATTCATCTAAGAGAAATATTGGTTGGGTGGTATTCTGGGTAGCTTTTATTTGCGTAGGTAATTTTATATGTTCAAACATAAGAAAATTTACTGGAGAAAACATTTCCAGAATTGGTGAAAAGTTTGACAGAATATTTAAAACTAATTTGTGCATGAGCTGTATTAATATGAAATTTAAACATACTGAAGATACAGAAGTTTTGGATACTATTAAAAATGCAGAAAGAGCTTTAAATGAAACAGGACAGGTGAATGGTCTAATTACAGCTTTAGCAAATATTATTACTAACTTTATTGTAGCATTGGGTGTTGTGACTTTAGTTTGTACAAGAATTCCATGGCTAATGATTCCGGTAATTATTTCATTTGTAGCTAATTCATATACTACTTCAAAAGTTAATAAGAGCAGGCGTAAGTTCTTTAAGGAAATGGGCAATGTAGAGAGAGGTAGTACATATTACAATACCGAACTTCAGGAAAACAGATATGCCAAAGATGTACGTCTATATGATGCATCTGAAATATTCGAAAAGAAATATGACGGATATGTAGACAGAATATATAATACTAGCAAAAAATATCATACAAAATTTATAAAATACTGGAATGTAAATAATATATTTTATGCTGTTTGTGATACAGCGATTTATATATTATTAGCAGTAAATATTTTTAATAAGGTTATTTCAATCGGTGAATTTTCTAGTTTGTTTCAGGCAACTTCTAAATTTGGTGGTGCTATTAGAGGAATTGTAAATTCATATTTGGAAATGAATTATACTTCATCGGTATTAAAGTATTACATCGATTTTGTTGAAGATATATACGGGGAAAACGACAGATTGATGGACTTAAGTGATTGTGTTGTAGAGGTAACTGACAAAGCCTGCGAAATTGAGTTTAGGGATGTTAGTTTTAAATACCCAAACACAGACAAGTATATTCTTAAAGATATATCTGTAAAGATTAAAGCTGGCGAGCACATGGCAATTGTAGGTCAAAATGGCGCAGGTAAGACTACATTTATTAAACTCCTTTGTAATTTGTATGACAACTACGAAGGTAAAATTTTGGTGAACGGTAAAGATGCTAGAGAATATAACTTTGTAGATTATATGAAGATGTTATCAGTTGTGTTTCAGGATTTTAGACTTTTCGCTTTTACAATTCAAGAAAATGTAACTGTATTCGATGATAAGAATATGGATCTGGAAGAAATATATAAGATTGCAGGTATTAATCAATGGATTGAAAGTCTTGATGAAAAAGATCAGACATATATCTATAAAATGTTTGTGGAGAGTGGTGTTGAGCCATCTGGTGGTGAAAGTCAAAAACTTGCTATTGCCAGGGCATTGTACAAGAATGCACCAATAGTAGTATTGGATGAACCAACAGCAGCTCTTGATCCAATTTCTGAATATGAGGTTTATAAAAACTTTGACAAATTGGTTTATGGAAAAACTGCAATATATATTTCACACAGATTATCTTCATGTAGATTTTGTGACAGAATAATTGTATTTAATAATGGAACAATTACGGAGGAAGGAAGTCATGAGGAGTTAATGAAAAATACGGACGGATTATACTATAATATGTATAGTACACAGGCAAAGCATTATAAGTGATTAGTGAATAACTGTTCATAAGAGAGGAAAATAAAGATATGGAAGGCAAAAATAATAATATAATTAAGTTACCATTTCAGATTCCTAAATATAAGACATATTCAATAAATACCGCTATAAATGGAATATTAAAAGCTTATGGAAATGACGAAGTATGGTTATATAATAATTATATTTCATTATGGATATATGCAAGGAGACAAAGAAAAGAGTATATGGTGGATTTTAAGTATGACAGGGATATTAATTATTATGAGCAATGTCCAGTGTTGGAAACAGTAATTCTAGATGTAAGAAAGAATCAAGATGTTAATGATATTATTAAGAATAGTATAGATAATCAAGAATATATTTTTTTGGCAGTAGATATGTATTTTATAGATTCGTGGTGGAAGGATATTGAGGAAAAAGAACATAGCGAACATGAAATGCTTATTTGGGGATATGATAATGAAAAAAAAGTGTTCTTTACAGCAGACTTTTTCAAACATACTTATTCAATACAAGAGATTTCGTATTTAGATTTTAGAATGGCATTTGATGCCCATGCGGGATATATAAGGGAAAGAGATAATGTGAATTCTGTCGAAATTAGAACATTTAAATACTTAAAAAATAAAAAGTATGCTTTAAATGTTGATAGAATTCGTAATATGATTACTGATTTTATAAAATCACGTGAGAATACAATTAATGATGAGTCAGACTTATTTACAGTACACGAAGCTGTTTTATATGGGTTTGAATGCCTAAATCATATAATAGAATATTTTAATGAATGCGTATGTAAACATGAGCGTCTTGATTTTAGAATAATTCATTTGATTTACATATTTAATGAGATAATGTATTGTAGAATAGATTATATGATTGAGCATAAATACCTATCTGATAACACGTATATAAGAAATATCCAGAATGACTTTCATGATATGTCCCATAAAAATGAGATGTTGAGAAGTCTTGTTATGAAATATAATTTAATAAAAGGACAGAAGTATGGCGAAATAGTAATAAAAAAAATGAAAGATTTGTTCTGGCAATTAGAAAATAGTTTGGAAAAATTAAATATTTATTTTGAAAATATATAAGAAAAATAGATTTTGTTTGAGATTATAAAAGACAAAATCTATTTTTTATTATTTGAGTATTTTAGTGCTTATTAGGAATGGATATAAATATGCATAGAAAAAGTAGTATGGAATAATAGGTGTAGATAAAGGGAATGTTAGTTAATTGTTTGAATGATAAAGATGAATGATAATAGGCATGACGAAGTTTAAACTATGGAGTGTATTAAAAAAAAGAAAATGAGGAGTGGATTTGTGTGTAAAGTATCAGTAATCGTTACAGTATATAATACAGAGAAATATGTAGAGGAATGTATCATATCACTAATGAATCAAACGTATAAAAATATTGAAGTTATTCTAATAGATGGAGGATCTACAGATAAAACTCCAGAGATATGTCATAAGTATGAAAAAGAATATGAAAATATAAGAGTAGTACATAAAGAAAACGAAGGGGTATCCGCTGCAAGAAACAGAGGAATTGAAGAGGCAACTGGTGATTATATATTGTTTGTTGATGGGGATGATTGGATAGAAAATAATACAATTGAAGCATTGGTTTGGTTGGAAGAAGAGAATGAATCGGACATCGCTTTTATCATTAAAGCAGGAAATGAGCATTCAACAGGAGAGGTACTGATTGGTGATGGAAAGAAAATGATATTACATATTTTGGAAATATCGGCTGGTGAAGTTTGGGGGAAATTATTTAAAAAACAAATATTTGAAGACGTGAAGTTTCCGGAAGGAAAGCTTCATGAGGACTTATATGTGATGCCAACTATTTTTTTAAAATGTAAAAAGATAGTTGCATATCACAAGGGATTATATCATTACAGGATTAGAGATGATGGATTGATGGGGACAGAAATAAAAGGCAATTTGAAAGATTTATATGAATGCTGGTTAGATGGAATAAGAAAATGCCGTTTGTTAAGCTCTGATAAAAAATTTGTGAAAGACTTGCAAAAAAGGTATCTGTATGATGTGTTATGGTATTTTTACAATATAGTATGTCTTATGAGTGATGAAAAATTTAAAGAATCCGTAGTAAATATTTCATTGTTTTATAAAAAAACGAGATATATATATTTAATAAATTCGGCAGTGAAAATTAGTGATAGAATAAGATTCCTTTTGATATCAATATGTCCAATGACTGTCAGGAACTTTAATATACTACGATATGGTCGTGGATAAAAATAAGAGGAGTGAATATGAACAAAAGAGTTACGCAAGCAGTCATTCTTGCTGGTGGTTTGGGTACACGTCTAAAACCATTTACAAATATTAATCCTAAACCGATGTATCCGATTAATAACGTTCCATTTATTGATTATCTAATACGTCAGATGAAGAATTTCGGAATGGAAGAGGTGCTACTCCTTTTAGGATATCTACCTGAAAAAATAATGGATTATCTTGGAGATGGTTCACGTTATGGCTTAACTATAAATTATAATATTACACCCGTGGATTACGACACAGGTATGCGAATAAAACATGCTGCTCCACAGATTGCAGATACATTTTTTCTTTTATATTGTGATAATTATTGTCCAATTAACTATTTAAAATTGTTCTCAGACTTTTGTAATAATAAAGCAAAGATTCAAATTACAGTCTATAGCAATCGTGACAACTATACCAAAAATAATTTACATATTACTGACGATGGTTTGGTTACAACTTATGATAAAAAACGTATTAGATCAAATTTACAGGGGGTTGATATCGGTTATGCCTTAGTTGATAAAAGTGTTATTTCTCTGCTACCAGAGGAAAATTGTAATTTTGAGTCAGAAATTTATACTCAATTAGTTCAAAAGAAAGAAATATTTGCAACAGTGACAGAACATAGATATTATTCTGTTGGTTCTTTTGAACGAATCAAACTTACAAGAGAATTTTTCAAACCAAAACGTGTTGTATTTCTTGATAGAGATGGGACGATAAATAAACGCCCAAAACAAGCTTGCTATGTAGAAAAACCAGAAGATTTTGTTTGGCTTCCGGGAGCATTAGAAGCAATCAGTTTGCTTAAAAATAATGGATTCCTTGTAATTGTAATTACTAATCAACCAGGAATTGCACGAGGTAATCTTACAGAAGAAATGTTATATTGCATTCATGCGAAAATGCATATGGAGCTTTTAAAGGCAGAAACAGAAATTGATGATATACTTTACTGCCCTCATAATTGGAACGAGGGATGCTTTTGCAGAAAGCCAAGTCCAGGTATGCTTTATGAAGCACAGAAAAAGTACGAATTAAATCTTTCTGAATGTTATCTTATAGGAGATGACGAAAGAGACATTGAAGCAGGAACAATTGCAGGATGTAAGTGTAGAATGGTTGATGAAAAACACACGATATTGGACGTCGTGAAAGAGATAGTTGCATTAGAGAAAAAAGGAGAAGATACATGATTATTTCAAAAACACCCCTAAGAGCTTCATTTTTTGGTGGGGGAACAGATTTTTCCACTTACTATGAAAACAGTAAGTTAGGTTATGGTACAGTTGTTAGTACAGCTTTGGATATGTATGTTTATATTACTGTAAATAAGAAGTTTGATGATAGCATTAGAATTGTGTATTCTGATAATGAATTAGTTAGTAATGTGGATGAAGTTAAGCATAATATTATTAGAGAAGCATTAAAAATTGTCGGAATAGAAAGAGGAATTGAAATTGTTTATATGGCAGACATACCTTTGAGCAATGCAGGAATTGGACTTGCTTCATCAAGTGCATTAGCGGTTGGAGTGTTGAATGCATTACATGCCTATAAAGGTGAGTTTGTATCGCAAGGTGTTTTAGCACGTGAAGCATGTGAAATAGAAATTAATCGTTTAGGTCAACGAATTGGAATTCAAGATCAGTTTGCTGTTGCACATGGTGGCTTTAATCAATACAAATTTTTTAGTAATGGAAGTGTAAGTGTTTCACCAATAGTTTGCAGAAAAGATATAGTAGAAAACTTAAAAAAGAATTTAATGCTATTTTATACAGGAAATACTAGGGATTCAAGAGAAATTCTTAATGAACAATCGGACACAATAGTAGAAAAAACAGTAATGCTAGATGATTTAGTGAACACAACAGATTGTGCAGTAAGGGCTTTATATGATGGAAATATAGACTACTGGGGAACTGAACTTGACCGAACATGGAATATTAAGAAAAAATTTGCTAAAGGTATATCAAATTTATTAATAGATGAAATGTATAATAAGGCTAAAAGTGCCGGTGCTATTGGTGGAAAAATTCTTGGTGCAGGTGGTGGAGGGTTTATGTTACTTTATGTTCCACAAAAAAAACAAGATTCAGTAAAAAAAGAACTTGCAGATTTTAGAAATATTCCGTTTTCTTGCAGTAATGAAGGCAGTAAGATTGTCTTTTACGATTAATGGAGGAAAGGATTATGGATTATAGAAAATTAATTAAGAGTTATATTGAAAATGAAATAGAAACCATAAATAAAATTGACATGGACCAAATAAATGCAGCTTTAAATTTATTGGAAGCAGGAATAAAAAGAGAAGCAACAGTCTATGTATTTGGGAATGGTGGTAGTGCAGCAACAGCATCACATATTCAAAATGATTTTAATAAGGGAATATCTGAACACACAAAGGAGAAATTTAGATTTCTCTGTCTAAATGATAATATAGCTACAGTTATGGCAATAGCAAATGATATAGGATATGAAGAAATATTTCGCTTCCAGCTAATTGGAAAAATAAAAAGTAACGATATTATAGTTGCCATATCTGGAAGTGGAAACTCAAAAAATGTAATTAACGCAGTAGAGTATGGTAAAAATCATGGTTGTAAAGTAATTGGTATGACAGGATATTCAGGAGGAAAATTAAAAGAGTTGGCGGATATTTCTTTACATTCACCTATCAATAGTATGCAAATTACCGAAGATATACATATGATTTTTAATCATTTGATGATGAGTATTTTTTACAAGACTATGTGCGGAATTAATCATATTAAAAATAAAGGAGATACTGATGAGCAAAATATTTATTAGTGGTGCGGCAGGATTCATAGGTTCACAACTTTCGTATTATTTATTCAAAAAAGGATATCATGTAACATTACTTGATAATTTTTCATATGGAGTGGAAGATAATTTGATTTTTCCTGATTGTGATTTTAGGGGAAAAATAATTAGAGGGGACATAAGAGACAAAAATCTCATTGATGAGTTATTTAAAAAAAATAAATTTGATTATGTTTATCACATAGCAGCTATTACACCACTTCCAGATTGTCAGATAAACCCGATAGAAGCTGTAGATGTAAACATAACAGGAACTTTAACCATACTTGAGGCAAGTCGAACATACGGAGTAAAGAAGTTAGTGTTTGCAAGTACTTCAGCAGTATATGAAAATAATGAAAAATTCCCATTATTCGAGGAAAATCCAGTACGACCAAACTTAATTTATCCATCAACTAAATATGCAGCAGAACAATTTTGTTATGATTATGTAAAAAATTATGATATGAATATTACATGTTTAAGATTTGCAAATGTATATGGACCACATATAGATTGTTTGCGTAAGCAACCTCCAGTTGTGGGATATATTATAAGAGAACTTTTTTATGATAGAAGTCCTATTTTACATAGTACGGGCAATCAGAGCAGGGATTTTGTGTATGTAGAAGATTTAATAAGTCTTTGTGAAATGGTTTTGAATGGAAAAGGATTTGATATTGTTAATGTTTCTAGTGGAATATCTGTATCAATTAATGAATTAATGCTTATGATTTCAAAACTGATGAATAGAGAGGAAATCAATGCGATTTATAAAGGAGAAGCTTTTTTTTGGAAAAAGTATCCTGAATTATATAAAAAGCCATATCCCATAAAAAATGAAGTGTTAGTACATGAAGTGAAAAAATATACTAACCTTTCAAATAAACATGCATTTGAAAGGTATGGATGGAAACCGCAAACTTCAATGGAAGAAGGTTTAAAAAGAACAATAAGTTTTGTATGTGAAATGTTAGAGAAGCATTGTTAAAAATAAAATATGTTACTAACAGTATTATATATAAATGTAAATGGAGGAAAATACAATGGAGAAAAGATTATTTACATCTGAATCGGTAACAGAGGGACATCCAGATAAAATATGTGATCAGATAGCAGATGCAATATTAGATGAATATATGAAAAAAGATGTCAATAGCAAAGTGGCATGTGAAGTTGCAATAACAACAGATTTTGTCTTGATTATGGGAGAAATCACGTCTAATGCAAAAGTAAATATTGATAAAATTGTAAGAGACACAATCAGAGATATTGGATATGATAATGTAGAGTATGGATTTGATTGTGATAATTGTAACGTGATTATTAACATAGATGAACAATCAACAGATATTGCTTTAGGAGTAGATAAATATAAATTAGATAAAGTAAATAAATCGTCAGATTTGATAGGTGCAGGTGATCAGGGGATGATGTTTGGATATGCAACGGACGAAACAAGTGAAATGATGCCATATCCTATTTATTTGGCTCATAAGTTAACAAAAAGGCTTACCGAGGTAAGAAAGAATGGAATACTTAAATACTTAAGACCAGATGGAAAAAGTCAAGTTACAGTAGAATATGATTCAGATGATAAGCCAGTAAGAATTGAAGCAGTTGTAATAAGTACACAGCATAATTCGGAAATTTCACAAGAACAATTGCACAAAGACATAAGAAAATATGTAATAGATAGTACCATACCCCCTAATATGGTTGATTCTAAAACTAAGTATTATATCAATCCGACAGGAAGGTTTGTAATAGGAGGACCACATGGTGATAGTGGACTTACAGGGCGAAAAATTATTGTAGACACATATGGAGGATATGCTCGTCATGGTGGTGGTGCTTTTTCGGGAAAGGATTGTACAAAAGTGGATCGCTCGGCAGCTTATATGGCAAGGTATGTAGCAAAAAATATTGTTGCTGCAAGACTTGCTGAAAAATGCGAAATACAGTTATCATATGCTATAGGAGTAACAGAACCAATTTCTATTTCAGTGAATACATTTGGAACAGGAAAGGTCAGCGATAGCAAATTAATACAAATCATACGAAACAAATTTGATCTATCGCCATATGGAATTATAAAATTTTTTGACTTAAGGAGACCTATTTATAGACAGGTAGCAGCTTATGGACATTTTGGTCGAAATGAGTTGGAACTTCCATGGGAAAAAACAGATAAAGTATCTGAAATTATAAAAGAACTTTAGTTAAGTGAAAAATACATAATATAGAACTAAAGGTAAGATAAGATTGAACTATAGCTGGTTTAGTAAAGTAACAGTTGAGTTTATAGTAATAGTAACACAAAAGATAGGGGAGAAGCGTTACTATGGAAAAGGAAACGAATGCTGGTACAAGAGTAAGATATGCCAGAGAATTAAATCATTTCACGCGTGAGGAACTTGCAGAGTATGCTGGGATATCAACAAAGTTTTTGTATGAAATAGAAAATAACCATAAAGGTATGTCTGCACATACATTATTAAATATCTGTAAAGCATTAGATGTTTCTTGTGATTATATTATGACAGGTGGAGGTGATTACACTTGTGATCAGGAAGTAATTACAATTATAGAATCTTTTGATGCATCACAAATTCCAAATGTAAAAAAAATTCTTACAGAATTATTAGAACTAAGCAAATACTAATAATATATGGTTTTTCAACCTCCTCTAAGCTGCCTGAAAAGGCAGCTTTTTTTGAAAGCAAATTAGAATACTAAAATATTGGAAAAGATGGTTTTAAAAATGTTATTTAATTACAGATAAAAGTAATGTTTTTTGTGATAAATCATATAAATGATTAATTTAACACATAATAAATTCGTGTTCGTTAAAATATATGTTGCATTGGTGATACTGTGTATAATAATAGATAGTAGAATAAGGGGATAAGATATGAATTATATGCACTCAAGTGAAAAAATAAAAGGCCTCAGAATACACCAAGGTTATACGGTTGAACAATTGGCGGAAGAGGCAAATATTTCAACTAAATTCTTATATGAAATTGAAGCAGGTAGGAAAGGGTTTTCGGCAAATGTGTTATATAAAATTTCTAAAGCACTAAACGTTAGTTGTGATTACATATTAAATGACAGTAATCAACAAACAGTTCCTGATTTTATTATCGAATTAGTGAAAAAATTAGATAGTAAGGAACAGGTCGCAGTGGAGCACATTTTGGTGGAAATAATCAGACTGAGAGAAGAATAAGTTTAATACCTGGAGATAAATATAATGAAATACGATTATTTAGATTATGAGCAAATTAAAAAAATGGGAGAGAGGATAAAAATAAGTAGAAAAAGCAATAATATGACACAAAGCGAATTGGCTGATATTTTGGGAATATCAGCAGATCAGGTCTCAAATATTGAATTAGGAAAAAGTGCCTGTAAAATAGATCACATATACTTGTTGATGCAAGTATTGGATATATCGGCTGATTATTTATTTGGAAATTTTGTAAATACAAATGTAGTGCGGGTAACTGACGAGCAAATAATAAATATGGCAACGAAAACAAATAAAAAGATGAAAATGATAATATATGAGTTACTTATGCTTATGGCATAGTACTCATATGTTTTTTTATAAGTGGCATAAATATACTATGAACGCATATGACATAAAGTAGCGTGTGACGTGCTACCTTGTGCAATGGTGAATGCACGAAAAAGAATTTAAAATCATTTAGTGAAAAAAGCGGGAGTGGTATAGTTATATGGACAAGAAAATGATATCAAGAAAAGACAGGCAGAAAGCAAAAAGATTAAAAAGTGTAAGAGATAGGCAACATTTAACACAGGAGAAAATGGCGGAAAGATTAGATATATCGTATTCAACATATCAAAGAATGGAAAGTGGACGAAACAATATTACTATCGAACATTTGGAAAAGTTGCATAAAGAGTTTGGAGTATCATCGGATTATATTTTATTTGGTACAGTCAACGACGAAAAACATTATGAACTGGAACTCGAATATATGAATGATGAAACAAAATTTTTAATGGTTACTAGGCTGATAGCGTGTTTATGCAGATTGGATGAAAATAAATACAAAGAACTTATGATAAAATTAGAGAAAGATTTAAAAGAAATACAATAGGTGGCAGGTAATGCGTATGAATACTTCAGATAAACAAATTTTAATAGTAGAAGATAATAATAAAAATATGGAGAAGCTATGCGAGGTACTGAAAGATATTAAAGATGTCTATATACATAAGGCAAAGAATAGTGAACAGGCATATAGATATGCATTGGAGTATAATATAGACCTATTTATTGTAGATATTATATTGAATACCAAAGTGTTTGCTGATATATCAGGGCTAAAATTCATAGAAAGCATTCGATCAATTAATGGTTATAAATTCACACCAATTATAGTAACAACGTCTTTAGAAGATCCTAAATTTCATGCTTATTCTAATCTACATTGTTTCAGATATTATGAAAAGCCTTATGATTATGCAGAATTTAAGAAATCAGTAGTTGAGGCATTAGAATATACAACACCCAAAAAAGCTAAAGATTTTTATTATTACAAAGATGATGGAGTCATTTATTCTATCAAAACAAAAAATATTGTATATTTTCAAACAAATAATAGAATTACTTACATAAAATGCAAGAATGGAAAGGTAATGCCAACACCTTATAAATCTAACAAAAAGATATTATTAGAGCTGAATTCAAAAAAGTTTCTCAGATGTAGTAATAATACAATAGTGAACGCTGAGTATATAGAAGGGATAGATAAGTCAAATAGATATGTTATGTTGGTAGATGGTTTTGGAACATTGGAAATAGGACCCAAGTTGAAGAAAAAATTTTTAGAGGACTTTTTCAAATGTTAGAAAGAATATATTGGTTATTAGAAATTATTTCCTTGGCAATATGTATAAGTAGTATTTATGGTGTGAAAATTAAGGCAGATATTAAAACAGTAGCTTGGATTGCTATAGAAGTTATGTTTATGGGAATGTTTAAAAGAAATTTAATTACAATGCAAACATATTTTATCATATATGTGTTGTATATTTTGTATGTATATATTGAATTTAGAATGTCTTTAAAAATAGCAACTTTTACAGCAATATTAAGTATGATATTTACAGGATTGATTCAGATGATAATTGCACTTCCGGTGTATTACATAGGAGATTACTGTAAAACAAGCGAAAACATAATGGTCTTAGTAATTAATGCTGGTGTTTTAATGGCTGTTGTACTCATAAGTAAAACAAAATTTCTACACGGTGTTTACAAATTTTTAGCAAGAAAAGAGTTGATTTTGAATATAACGTTTATACTGGTAATGTTCATATATGGATATTGCATGTATAGAATAAAGTATAGTAACAAAATACAATCTGACTTGTATGTAATTATTGTAACGTTTGCATCAATAATAGCTTGTATTTTATTAAGATGGAAAGTAATGGAAAGGGAGACAGA
>ERZ773139.1672-NODE-1672-length-24701-cov-3.667329_pt1 | contig 24701 bp, 24 predicted proteins | sample MGYA00580854_ERZ773139 | MGnify/ENA primary metagenome ERZ773139 (study PRJEB29015, sample SAMEA2737809) | human gut metagenome | biome: human gut; feature: human-associated habitat; material: faeces | place: China | collected 2012 ...
GTACTCGTTCAGGCTTACAAAGAACAGCACGACGAGCGGAACACCATGATCTGCGAAAAGGCGGCGGCCCGGGCCGCCCGGGTCATGCAGGGCGCGGTCCTGTATTTCGGCGCGGCCTATGCCCGCTTTCTGGAGCTGCCCATGTGGATCACCTGGGGGCTGGTTGGGTTCTGCCTCGCCTGGGGGCTTCTGGAATGGGGCCTCACCCTCTGGTACCGGCACAGGATGTAGCAAAACAGGACCCCGGCAAGCAGCCGGGGTCCTGTTGGTCTGCCGCTCACTTGCAGCAGCTCTTGATGTCGTCGCAGCTCTCCGGCCGCTTGACGGTGTTGGGCGGGAAGAACTCGCCCACCGGGAAGGAGATGTTCCGGAACAGAGCGCAGGGGTCCTCGCAGCCGTCGCCGCAGGCGCACTCCTTGTCGGGCATACAGTAGTCGTACACGGGCACCAGCAGCTGGGTGTCCCGCTCCAGCCGGACGATGGAGAACTGGCCCAGGGTCACATAGATCCGTCGGCTGTCGTCCCCGCTGGACAGCTCCCCGCCGAAGCAGTCGCCCACGAAGGTGGGGATTTCACACAGGTCGCAGTCGCAGTCCCGCTTGCAGCAGCAGTCCATGATGCGGGCGTCCAGCACGATGGGGTCCACGGCCTCCACCACGGCGATGGGCGTGTTGGACCGCTGCATCATCTGGGGATCCGGCTCTCCGGCCCGCATCTCGGAGGAGAAGATCTTGGCGTTCCCCTCGCTGCCGAACAGGATGGCCCGCTTGTCAAAGACGCACAGGCCCTCCACCGTCACCGGCACCGGGCAGCTGAGATAGGCCTGGAGCGTCACATGGTAGAAGAAGCGCATATCCACGGTGTAGAAGCCCCGGTTGAAGCTGACGGGCTCCACATCCACATAGACGTACAGCAGCTTGGCGCTGCCGCCCTTCACGGACAGGGCGCGGTTGATGATGTCCACACACTGCAGCTTGGGGTAAAACCGCAGGTCCTCGATGCAGTCCTTATCGCGGCAGGAATCAAAAATTTTCCTGGTATGGATGCAAACCGCCTCCCGGATGCCGCAGGAGTCCTCCACGGGACCGGGCATAACTTTCTCGGGCATTGCAATACCTCCTAATAAGTAGCTGGATGAAAGAGAAGCTCTTTCAATCCAGTGTATGCGCCCGGCTCCCATTGGTGCGGCGGCGGGGAAATTCGGACTATACAAACCCGGCGGTCCTGCGGTATAATACAATTGTATCCAATCCCATTCCAAGGAGGTGACGCGGATGCCCGGCTTTATCCATGACAAGCTGGAGATCAAGTTTCTGATTCTGTATATCACCGCCCGGGTGATCGAGCCGATTCCCTTTGATACCGTGTGGGATCTGGCCATGTGCGACGAGGGCGTGGACTATTTCGACTTTGCCGAGTGCCTCTCCGATCTGGTGCGGACTGAGCATCTGACGCTGTCTGCGGACGGGCTGTACGCCATCACCGACAAGGGCCTGCGGAACAGCCGGATCTGCGAGTCCAGCCTCCCCTACTCCGTGCGGCTGCGGTGCGACAAGAACCTGGCGGCCTGCAACCGCCACCTGCGGCGCAAGAGCCAGGTGAAGGCCTCCACGGAGAAGCGGCCCAACGGCACCTACACGGTGCGGCTGGAGCTGTCGGACGACATGGGCAGCGTGATGGACCTGCGGCTGGCCATCCCCCGGGAGGACATGGCCGCCATGCTGACGGAGCGGTTCCAGAAATCCCCGGAGCGGCTGTATGGCGAGATCATGCGGGCCCTGATGTCCTCCGAGCCCGAGGACGAGGCCCCGTAAGGAGGGGCGGCGAGGGGGCTCCTCCTGGCCGCCGGGTCCCCGCTCCACGGCCTGTCGGCCCGTTTTGGGAGATAAGGAGGGATTCTCTTGCTTCAGATCGTATGGAACTGGATGCTCGTCGCGGTCTTCCCCCTTCTGGCCGGTCTGCTGTTCCGCTGGCTGCTGCGCCGCTGGCGGCGCGGCTGGCTGCTGACAGCGGGGGCGGCAGCTTTGGCCCTGATCCTTTTCCTCTGGGCCAGCACAATCCCCATCCCCGGCAGTGAAGGGCCAATGCTCTGGACCATCCAGGCCGCCTGCCTGACCCTGGGCGCCAGGGTTGTGGAGCTGGTCTTGAAGCTGAAACGGCGCTTGTGAATGAAAAACGCCCGTGTCCTTTTGGACACGGGCGTTCCGTTCTATTTCACCACCACATTGGCCTCTCCCAACGTCTCCCGGGCCTCCTGCAGCAGGGCCTCGTGGAGACTTGCATGGGTGCCGTAGACCTTGCGGGTGTCCGCCATCACCATCTTCACAGCGGCGTTGCCGGGAAACATCTGGAACACCAGCTTCATGTGGCGCACGCTGGGGTGGTCCAGGCTAGGGAACTTCAGGTACAGCACCTGATCCGGCGCTTTCGCGGCCTGCCCTTCCGCCGCCGGAGCGCCTGCGGCAGAGAGCGGATACGCGCTGTCGCAGAGGATCTGGGGCGCTTTCTCGTCCCGGACGGAGAGCCGCCCCTTCACCACCACTGCCTGGTTCTCCTTCAGGTACGGCCCGCAGGACTCCAGCACCCGGGCGAAGCACAGCAGCTCGATGGAGGCGGTGTCGTCCTCCACCGTCACATAGGCCATCAGGGAGTTGTTGCGGGTGGTCTTCGTCTTGCTGGAGGTGACGATGCCGCAGATGGTGATCCGCTGGTCGTCGGCGAACCGTGTGGGGCCGCCCTCCTGGGCGAAGTCCCCCAGAATGGAGCCGATAGTGGGCGCCCCCAGCCGCCGCACCGCCTCCCGGTACTGGTCCATGGGGTGGCCGGAGAGATAGAGGCCCGTGGTCTCCTTCTCCATCAGCATCCGTTCCTCGGGGGTGTACTCGTCGATATCCGGCAAGGGGATTTCCTTCACATTCTTTCTCCCGCCGCTGCCGCCGTCCGCCAGGGAGAAGAAATCCATCTGCCCCTCCAGGTTCTGGCGGCGGCTGTCCGCCACCGCGTCCATGACGGACTCGTACACCTGGATCAGCTGGGACCGCCTGGCCCCCAGGGCATCGAAGGCGCCGGAGCGGATCAGGTTCTCCACCGCCCGCTTGTTGATGTCGCTGCCCGCCATTCGGTCGCAGAAGTCGTAGAGGGACGTGAAGGGCGCCTGCTCCCGCTCCCGCATCACCGCCTGGATAAAGCCCCGGCCGATGTTCTTGATGGCCACCAGCCCGAAGCGGATGCCCCCCTCCTCCACAGTAAAGCGGTCGGCGGAGCGGTTGATGTCCGGCGGCAGCAGGGCGATGCCGCAGTCCCGGCACTCGCTGATGTAGCCCGCCACCTTATCGGAGTTGTCCAGCACGCTGGTCAGCAGCGCCGCCATGTACTCCCGGGTGTAGTGGCACTTGAACCAGGCGGTCTGATAGGCCACCACCGCATAGGAGACGGCGTGGGCCTTGTTGAACGCGTAGTTGGCAAAGTCGTAGATATCCTGATAGATGGCCTGGGCCGTCTCCTCCGGGATGCCGTTTGCCACGCAGCCCGCAATGTTCCGCTCCGGATCGCCGTGGAGGAATGCCTCCCGCTCCTTCTCGATCTGGGCGGCCTTTTTCTTGGAGATGGCCCGGCGCACCATGTCCGCCTGCCCCAGAGAGTATCCCGCCAGCTGCTGGAAGATCTGGATCACCTGCTCCTGGTAGACGATGCACCCGTAGGTGACGGAGAGGATCGGCTCCAGGGACGGGTGGAGGTACTTGATCTTGCTGGAGTCATGCTTGCAGGCGATGAACCGGGGGATGGAGTCCATGGGGCCGGGGCGGTAGAGCGCGATGATGGCGGTGATGTCCTCGATGTTCTGGGGCCGCAGGCCCACGCACACGCCGGTCATGCCCGCGGACTCCATCTGGAACACGCCGGAGGTCTTGCCGGCAGAGATCATCTCAAAGGTCTCCGGGTCGTCCTCCGGGATGTCCGAGAGCTTGAAGTCCGGCAGGCGCTCCTGGACCATCTTCACCGCGTCATCCAGCACCGTCAGGTTCCGCAGCCCCAGGAAGTCCATCTTCAGGAGGCCCAACTCCTCCAGGGTGGTCATGACGTACTGGCACACCACGGCGTCGTCGTTCTTCGCCAGGGGCACGTACTCGTACACCGGCCGCTTGGTGATGACCACGCCGGCGGCGTGGGTGGAGGCGTGGCGGGGCATCCCCTCCAGGGCCTTGGCGGTGTCGATGAGCTTTTTCACCTGCTCATCGGTCTCGTACTGCTCCCGCAGGGGCTTGGACAGGCGCAGGGCGTCGTCCAGGGTGATGTGGAGGGCGCCGGGCCCGGCGGGCACCTGCTTGGCGATCACGTCCACGTCGGCATAGGGCATGTTCATCACCCGGCCCACGTCCCGGATCACGCCCCGGGCGGCCATGGTGCCGAAGGTGACGATCTGGGCCACGTGGTCATCCCCGTACTTCCGGCGGACGTAGTCCACCACCTCGCCCCGGCGGGTGTCGCCGAAGTCCATGTCGATATCCGGCATGCTGACCCGCTCCGGGTTCAGGAACCGCTCGAAGTACAGGTTGTACTTCATGGGGTCGATGTCCGTGATGTGGAGGCAGTAGCTGACCATGCTGCCCGCGGCGCTGCCCCGGCCGGGACCCACGGGGATGCCTGCGCTTCTGGCATAGCGGACGAAGTCGGAGACGATCAGGAAGTAGTCGGTGAAGCCCATCTTCTCGATCATGTCCTGCTCGTACCGGAGCTGGTTCCGGTACTGGTCGTCCGTTCCATACCGCTCCCGGTAGCCCTCGTCGCAGAGCTTTTTCAGATAGGAGAAGCTGTCGTACCCCTCCGGCAGCTGGAATTCCGGCAGGTGGTACTTGCCGAAGGAAAAGTCCAGATTGCACATGTCGGCGATCTTCGACGTGTTCTCCAGCGCGCCCTCGTAGCCCGCGAACAGGGCCGCCATCTCCGCCTCGCTGCGGAGGTAGAAGTTCCGGGGCTCATAGCGCATCCGGTTCTCGTCGTCGATGGTCTTGCCGGTCTGGATGCACAGCAGTACATCGTGGGCCTCCGCGTCCTCCTTCCGGAGGTAGTGCGCGTCGTTGGTGCACACCATAGGCAGCCCCGTCTCCCGGTGGATGCGGAGGATGCCCTGGTTCACGATGGCCTGGTCCCGGATGCCGTGGTCCTGGAGCTCCAGATAGAAGCGGTCCGGGCCGAAGATGTGGGAGAGCTCCAGGGCATAGGCCTTGGCGTTCTCGTACTCCCCGTTCCGCAGCCGCCGGGGGATCTCCCCGGCGAGGCAGGCCGACAGGGCGATCAGTCCCCCGCTGTACTGCCGCAGCAGCTCCAGGTCGATCCGGGGCTTGATATAGAAGCCCTCTGTCCAGCCCATGGACACCAGGTAGGACAGGTTCCGGTAGCCCTCCTCGTTCTCGCAGAGCAGCACCAGATGGCGGCTCTCCGCGTCCAGCTCGTGGACCTTGTCGAACCGGGTCCGGCCCTGGGGGGTGACGTACACCTCGCAGCCGATGATAGGCTTGACCCCCTCCGCCTTGCAGGCGCGGTAAAAGTCCACGGCACCGTACATGACGCCGTGGTCCGTGACAGCGCAGGCGGTCTGGCCCATGGCCTTCACGATGCCGGGCAGGTCCCGGATGCGGCAGGCGCCGTCCAATAAGCTGAATTCCGTATGAACGTGGAGATGGACAAAAGACATAGCATGTTCCTTTCCAAAATCGCACGCGCCGTCCTTGCAAAGGGCGGGGTGCTCACTCTGCGGGCTTGACCCGCACGGCCAGCAGAGCTTTCACATCCTCCAGCATCTCCGGTGACGTGATGTCCAGCATGAGCCAGCGGCCCATTTTGGATGCAGCGGACCGATGGTAGACCGCCTGTGTCTCTGCCGTGCAGGTGAGCAGGACCATCTGGGCGGCCTCCTCATCCTTGGGCGCGACAGAAACCATGGCCGTCACAAACCCAGGCCGCAGGTAGACCGTGCAGAGAGACTTGCTGCCCCTGCGGAACTTCACATTCCATCCCGGCTCCAGACCGCACCGGCTGTACTCCAGCCGCGGTCCCGCTCCATAGGCCGCCGCCAGATACGCGCGCAGCTGCGGCCAAAGGGGCGTATGCGCATAGGCGTCGATTTCCTCCAGCGTGGGCCGCGCAGCCTCTGAATACAGCGTCATGCGGGCTCCTCCTGCAGCATCTGCTCCAGGATCTCCACAGCCGTGACGATCATGTTGTCGCAGTGGGCGGTGACTCCCAGCCGCTGGGAGGCCGGGTTCCTCTCTGTGACGCCGGGCCGGGCCCGCAGCAGGTCTCCGCACCGGGTCAGGCCGAACACCTCCTGGAACCGGCGGCGGAACTCCTTGGCCTGGGCGTAGAGGCGCACCTTTCCGGCCCTGTCCTCTCCGTCCGTATGGGGGTGCAGCAGACTCAGCACCAGCACGCCGCCGCTGACGGCGCCGCACAGCTCCTCATGGCTGCCGCCCACGCCGCCGCCGAAGCCGCCCATGGCGGCCATCAGCTGCTCCGGCGCCGTGCCCGTCAGGTCCGCAAAGGCCCCGGCCACAGACTGGGCACAGTTATACCCCTGTTTGTGATATGCATAGGCTGCCGCACAGCGATCCATTGTATATTCCTCCAATTTTTCTTTGATAAATTGTAAAGCGCATTTACTTTATAGTCCTTTTGCCAACTGGGTGATCTTCCGCAGACGGTGGTTCAGGCAGGACTTGGTCACCGGCGGGTCAAACTCCTCCGCCAGCTCACTGAGGGTCAGCTCCGGATTCTCCAGCCGCAGGGCCGCCGTCAGCTGGAGCTTGTCCGGTAGCTGGTCCAGGAGGCCCGCCCGCTGGAGCTTCCGGATCGATTCCAGCTGTTCCTGGGCCGCCTCCACCGCCTTGTCCAGATTGGCGCTGTCGCAGTTGAGGCGGCGGTTAACGCTGTTGCGCAGGTCCTTTTCCAGCTTGGCGGACATGACGCTCATGGCGGCCACGGGCGCACCGATCAGCGTCAGGAAGTCCTCGATCTGGTCGCTCTGCTTGAAGTAGGTGATGAAGCTGCCGTTGCGGGCCACGCTCTTGGGGGGATAGCCGCACTCCCGCAGCAGCACCTCCAGCTCCCGGCTCACCTGCAGGTGGGAGGTCGCCAGCTCCAGGTGGTACCGCTTGGCCGGGTCCGTGACGCTGCCCCCGGCGAAGAACACCCCCCGCAGGAAGGACGCCCGGCAGCACTCCTCCTCCAGCAGTCCGAAGTTGATGTGCAGGGCCAGGTTCTGCTCCGGGCTGAAGCCCAGCAGGTCCACGATCCGGCGGAGCTTGCCGCCGTCTGTGATCTGGAACACCAGCTTGCCGCTCTCCCCCTCCTCCGGCAGCCGGTCGAACCGCAGGCCGAAGGCCCGGTGAAACAGCTTGGGAAGCCGGGCAGCCAGAGCGGGGTTCCCGGTGATGATCCGCACCTCGCTTGCGCTGAAGGTGTTGCAGTACAGCAGGATGCCGTAGGCCTCCGCCCGGGCGCAGCACAGCTTCTGCACCGGCAGGCGGCACAGCTCGTTTTTGGCTTCAAAGGAAAAGGACATGGGTGGGTCTCCTCCAACTCTGGGTAATTGTGGGGCTCATTTCTGCTCCTCCATCTGGTAGGAGTCCTCCCGGGGGCGGAATCGGGCACCGGCGATCCGGACGCTCCGCTCCGCATGGAGCAGGATCAGCTCCCGGGCCAGGGCCGCGGAGCTGTGGCGGACAAAGCCGCTCTCCACCGTGGCCACCGGCCGCTCCACGACCTCCACGCCCAGGGCCGCGCAGGCGGACTTGTCGCAGCGGATGCGCTCGGCCCCCTCCTCCGCGTACCGGGCAGCCACCGCCTTGGGGATGGGCGAGGAGTTGGTGAGGCACAGGCGGAACAGGCCCTGCGCCGAATGGGCGAAGATGGCGGCGATGTGGTCGGATACGGTGTAGCCCTCCGTCTCCCCCTCCTGGGTCATGACGTTGCAGACATAGACCTTCAGGGCGTCGGACTCCCGGATCGCCTTCACGATGCCATCCACCAGCAGATTGGGGATGATGCTGGTGTACAGGCTGCCGGGCCCCAGGACGATCATATCCGCGTCGGCGATGGCGGAGACCGCCTCCGGCAGGGCCTTGGGCCGGGAGGGGATCAGACGCACCTGGCGGATGCGGCAGTCCTCCTGCTTTTTGCAGTAAAAGATCTTGGACTCCCCCACCACCGTGGCGCCGTTCTCAAATTCCGCCTCCAGCTGGACGTCCGCCGTGGTCACCGGCAGCACCCGTCCGGTGATGGCCAGGACCTGGCTCATGCGGCGCACCGCCGCGTCAAAGGACGGGGAGATGCCGTTCAGCGCCGCCAGAAACAGGTTGCCGAAGCTCTGCCCCGCCAGGCTCCCCTCGGTGAAGCGGTAGTGGAGCAGCTCCCGCATCACCGGCTCCGTGTTTGCCAGGGCCTCCATACAGCTGCGGATGTCCCCCGGCGGAGGCATCCCCAGGTCCTGGCGCAGCATGCCGGAGCCGCCGCCATCATCCGCCACCGTGACGATGGCGGAGATATTCTCCGTATATTGCTTCAGTCCCCGCAGCATGTTGGACAGGCCGTGGCCGCCGCCGATGACGGCCACCTTGGGGCCATGGGCTCGGGGGACGCGGTATTCCTGCTCCCTCACGGCTCAGCCTCCCCGGGTCATGTCCCGGTGGTTCTCCAGCACCTGATAGCCCAGGCCGTGGATGAAGCCCGCCAGGGCATGGGTCACCGCCACGGAGCGGTGGTGACCCCCCGTGCAGCCCACGGCGATGGTGAGAGAGGTCTTTCCCTCCTCCGCGTACAGGGGCAGGGAGAAGGCCAGCAGGTCCTCCAAGCGGCGCATGTAGTCCTGGGTCTGTGGGAAGTGGAACACATAGTCCGCCACCGCCTGGTCCAGCCCCGTCCGGGGACGCAGGTCCTCCATATAGAAGGGATTCGGCATGAACCGCACGTCAAACACCAGATCCGCCTCCAGAGGCAGGCCGTACTTGAAGCCGAAGGAGGTGACGCTCACCGTCATCCCCCCCTTCTCCCCCTCCTGGCCGAAGAGGCGCAGCAGCTCTCCCCGCAGTTGGGCGGTGGAGGTGCGGGAGGTGTCGATGACAAAGTCCGCCCGCTCCTTGACGGGGGCCATCATGGCCCTCTCCTTCTTCACCGCCTCCTCCAGGGAGTCGGTGTCTGCCGCCAGGGGATGGCGGCGGCGGGTCTCCTTGTACCGCTTGATGATGACCTCCGGCGCGGCCTCCAGAAACAGCATCCGGCACTGGGCCTCCATGTCCTTCAGCTTATCCAGCACGTCGAACAGCTCCGTGAAGGAGCTGGCCGTCCGCACGTCGTACACCAGGGCCACCCGGTCGTAGCGGCCGTTGCCCCCGGCGCAGAACTCCGCAAATTTCAGGATCATGGCGGCGGGCATATTGTCCACGATATAAAAGCCCATGTCCTCCAAAAAGGAGGCCGCCTTGCTCTTCCCGGCCCCGGAGAGGCCGGAGATGATGAGGATTTCCATGTCCGCACCGCCCCTTTCTCAGTCGATGATCCGGACCTCCGGCTCCAGCCGGACGCCGGCCTGCGCAAAGACCCGCTCCTGGATCTGGCGGATCAGCTCCTTCACGTCGGCGCAGGTGGCGCCGCCCCGGTTGATGACAAAGCCCGCATGCTTCTCGCTGACCTGGGCGCCGCCCACCGTCAGCCCCTTCAGGCCGCATTGGTCGATCAGCGTCCCGGCGTAATAGCCCTCCGGCCGCTTGAAGGTGCTGCCCGCGCTGGGGAACTCCAGCGGCTGGCTGGCCCTGCGCTTTTCCAGCAGCTCCTTCATCCGGCCCCGGATTGCCGCCGGGTCGCCGGGCGTCAGGCAGAACTCCGCCCGCAGCACCACCGCATCCGGGTGATCCGTCAGAAAGCTGCGGCGGTAGCCGAAGGCCATCTCCGCCCCGGTGAGGGTCCGGATGCCCTCCTCCGGCAGCAGCAGGGTTGCCTCCCGCACCACCTGGGCCATCTCCCCGCCGTAGGCGCCGGCATTCATGCACACCGCGCCGCCCACCGTGCCCGGGATGCCGTGGGCGAATTCCAGGCCCGCCAGCCCCTGCCGGCAGGCGAAATCCGCCACCCGGGCCAGGGAGGCCCCCGCCTCCGCCAGAATGGTCCCCGGCGTCCCGCCGGCCTCCACTCGGCTCAGGCCGGCGGAGGTGTCGATCACCAGCCGGTCCAGCCCCTCGTCCGGGGCCAGCAGGTTGGTTCCGTTGCCCATCACCAGGGGACGGGCGCCGCAGCGGGCGGCCATGTCCAGCAGCAGCACCAGCTGCTCTCCCCGCTCCGGAAAAGCCATGCGCCGGGCCGGCCCCCCGATGCGGAAGGAGGTGTGCCGGTCCATGGGCTCCTCCTTCTCGATCCGCAGGTCCGGCAGATAATCCGCCGCCTGCTGGTCAAATGTGATCCACCAGTCCATTTCTGGACCTCCTCATACTTCAGATTACCCGGCCCAGCAGGGCCGCACCGATGACGCCGGCGTCGTTGCCCAGCTCCGCCCGGAGGATGCGGGTGGCCCGCCCGCCGTGGCGGGAGAAGCACAGCGCCCCGACCCGGCGGCGCAGGGGCTCCAGCAGCAGATGCTCCGGCGCCCCGGCCACACCTCCGCCGAAGGCCACCGCCTCCGGCCGGAGGATGTTGATGAGACTGGCCGTGCCCTCCGCCAGCTCCTCCACATAGGCGCGGCAGACGGCAAGGGCCGTCTCGTCCCCCGCCTCTGCCGCCAGAAAGGGCGTCCGGCCGTCCACGCCGCCGGCCTCTTCTGCCAGACGGCAGAGGGCGCTCTCCGGATGGGCGGCCATGGCCGCTTCCGTCCGGCGAATCAGCGCCGTGGCGGAGGCGTACTGCTCCCAGCAGCCCCTGCGTCCGCAGGGGCAGGGCTCTCCTCCGGCATGGAGCACCATGTGCCCCGCCTCGCTGGAGGATTCGCCGCCCCGCAGGCGGCCGTCCAGAATGATTCCGGCCCCCAGGCCGGTGCCCAGGGTCAGCACCACGAAGTCCCGCAGACCCCGGCCCGCGCCCTGGAAATACTCCCCTACGGCAGCACAGTCCGCGTCGTTGCCCAGCAGCACCGGCAGGTCCAGCCGCCGGCGGAACAAGGCCGCCAGATCCGTCCGCTCCAGGGGGATGTTGGTGGTGTACAGCACCTCTCCGCCGGAGACGGCCCCCGGCAGGCCGATGCCCACGCCCTCCGCGTCCCCGGGCACCGCTCCGGCGGTGGAGAGCACCTCCGCCGCCAGATCCGCCAGGTCCGCCGCAAAGGTCTCCGCCCCCCGGAAGTCCAGGGGGCGGCGCGCCGCCGCCAGAAGGCGGCCCGTCTCGTCCGTCAGGCCCGCCTTCAGGTTGGTGCCGCCCACGTCGATACCGATGAAGAATCCGCTCATTTCTGTTTCCGGCTGCCCTGCTCCGCCCGCAGGTCCACCCGCTGGGCCAGCTCCTGGGCGGCGTTGAAGCCGTAACGCCGGTGGCGGTTGTTCATGGCCGCCACCTCCACGATGCTGGCCAGGTTCCGGCCCGGCCGCACCGGGATGGTGACGCAGGGGATCTCCACGCCCATGATGTCGATGTGGTGATCCTCAATGCCCAGCCGGTCATAAAACTTCGTCTCGTCCCACTGCTCGAACTGGACCACCAGGTCGATCCGGGATTCCTCCATGATGGCGCTCATGCCGAAGAGCTGGCGCACGTCGATGACGCCGATGCCCCGCAGCTCGATATAATGGCGGATCACCTCCGGCGCGGTGCCGATCAGCTGGTTGGAGATGCGGCGGATCTCCACCGCGTCATCCGCCACCAGCCGGTGGCCCCGCATGATGAGCTCAATGGCGGACTCGCTCTTGCCGATGCCGGAGTCGCCGGTAATCATCACGCCCTCGCCGGAGATGTCCAGCAGTACGCCGTGGCGGGTGACGCAGGGCGCCAGCACCCGGTTCAGATACTCGATGGTGTGGCTGGTGAACTCCACGGTGGTCTCCTCGGTCCGCAGTAGCGTCCGCTCGTGGACCCGGGCGCTCTCCAGGCACTCCGGGAAGCAGTCCAGCCCCCGGGAGATCACCAGGGCCGGGATGTCGTAAAGAAACAGGTCGTCGAAGCACTTGCGCCGCTGCTCCGTCGTCAACCCCTTGAGATAGGTGATCTCCGCCTTGCCCAGCACCTGGAGGCGGCGGGGGTCAAAGTAGTCGTAGAAGCTATGAAACTGGAGGCCGGGACGGTTCACGTCCGTGATAGTGAGCAGCGCCGTGTCATAGTCGCTGCCCCTGTTCAGCACCTCCAGATTGAAGAGGGTGACCAGCTCCGAGATCTTCAGGCCATGTTCTTGCATCGTGTCCTCCCCTTTTCTTGCGGCGCCCGGGACTGGGACGCCGGTTTTCTCCCAGGCCGGGCCCACGCCCGGCGCGGTGGATGGATCGCCGCACCCGCGCTCCGGTGTGCGGAAGTAACTCTATTATATATGAATCTCACCGCTTGCGCAATACCCAGCTGCCGGTTTCCCGGTCGGGCCCTGTGCCCGCGGCCGAATCCGGCCGGTCTGTCGGAGCGGGGCGGGCTCTTGCCTCCGGCCGCCGGTTGTGTTACCATAGGTGCGGCCGGTGGTATTTCCACAGATGACATGAAAAGGAGCGTGGCGTCCATGCTGAACTGTATTGCCGTGGGGCTTAGGGGATTCCTGGGGTCCGTGTGCCGTTATCTGGCTGGGCAGATTCCACTGGGAAGGGACTGGGGCTTTCCCGTCCGGACGCTTGCCATCAACCTGATCGGCTCCTTTCTCATCGGCGCCGTCACGGCGCTGGCCCTGAAGCGGGCCGCCCCCGACCCCAGGCTGGTGCTCTTCCTGAAGGCAGGGGTGTGCGGGGGCTTCACCACCTTCTCCTCTTTTGCCCTGGAAACCGGAGATCTTCTGCAAAGCGGGCGCACGGCGGCGGCCCTGCTCTATGCGGCGGCAAGCCTGATCCTCGGCGTTGCGGCGGTATTTGCCGGGGAAGCGGCGGTGCGCTGACGCCCCCTTGGCGTACAGTTGAAAAAAGCTTGTGTTTTTTTGAAAATTTTACTTGCATTTTCAAAACTTTTCTGTTATGATACCAGTTGTGCCTGCAGATGGCATGGAAGTACGCAACAGCAAGGAGGTGCAACGGATGGCTAAGTGCGAGTTCTGCGATAAGGGCGTTACGTTCGGCATCAAGGTCTCTCACTCTCATCGGCGTTCCAATCGGATGTGGAAGCCCAATGTGAAGCGTGTGAAGGCAATTGTCGACGGCTCTCCCCGCCATGTGTATGTTTGTACCCGGTGTATGCGTTCCGGCAAGGTCACCAGAGCGGTCTGACATGGACAAACGAAATCCCGAACCACCCGGTTCGGGATTTTTTGCTGTATATTCGCAGTCTCAGAAAGGAGCCGTATGGAACAGCCCATTCTCCCCCTGCGGGACGCGCCCGTCCTGGCGGACGCGTCCGCCGTCTGGTTCAGCCGCCGCTGGGGAATCCCGGCGGAGTCCTACCGGGAGAGCATGGAGCAGTGCCTCCGCCGGAAGGCGCCGGTTCCCCAGTGGTACGTGGTCCGGGACGGCGGGCGCCTGCTGGCCGGGGCCGGCGTCATCGCAAACGACTTCCACGACCGGAAGGACCTGACGCCCAATCTCGGCGCCCTGTTGGTGGAGCCCCCCTGGCGGGGCCGCGGGACCGCCGGGCGCCTGCTGGACTTCATCCGGCGGGACCTGGGCGCCATGGGGATCCCCCGGCTCTACCTGGTGACGGACCACACCGCCTTTTACGAGCGGTACGGCTGGACGTTTCTGACCATGGTCACCGGGGACGACCATCTCCCGGAGCGGATGTATACCGCCCCCACCCTGCCCCCCGCGTCCAGCGCCCGTGTGCCGCCGGACACAATCAGCCCTTGACATTCCAAGGGTTTCAGGGGATAATGTACGTTGTTATTTTTTGTAATTTACCCGATATGGAGGTATTTGCATGGCATTGGATCAGAGCTTTTTCCAGGAGATGGAGGCCCGCATCCCCAAGGGGAAGGTCCGCACCCGGTTCGCCCCCTCTCCCACCGGCTATATGCACGTGGGCAATCTGCGGACGGCCCTGTACACCTGGCTCATCGCCCGGCACGCCGGCGGCACGTTCATCCTGCGGATCGAGGACACCGACCAGGGCCGCCTGGTGGAGGGCGCCACGGACGTAATTTACCGCACCATGGCGGAGTGCGGCCTGACCCATGACGAGGGCCCCGACGTAGGCGGCCCCGTGGGCCCCTATATCCAGTCGGAGCGCCGGGACCTGTATCAGCCCTACGCCCACCTGCTGGTGGAAAAGGGCGCCGCCTACTACTGCTTCTGCGAGAAGGCCGCATCCGAGGAGGACGCCGGTGACTTTGACCGCGCCGACGATCCCTGCCGGGATCTGTCCCCGGAGGAGGCCCGACAGCGTGTGGAGGCCGGCGAGCCCTATGTGATCCGCCAGCGGATCCCCCACGAGGGCACCACCACCTTCCACGACGTGTCCTTCGGCGACATCACCGTGGAGAACAAGACCCTGGACGACCAGGTGCTGCTGAAGCGGGACGGCCTGCCCACCTACAACTTCGCCAATGTGGTGGACGACCACCTGATGGGCATCACCCACGTGGTACGGGGCAGCGAGTACCTCAGCTCCGCCCCCAAGTACAATCTGCTGTACGAGGCCTTCGGCTGGGACATCCCCACCTACGTCCACTGCTCCCCCGTTATGCGGGACCAGCACAACAAGATGTCCAAGCGCCACGGGGACCCCTCCTACGAGGACCTGAAGGCCCAGGGTTATCTGACGGAGGCCATTTTGAACTATGTGGCTCTGCTGGGCTGGGCCCCCAAGGGCGAGCGCAGCGAGCAGGAGATCTTCTCCCTCAGCGAGCTGGTGGAGGCCTTCGATATCGCTGGTATCTCCAAGTCCCCCGCCATTTTTGACATCGACAAGCTCACGTACTTCAACGCCACGTATCTCCGCGCCATGGCGCCGGAGGACTTCGCCAAAGCGGCGGAGCCCTATATCCGTGAGGCCGTGAAGAACCCCGCCATTGATGTGTCCGCCGTGGCCGCCCTGCTCCAGGCCCGCTGTGAGAAGCTGACCGAGATCCCGGAGAAGGTGGATTTCTTCGACCAGCTGCCGGACTACGGCGTGGAGTGCTTCACCAACAAGAAATCCAAGACGAATCCCGAGGTCTCCCAGGCCATGCTGGAGGCCGCCATCCCCGCCCTGGAGGGCATCGGCGACTGGACGGCGGACGCAGTCCACGACACCCTGATCGCCCTGGCGGAACACCTGGGCGTGAAGAACGCCACCCTCATGTGGCCGGTGCGGATCGCCGCGGCCGGCAAGCTGGTGACCCCCGGCGGCGCCGTGGAGATCTGCCACATCCTTGGTAAGGATGAGACCCTGCGCCGCCTGCGGCTGGGCCTGGACAAGCTCCGGGCATGAGGCGGTTTCTGGCGGCCCAGTTCGCCCCGGTGCTCCGGGCCTGGCGGAACGGATATGAGGCCGAGGTCCGGCGCGCCGCCATCGCCTTTTTCCTGCTGGTCTTCCTGGCCTTCGGCGTGTGTCTGGCGGTGCCGGAGCTGCGGCTCGGCTTTTCCGCCTATCTCCAGCACCTGTTCCAGGGCATGGACCTGACGGACGGGGCCGGGAACCTCTCCCCGCTTCTGCTGCTGGCCAACAATCTGCGGGCCTGTGCCGTCACCATGCTCTATGGGCTGATCCCTTTTGTGCGTCTCCCGGCCCTGGCGCTGGGCGTGAACGCGGTGCTGCTAGGCGGCCTTGCCGCCTGCTATGCCGCCACGGACACCACCATGCTGCTGTATGCCGCCGTCATCTTCCTCTGGTTCAAGAGCGACAAGTCGGTGGGAATCATTCTGGCCGGAATCTGGCTCATCCAGAACATCGGACTGGTCATTGCCCTGCTGGGACAAATGTCTGCCTACCTGCTTCCGCTGGCCCTGCTGCTTGTGGGAGTGATTCTTTATTTTATATCTTCACGCTGATTATGGACGAAACACATCTGTATAACCTGACATTCATCGGGGCAGGCAACGTGGCTACCCACCTGTCACAAGCCCTGTCGCAACACCACTGCTGCATCCGGCAGGTATTCAGCCGCACGGAAGAATCGGCTCGTGAACTGGCCGGACGGCTCCATGCTGCCTTCACCACCCGTCTGGACGAGATTGATGCAGGAAGCGATCTCTACATCGTTTCCATCAAGGACTCGGCTCTGAACGAAGTACTTCCTGCACTGACACGACGCAATCCGGATGCTCTCTTTGTGCATACGGCCGGAAGCGTTCCCATGAGTATCTGGAACGGACTGGCCCGGCGACACGGGGTGATCTATCCCATGCAAACCTTCAGCAAACAGCGGGATGTAGATTTCACGACTACCCCGTTCTTCATCGAGGCCAACTCAGAAGAAGATACCCGTCTGCTGATGCAGCTGGCACAGCGCCTCAGTGAAAAGGTATATGAAGCTTCTTCCGAGCAGCGCAAATATCTCCACATTTCAGCCGTATTCGCCTGCAATTTTGCCAACCACATGTATGCAGTGTGTCATCACCTGCTCAGCGAACACGGGCTTCCGTTTGAATCCATGCTTCCACTCATCGAGGAAACAACCCGGAAAATACACTACCTGACGCCCGAAGAAGCACAGACCGGTCCGGCCCGACGGAACGACTGCAACATCATGGAAGATCATCTGCACATGCTGGAAAGTGAACCGGAACTGGCCGAAATCTACCGGAACATCAGCCGGAACATCCGGGCTTATGCCGAAAAAACAAAAAAGTCAAACCCGTAACATCAATCTGTAATTTATGATAGACTACGATTTAACCCGAATCAAGGCACTCTTCTTCGACGTAGACGGAGTGCTGAGCGCCGAAACCATCCTGCTTCATCCCAACGGAGAGCCCATGCGTACCGTCAACATCAAAGACGGATATGCCCTGCAACTGGCCGTGAAATGCGGTCTGCATGTAGCCATCATCACCGGTGGAAAAACAGAAGCCGTACGCGAACGTTACAAAGGACTGGGCGTACAGGATATCTGTCTGGGAGCTGCCGTCAAGACCAAAGAATACCACGAACTGATGCAGAAATACGACCTGAAACCCGAAGAGGTGCTTTACATGGGCGATGATATCCCCGATTATGAAGTGTTGCGCCTGGTGGGACTTCCCTGCTGTCCGGCAGACGCTGCTCCCGAAATCAAGGCCGTCTGCAAATACATCTCTCACCGTAACGGAGGTCATGGCTGCGGACGCGATGTCATCGAACAGGTGCTCAAGGCCCAGGGAAAATGGATGTCACACGAACAGGCTTTCGGCTGGTAATAAAGCCAGAAACAGAAATCTCAACCCTCAAAACTAAAAATTATGCTGGACAATCTGAAGAAATATCATATCAAACTGGCAAGCAACTCTCCGAGACGCCGGGAACTGCTTGCCGGACTGGGCATCGAATTTGAAACCAAAGTGCTGCCCGATATCGACGAAAGTTACCCCGACACACTCAAGGGCGAGGAAATTTCTCTCTACATCGCAAGCAAGAAGGCAGATGCTTACCGCACCACCCTGCAACCGGACGAACTCATCATTACAGCCGATACCATTGTTTATCTGGACGGACTGGTACTGGGCAAACCACACGATGCAGCAGATGCCCGCCGGATGCTCACTTTGCTTTCCGGACGTACTCATCAGGTAATTACCGGTGTCTGCATCCTGACCGCAAGCCAACAGCGCAGCTTTGCCGTTACCACCGAAGTGACATTCGATACCCTGAGCGAAGAAGAAATCAGCTATTATGTGGAAAAATACCACCCCATGGACAAAGCCGGCTCCTACGGTATCCAGGAATGGATCGGCTTTATCGGAGTAACCGGACTTCAAGGTTCATACTATAACGTCATGGGACTTCCCGTACAACGCCTGTATCAGGAACTGAGAAAACTTTAAAAGACTTTCAAGGATTTAAAAGATGTTATTAAACATATTTTTCTTCTGAAAAGATTTGCAATTAACCGGAAAACCCGTACCTTTGCATCGTGTTTTCATAGTATTAGATTTAAGGTTAATAAAAAGGTTGGAGTACAGCGGTACTCCTTTTTTTATACCTGTACTCCAACCTCTCTTTTTCCCGCTCCTGCGGCCTGGTAAATCCACTCTTCGTTTCAAGCACATTCTGAGCTTCAATCTTTTTTCAGACCTTCAGGATTTTTCTGTCCGTCCAGCACTTCCCGAACGAAATAAACTCCGTCATAGTCCGCAGCAAATCCGTCATCCCACTTGCCGTTATATTCCAGTTTCAACATCATTTGGAGAGGTTTGCCATTCTTCTGTCCGCCTGTCTTCCGGTCATAAATTTCTGTCAGAGTCCCTGTCTTGTCCACCAGCCAGTACTCCTTATCACTGTTTTCCGGACGAAACGAACGTACTTCATGACCGATACGTATTTCTCCCGACAGATTATACAACACCTGTGTGGAGTCGGATACAGCGTCCATTGCGGTCAGACAGATACTGCTTTCATCAAACAAAGGAGCATCCTGACCAATCTCAACGAAAACAGCCCGGTCGGGATGAGAATCCTGCACCTCAAAATAGCGCATGCCACTATTTCCGACACCCCATCCGCTGCAAGTGGAGGGCACAGGCTCTTCCTTCATCTGCTTGTCTACTTCAGCTGCGTATGAACCGGCAGGAACCAGCTGATAACGCTTCACTCCTTCACGTCCGGATTTTACTTCCTTGAACTGACAGGACTGACTTGCATCCCATCCTTCCTCTTTCTGCAGAAGAGGAAGTACATCCTCGATGGAACGGTTTTTCAGTTCAAAGACCTGAATGACTTTCCTGGGAGCTGTATCTCCGTTCCGGACAACTACGGCGCCCGGCAAGGAAGGATCTGCCATCACCCTGATATCCGGATTATGCTGTGCCCAGAAACTCAGACCAGCTCCTGTCACACGTTCCCATTCAAATCCTTCATACGCTTTTCTAGAAGGAACATCAGCTGTCGTCTGCTGCATGGTCTCTTCTGTTTTTCCGGTCTTCCCGTTTCCACTACAGGCACACAGACCGGCTGCCAAAAATAAAGCCAGATATTTCATAATTATTTATTTTTTTCTTTCAGAGCAAGACGGCTTCCGTCTGACAAAGTAGTCAGCACAGCTTCCTGTCCTTTTCCACGAAGATCGAATACCGGATTCTTATAACCATAGCCGGAAGCCGTACGATACTGACGCAACAGACTGTAGACTCCATTCCGGTTCATCTGAGCCACTCCGGCCTTTCCGAAGAAAAGAATCTCAATTTCCTCACCGCCATCGGCCACAAAGGCAACTTTCACCAGATCTTCCACTCCACTGGTGGCATACAGCAATTGCCCCCGTCTGGAGACCAGCCATTCTGACTCAGCCTTTTCCACCAGATACGTATCATCCTCCTCCACATTCCATACAGGTGTACCGTCCGGACGTGTTCTGCGGTCAAGCACCACATCCGTTTCCGGATAGAAGAACTCTACCTGCGAAGAATCGGATGCAAAAACCAGATAGCCGGCAACAGACGAATTCGGATCAGCCACAGAATGTACACGGCTACCCTCTTCGAATACACGTATTTTCTTCTGAAGCATTTTTGACCAGGTATATCCCATGGCCGTATCGCTGCCCCCGATCAGACCTTCACCTTCCTGCTGACGTACATATTGGATGCGGTACATCTCACCCTTTCCCAACGTCAGAGTATCTCCACTGAGGGAAACAACATCCAGTGTGTCGGCAAAATCAATCGTCTGTCCGTTACCGATACTTTTTCCTTCCAGTATCAGCCGGGCACCGTCAGTCAGTTTCCAGCGTTCATATTTCAAGGTTGCCATTCCGATGGAAGTTGCCTTGCCTCCTTCTTCCAGGGTTACTCCCTGTACAATCTGCTGATTGGCAGGCATCACTTCCACCCAGTTACCTTTCAGTTCATTCTCCGTTACAGTTCCTTTCCCCGCATTGCAGGATGCCAGAACCAGCGCAGATGCCAATGCGCTCCATAATACATGCTTCTCCATATTTGTATCACAAATTTAAGTGTTTATACTCACAAAGTTAATCACCCCAGGGAGAAGTCCAAAGGAAAAGCCTGTCCGTATGTTCTCATTTAGTGATTTTTAAAGTCACTTTTCTTTGTTTCACTCCAATAAATCTTTCATTTTTGCAATCATCCTCTCCAATGAAAAGATTTTTCTTATTCACGCAATGATTTAACCCACATACAATTGCAGACTCAGCTGTCACCTTTATCGACAGACACGACATAAGCCGGCCGATGTTTCTGTATCTGACTCATTATGCCCCAGCTGCCCTTGCAGGCTCCGGAAAAATATAAATGTATGAAAACACCTTCCACCGAAAGGCAGACGCAATGTCATCAAGTTACTTCCTGCCTGTCTTATCCGATTCCACACTCTGGAAAGGCACATAAGGAGAAAGGCTAAAGATCACATTTCCATAAGAGTCCGTACCCCGGTAACCGGAAACTTCCATTCTCAGTGTATATTTCGCATCTTTCCGGTAGTTCTTCACATCCAGATAATACAGATAATTCTTTCTTTTTCCGGTGGTACGGGTTTCATCAGCAAATCCCCGGTGCAGATCTTCAGCTATGACCTTGCCGTTTTCCAGCAGCTGCATACTCTTGATGTTCAGGCGGTCATTCCCCTTGGTATAGAAAAGCCCCGCCATCGCACGGCCGTTGTCATACACCTTATCAGTGACATCAAATTCCCATGTCGTATAGTCAATGAAAGAAACCTTTTCCGGTGACCAGGTTGCGATGACATGACAGTCAGGACGGTAATAGTCAACTTTCAGGGCATCCAGTCTCTTATACTGCGTATTCATGCGGTTCTCAAAATCAGCAAAGTCCTTCTTGCCGTCTGCCCAGGCAATTTCAGCCAGTCCCAGCAGTCGCGGAAAGTTCTGCAGATTAATGTCTTTCACCTCCTGCGGCACAGCCGGCCACATATTCGCCTGCACTCCCAGCAGACAGTCCAGTTCCCGGGAAGTCAGACCTTCAGCCGGATCGTATCCATAGACATCACTCAACGTGATGGCATAAGGATAAGCCAGGTCCGACAGCAAGCCGTCATCCGGTGTACCCTGACGGATGTCAAAATACAGATGACTGGCAGGAGTGGCAATCGTCGGGAAACCATACTTTGCCGCATCCTTTACCGCAGAACTGCCAAGCCATGACATGATGTGAGCATTTTCAGGCAGATTGCCGGCATCAGCCAGAATATCATTCCATCCGATCGGCTTCTTGCCTTTGCCGGCAATGATGGCCGAAACTCTCGTCACGAAATAACTCTGAAGTTCCATGACATTCTTCATTCCTTTTTCCTTCATGAAGTTCTGAATATGCTCATTCTTTTCCCACAGGATATGACGGACTTCATCTCCTCCGAAGTGAATGTATTCAGAAGGAAATATGGCTGCAATTTCAGTAAACACATCATCAAGGAACTGATATACCTTCTCATTCGACGGATCCAGCGTGTTGGGAGTAAACTGATGTCCCCACACATGGTAAGTCTCGCAGAACGGCATCACATAATCCGGATAGAACGAATCATTGACAGCCAGTTCCGGATAATTAATAAGCACAGGCCAGCAATGTCCCGGCACGTCTATTTCCGGAACAATCTGCACATGGCGGGCAGCAGCATAAGCCACCAGATCCTTCAGTTCTTCCTGCGTATAGAATCCGCTTCTTCCTTCCGGCTGACCAAACTGCACGGGATAGTGTGTAGCCTTCTCGGAAGTAAGCCGCGGATATTTCTTTATTTCCACCCGCCATCCCTGGTCGTCCGTCAGATGAAGATGCAAGGTATTCATCTTGTAAAGAGACATGATGTCAATATACTTCTTCAGCACATCAACCGAATAGAATGTACGGCTGACATCCTTCATATATCCTCTCCACTGGAAGCGAGGCTTGTCATTGATCTGAAGCGACGGCACGGTAATGTCACCTTCCAGTTTTTCTTTTCCTACCACTTCGGGAGGCATCAGCTGTGTCAGTGTCTGCGCTCCGTAGAAGAGTCCTGCCAGACCTTCCGACCTGACAACAATTCTTTTATCACTGACATCCAGCGTATATGCCTCCGACGAACGGTTTTTCTTCGACAGATCAAACACGATGCCATTCTTCCCTTTTACACTGGACACCTCCTTCAGCTGCAACTGAAAGGGAAGCGAACGGCTGACAGACTGAATCCACAATTCTCCGATCTGTCTGGAAGCCGGAGTGACATAGACAACTGTCCGGGGAGTAAACACAAAAGCCGGTTTACCCGTTTCCTTCACCGACAAAGGTTTGGGAACCACACTGTATTCTGCGGCCTGCAGATTGAACAAAGTACACAGGCAAGCCCAGATAATCAATAAATACTTCATACGTTAAACAAGGTTTTATACAGATTAAAAATATATTTATCAGTTGGCATTTGCAGTTTTATCAGCCGTTTTTCCGGCTTTCCAACCCAGACATCCAGCCCAAAGCATTTTATTTCTTAAATTCATAGTCTTTTATTTAGATTTTTAACGGTTTAACATAACCATTTGAAAAGTCAACTTTTTACGAGATATTTAAGTCGTTTTACGAAACTTTGCTATCAAATAACTCTTGGGCAAAAGTAACCAAAATACTTGACAGGACAAAAAGATTGGCTACTTTCGATATCATTTCTCAATACTGACGTATTTCTGATTCTGACTATTCGGTTTATCTGGAATAGTCATTTGAAGTTTTATACCGATAAACGGAGCTATATATTTCTTGCGTACCCATCTTCTATCGTTCACTCCAAGCATTTCAGCTATTTCAACTATACTTTTCGGTGATTTACAAAATTCAAACACCTTATCTTGGGGTGTCATGATATCCGACTTATTCTGTATTTCATCATGACCTGAGGTGAAATCATCATCACTTGGGGTGTGACTTGAAGTGTATGAATCTTTCACTTGGAGTGTAGATGTTTTCACTTCACCAGCCAGTGAGTGTTTAAACCATATTGTGAGATTCACGAATGGCGGAACAACTTTGATTTCCGGTGCAGGAAGTCCTTGCTCTCTACAACTTTCCATAATAAGCCCTATACCTCGTCCCCAAGCTTCCATCTTGCAGCCGAACTCCTTAACCTCGCCGTCAACAGTAACAAAGTACATCAAAGACAAGTTACCACTGGGCTTTTACCTAGAGAAAAATATAGCGTAACGAACTCTGTTTCCCATCGGTTCGCTACGCTTTCTAAATTTTACAATCTCTCTATATGTTTTATTACATGATTTACACCTTCAGGAATATCCTTTGACGATAAAGCAGGTACAGGAATCCCCAGCAAACGGCAATATAGGCCAGCGCCAGTATCAGCGGCTGGAATGATTCCGGGAAAAGTGATGCCAGTCCGCCGAAAAGGGACCGGCCCGTATAGTCAAAATCAATGAAGCGCTGAGCCAGATAGATCGTAATGGAGTTCATCCCGATGACCCGGAAAAACAAAGTCCACCGATGACAGTGCCGTACATCAATCAGATAATAGAACAAGGCAAACAGCAGCATGGATATACCACCTACCAGGCAGGCAAACGAACTTGTCCACAAGTTTTTATTGATCGGGAAAACCAGATCCCATATCCATCCGACAACGACCAGCATCACTCCGGCACAGGCCAGCAGAACGACCTTCCGCAGTTCAGGCAGTCCTTCCCGCTTGATCCATTCTCCCGTCAGCATACCCAAAGAGGCTGTTCCGACAGCAGGAATAATACCTAAAAGCCCTTCCGGATCATGAATTCCCAAATACAACTGTCCCGGCAAAAACATCCGGTCTACATAACCTACCAGACTCCCTTCCATGGAAAAAGGATCTCCATTGCCATCCGGCGCCGGAAAACAGGCCAGCAGCGCCCAGTAACCGATAAAAAGCAAGGCTACAACTCCCATACGGACACGTGTCCGCACATTCAGAAAAAGCAAGGCTGCAAACATCCAGGACAGGCCGATACGTCCCAGAACACTGGCATAACGCAAATGAGCAAAATCAAAATCCAGCAGTCCGTTGTAAATGCAACCCAGCAGTACCAGAACCAGTCCCCGGCGGATCACCTTACGGTAGATGGCTGCCGAACTCATCCCACACGCTTTCTGTTTTTCCAAAGAATAAGGAAAGGAAATACCTGCAATAAAAAGGAATAGAGGAAAAATCATATCCTCAAAAGCAACCCCATGCCAGGGCACATGCTCCATCTGCCTGGCTATTGCCTGAAAAAACGGAATCGGACAGCAGGTTGCCAATCCGGCAAACAGAGCTCCTCCGCCCATAATAAAAAACATGTCAAATCCCCGCAAGACATCCAACGATTGCAAACGTTGACTCTTTACTTCTTTTTTCATACGTATTATTCGGTTTCATTAGTGTCCCGTTAAAATGGGACGAGTTAAACAATTAATCAAAAAGCCCCGGAATCAGGGGATCATTTAGATCTTTGACATCATTGAAATTAGTCTTGTCGAACAGGTCACGCAAGTGGGTTTTGTCAGTCAATGATATGCTGAGAATTTGCA
>ERZ773139.1677-NODE-1677-length-24645-cov-3.880033_pt1 | contig 24645 bp, 24 predicted proteins | sample MGYA00580854_ERZ773139 | MGnify/ENA primary metagenome ERZ773139 (study PRJEB29015, sample SAMEA2737809) | human gut metagenome | biome: human gut; feature: human-associated habitat; material: faeces | place: China | collected 2012 ...
CCATCATCGGACATTCCGGAAGCGGTAAGTCCACGCTGATGAATATGCTGGGATGCCTGGATGTGCCCACCAGTGGAGAATATTGGCTCCATGGACAGGATGTATCCGCATTGACAGACGATGAACTGTCGGATATCCGCAACCGGGAGATCGGGTTTATCTTTCAGGGGTTTAATCTGATCCCGAATCTGACGGCATTGGAAAATGTGGAGCTGCCTCTGATCTATAGGGGAGTATCCAAAAGTGTGCGGGAAGAGCTGTCCGTGGAGGCCTTGAAAAAGGTAGGTCTCGAACATCGTATGGATCATAAGCCTTCGGAGATGTCCGGCGGTCAGCAGCAGCGGGTGGCCATTGCCAGGGCCATTGCCGCCAAGCCTCCCATTATCATGGCCGACGAGCCCACCGGCGCCCTGGACTCCCACACCGGGCGGGAGGTGCTGACCATGCTGCAGCAGCTCCATGCCGCGGGCAACACGGTGGTGCTCATCACCCACGACAACTCCATCGCTGTCCAGGCCCAGCGGATCATCCGGCTGGAGGACGGCCACGTGATCTACGACGGCGATGCCGGTGCGCCTGAGGCGGTAGTGACGCCCAACCTTGCCGGAAGGGGGATGGCGGGATGAGCCTGATCGAGACCTTCCAGATGGCGGTGCAGAATATTCTCAGCAGCAAGATGCGGACCTTCCTCACTATGCTGGGCATCATCATCGGCGTGTGCGCGGTCATCGTCATCGTGGGCCTGGGCAACGGGATGCAGGGCTATATTGAGGACAGCTTTGCCGACATGGGCACCGACTCTCTGACAGTGATGGTGATGGGCCGCGGCTCCTCCCGCAGCGTGTCGGAGGGCGAGATGTACCAGCTGGTGGCGGACAACAGCGATGTGTTCAAGCAGATCTCCCCCACGGTCACCATGAGCGGCTCGGTGAAGATCGGCAGCAGCACTCTTTCTGCCACCTCCGTCACCGGCGTCAGCGAGGATTACTTCTCCATGAAGGGGTATGAGGTTGCCCAGGGCCGGGGGCTTCAGTACACGGACATGACCGGCCGGAAAAAGGTCTGCGTCGTCGGGCAGTATCTGAATCAGGTCTATTACGGCGGGAATGCCGTGGGTCAGACGCTGCGGATCAATGGCAACTCGTTTACCATCGTAGGTGTTATGGGAATGGAGGGCACAGAGCTGGAAGAGGGCGGCACGGACGACTGCGTGTTCCTCCCCTACTCCACCGCCGCCCGCCTCAGCTTCACCGGCACCATCTCCAGTTACACCATCACTGTCCAGGACACGGACCAGATCTCCCAGGCCAAAACCACCCTGGAGAACGCCCTCTATGAGATTTTTGAGGACGACGATGCCTATACCGTGGGCAGCATGGCGGAGATGGTGGAGGAGATGAACTCCATGGTGAACATGGTGATCTACATTCTGGCGGGCATCGCTGCCATCTCTCTGGTGGTGGGCGGCATCGGCATCATGAACATCATGCTGGTGTCGGTTACGGAGCGGACCAGAGAGATCGGCATCCGCAAGGCGCTTGGGGCCCGGGAGGGCGCCATCATGCGCCAGTTCGTCATCGAGGCGGCTACCACCTCCTCTCTGGGCGGCGTACTGGGGATCGCCCTGGGCTTCGGCCTATCCGCGGCGGCCACGGTGGTCATCGCCAATGTCATGCCGGACACCCCCATCACCGTCAGCCCCAGCATTGCGGCGATCCTGGTGGCCTTCGGTGTCTCCGCGGGCATCGGCATCGCCTTCGGATACCTCCCCGCCAAAAAGGCCGCGGTGCTGAACCCCATCGATGCGCTGCGGTATGATTGAGACGCCATCCGCATCCGCCCTTCCCGGCGGGTCCCCATCCGGGAACCCGCCGCCGTTTTTCTTGTCAGTCGGGCCCGGCCGTGGTACAATGGCCGCGAAACAACCGGTCTTCCGGCCGGAGAGAGGTTCTGCGAAAAGAGGAGACTGCCATGAGGGAGATCAGAAAGAAGCGTGCGGTGGCTGTGGAAGTCCGCCGGGAGAGGAAGTGGTTGATGCAGTAAAAAGGAAACAGGAGGAGACATCGTGAATCAGACCATCCGCGGCATGGGGCTTCCGGACCCCGACGCGGTTTTTCCAAACGAATACGGCACATCCTGCTATATCAAAAATGTGGTGACGGCCCCGAACATCCAGATCGGGGATTACACCTACTACGACGATCCGGTGGACCCTGCGGGGTTTGAACAGAACAACGTCCTGTTCAACTATCCGGAGTTCGGGGACCGGCTCATTATCGGCAAGTTCTGCTCCATCGCCGCCGGGACCCAGTTCATCATGGGCCCGGCCAACCACCGGACCAGCAGCGTCAGCACCTACCCCTTCCAGGTGTTCGGCGGGGCATGGGCTGACCAAGCGCCGCCTCACCTGGGCCAGTTGCCCCGAAAGGGGGACATCATGGTGGGCAACGACGTGTGGATCGGCCGGGAGAGCGTGATCCTGTCGGGGGTCCACATCGGCGACGGCGCCATCATTGCGGCCCGCTCCGTAGTGGCGAAGGATGTGCCCGCCTATACCGTGGCGGGCGGCAATCCGGTCCGCGTGCTGAAGCAGCGGTTCCCAGAGGATCTGGTCCAGTTGCTCCTGGCATGGCGGTGGTGGGACCTGCCCCCGGCGGAGTTGGCGGAGGCCGTGCCGCTGCTGTGCGACCCGGATCTGGACGCGGTGCGGGCGGACCTGCGCCGTCGCCTGGGAATGGCGGAGTGAGTGGCTGTATGCAAAAAAGTCCCGGCCCTTTTTAGGGCCGGGACTTCTGCTTTTTTATGAAGCGCCGTCTTTCTTGGGCTCGATCAGATAAGACGGCAGGCTCCGCTGGCAGCCGTTTTTCTCATAAAACGCTTCCGCCCCCGGCTGGGCGCCGAAATACAGCAGCGTGGGGGTATGGGCCGCAGCCAGCCGCAGCAGCCGGCTTCCGATGCCCTGCCGCTGATATGCCGGCAGCACCAGCAGCTCCGTGATGGTGCCGAAAAAGCAGCCGTCTGTGAGGACTCGCAGGCAACCCGCCAGCTGGCCGCCGTCCCAGGCAGTGAAGTTCATCGTTTTTGACAGTGCGGCGCGGGTCTGCTCCAGATTGTACGCTCCCGGCCAGACCTGCTGGACAAAGTCGAGGAAGGTCTCTCCGGAAAGGCTCCGGTCGTCCACACGATACTCCATGGCAGCATCCTCCAATCCCGTCACGCCTCCGCCATCTCCCGCATCAGGGCGATCTCCCGGGCATAGCCGGGCAGGTCGTTGGGGGTCTCCAGACAGAAGGGAAGATCCTTCAGCGCCGGGTGGCGGACGATCCGCTCCAGCGCCTCCAGACCGATGGTCCCCTCCCCCAGACAGGCGTGGCGGTCCTTGCGGCTGCCGGGGGGATTCTTGCTGTCGTTCAAATGAATCGCCTTCAGCCGCCGGAGGCCGATGATGCTGTCAAATTCCGTCAGCACGCCGTCCAGGTCGTGGACGATGTCGTATCCTCCGTCGGACACGTGGCAGGTGTCCAGGCAGACGCCCACCTTGCCGGAGAGCTCCACCCGGTCCAGAATGGCCCGCAGCTCCTCAAAACGGCCGCCTACTTCGCTGCCCTTGCCTGCCATGGTCTCCAGCAGAACGGTGGTGGCCTGATCGGGCCGCAGGATGGCGTTGAGTCCGTCGGCAATGAGAGCGATGCCGGTCTCGCTTCCCTGCCCCACATGGCTGCCGGGATGGAAGTTGTAATACTGTCCTGGCACATGCTCCAGCCTAGCCAGGTCGTCCGCCATGGTCTCCCGGGCGAATATCCGGTTCTTCTCCTCCGCGCCGCAGAGGTTCAAAGTATAGGGAGCGTGGGCGACGATGGGGCCGAAGCCGTGCCGGGCCAGCAGGTCCCGCAGGGCTGCAGCGTCCGCCGGGTCCAGGTCCTTGGCCCGGCTGCCCCTGGGATTGCGGGTGAAAAATTGAAAGGTGTTGGCCCCCAGCTCCAGCGCCTGGCGGCCCATGGCCGCAAAGCCCTTGGAGGAGGACAGATGGCAGCCGATATACAGCATGGCCGCGCCTCCTTCTCTCGGTCTGTACTGCTCTGCATCCGCCGGAAGGCGGAAGGAGATTATATTTTATCATACCACATGGACACTGCCTATGCACGGGCAAAAGCAACAAAAAGCGGGGTCTGCCGGCCGAAACCGGTGACCCCGCTGAGACACTGCCGGACGCTGGTAAAGCGGCGGCCCCGTCCGGCGGGGGCCTTATATGTTTCGGGAGAGCGGATCGGCTTCATCGTCTGTGATGAAAAGTTCCTCCGCCTTCTGCTGCGCATCGATCAGCCGGGCCTGGAGCCGGCGCAGGGATTCCTCCGCATCGGTGATGGCGTTGAAGAGCAACAGATATTCCTTGGAGACCTTCTGCATTTGGTATTCATCCTTTCTAAACCGCCACAAGATCTGGGGACTGCCCTTATCATACACAAAGGCCGGGCGAAATTCTGTCTGAATCTGTCGAGATACCCAAGGTTTTGCAAAAAATTCAAAAACCAACACAAAATAGCAGGAATTTCCGAAAAAACGAAAAAAATCCAGGGCCTTTTGCCGGAAAAAATGGAAATGGCAAAAAAAGCGGTCCGCGTCAGGCGCGGACCGCTCCGGAATTCAAGTCAGGTTTCGGGCTGCTCCAGCTCCCGCAGGCCGGCGATGTCACCCACCGGCAGGGAGAACACCAGGGACTGAGCGGCGCTCTGGATGCCCGCCTTGGCCATGATGGCCTTCATAATGGGCTTCTTCGCCTCGCTCCGGGCCAGGATGAAGACCATCTCCTGCTCCGACGCGATGGACACGCCGAAAAACTTCCGCACCAGGTCTGTGCCGGTGCCCTTGGCGTGGATCACCGTGCCGCCGGTGGCGCCTGCCTCCCGGGCGGCGTCCATCACCAGGTCGGTGGACCCCTGGTTGGCAATGACCACGATCAGATCGTGGGCAATCTCCCGTTCCATAGCAGTTTCTCCCTCCTGTTCATGCAGCAGATATTCCTTGGCGGTGGATCCGCCGATGCTGTTCACCGGCACAGTCATCAAAACGCCCTGGCCGGGCACATCCAGCCACAGGTCACGGGCCGCCTGGCGCACCAGCCGAGGGGACCGGGGGGACACGCAGAACAGCACGGCCTTCTCCGTGGCCTCCAGGCCCAGAAAGTCCAGCACCTCCGTGGTGGCGGTGCCCTGACCCAGGGCTGTCAGCACCAGCGAGATCCCGTGGGTCCGGAACCAGGCGGCGAACTGCTCTGCCCGGCTGCGGTCAGTGATGGTGATGAACAAATCGACGCCCTGCATGGCGGTCTCTCCTCTCTTTACGATGTCGGACGGACTGCTCACAGCTCGATGATCTCCTCGTCCACCGGGGCGGGAGGCGTCTCCTGAGCGGCTTTCTTCATCTTGAGCTGATACAAAAGGCCCAGCATCTGGATGGTCAGCAGCGGCGTCATGGCCACCATCGCCACCACGCCGAAGGCGTCCGTCACCACATTGCCGCCCAAGGCCTCGCAGGCGCCCTGAGCAAAGGGCAGCAGGAAGGTGGCCGTCATAGGCCCGGAGGCCACGCCGCCGGAGTCAAAGGCAATGGCAGTGAAGATCTTGGGGACGAAAAAGGACATGACGATGGCGGCCAGATACCCCGGCACCACCAGCCAGAAAATGGAAATCCCGGTCATCACCCGCATCATGGCCAGACCGATGGAAACCGCCACGCCGATGGAGAGGCTAGTGCTCATGGCCTTGCCGGGAATGGCGCCGGAGGTGATCTCCTCCACCTGCTTGTTCAGAACATGGACCGCAGGCTCCGCCTGGACGATGAACCAGCCCATCAGCATTCCGATGGGAATCAGGATCCAGTTGAAGGACAGGCCGGCGATCTGGCGGCTGAGGTAGCTGGCCGCCGGCATGAAGCCCACGTTGGCGCCCGTAAGAAACAGGACCAAACCCACATAAGTATACAGGATGCCGATGACAATTTTCAATACTTTTTTCTTCTTTAATTTCAGGGAAACCGCCTGAAAAACGGCGAAGAACAGTGCGATGGGGGCCAGACACACCGCCACCTCGCTGAGATACGCCGGAAGTTCCACCTGAAACAGGTGCCACAGAGCCCGGCTGTCTGTCACGGAGGGGATTTCCACCGGGGTGTAGACGCCCGCGCCCGGGTAGATCAGGGCCAGCACCATCACCGCCAGGATGGGGCCGACAGAACAGAGAGCCACCAGGCCGAAGCTGTCCTGGGCGGCATTCTCGTCGCTGCGGATGGAGGCCACGCCCACGCCCAGGGCCATGATAAAGGGCACGGTCATGGGACCCGTGGTGACGCCGCCGGAGTCGAAGGCGATGGCCAGGAAGTCCTCCGGTACAAAGAGGGCCAGCGCAAACACGAGGATGTAGAACACGATCAGCATCCGGTTCAGGGGAATGCGGAACAGGATGCGCAGCATGGCGATCACCAGAAAAACGCCCACGCCCACGGCCACAGCGCCCACCAGCGTGGCATTGGGCACGCCGGGCACCTGCTGGGCCAGCACCTGGAGATCCGGCTCCGACACGGTGACGATGACGCCGATCAGAAAGCCGACAGCCGCCACAACCCAGAGCTTTCTGGAGCGGGTCATGGCGGCGCCCACCCGTTCTCCGATGGGGGTCATGGCGGTGTCAGCGCCCAGGGAAAACAGGCCGATGCCCAGAATCACCATCACCGCGCCGATCAGAAAGGCCAGCAGCGTCTCGGTGGGGATGGGCGCAACAGTAAAGCTGAGGATCAGCACGATCACCGTAATGGGGACCACGGAGGCCAAGGCTTCCCGGAGCTTTTCCCAGAGGATGGTTTTATTCCGCCCCAATCGTTCCTGCCATTGCTCTCGTCTCTTCCACGGCAATCTCATCACCTCTCCAAAATTCATACAATTTATATAGATATGATTATAATAACATAAATAGGCCGCCCACAGTGACGAAAAAGCAGAAATTTACAAAATCTTTATAAGCGGAGCGGTGATTCCCTTTTTTCCCGAACTGTGCTATGCTGTACCATATCACCTTCACAGGAGTGCGCAGGATGAAGAAGAGTCCTTACGACAGAGAGCGGTTTTTTGAAAAATACAGCCAGATGGACCGCTCCCGCCTGGGACTGGCGGGCGCCGGGGAGTGGGAGTCCTTGGAGCCCCTGCTGCCGGACTTCGCCGGGAAGAGAGTGCTGGATCTGGGCTGCGGCTACGGCTGGCACTGCATCTATGCGGCGGAACACGGCGCGGCGTCTGTCACCGGCGTGGACCTGTCGGAGAAAATGCTGGCCGTGGCCCGGGAAAAGACCACGGCTCCGCAGGTGACCTATATCCGGGGGGATATGGCGGAGACCCCATTCCCGCCGGAGAGCTTTGACGTGGTCCTCAGTTCCCTGGCCATCCACTATCTGCCTTCCTTTACAGACTTTTTGGAGCGGGTGCGGCAGTGCCTGTCACCCGGCGGCGACTTTGTCTTCTCTGTGGAGCACCCCATTTTCACTGCTGCCGGTCCCCAGGAGTGGTACTACGGCCCGGACGGCACCCCCCTCCACTTCCCTGTGGACCGGTATTTCGAGGAGGGACGGCGCACCGCCCGCTTTCTGGGGGAGGATGTGACCAAGTACCACCGCACCCTCACCACCTATCTGGACGGCCTGCTTACCGGCGGATTCCAGCTGCTGCGGGTGGTGGAGCCTCAGCCGCCGGCGCGGATGCTGGGCCAGCCGGGAATGCGGGACGAGCTCCGCCGCCCCATGATGCTGCTGGTCTCCGCCCGGAAGCGGACGGCGTGGCCGCACGGAAAACCGGGGCGGCGCGACGGCCCCGGATGAAAAACTGCTGGAAGATCATGAATACACAGAAAGGAAGGACTGCTCCATGAAAACAGGTCTGGTGCTGGAGGGCGGCGCGCTGCGGACGATCTTCTCCTCCGGCGTGTGCGACGCTTTTTTGAACGAGAAACTGCCCATGCCGGACTACACCATCGGCGTCTCGGCCGGGATTGCCTACGGCGTCAGCTACCTCTCCCGGCAGAAGCGGCGGAATCTCCAGCTGCTGATGCACTACGCCAATGACCGGCGGTACATGGGCTGGGGGAATTTCTTTGATCCCCGGAATCGCAGCTACTTCGGGCTGAAGTTCGCCTACGACACCATCCCCAACGAGCTGGTGCCCTTTGATTACGACACCTTCGAGGCGTATCCCGGTCAGGTGGAGGCGGTGGTCACCAACCTGCAGACCGGCCGGGCCGAGTACCGGGAGGTCCCCCGGCGGGACGCCAGCTTCCTCCTGCTCCAGGCCACATGCGCCATGCCCGTGCTGTTCCAGCCCATCCGGCTGGATGACGGCGCCCCCTATCTGGACGGGGGCTGCTCCGACGCCATTCCCTGGAAGCGGGCGCTGGCGGTGGGCTGCGACCGGGTGGTGGTTGTCCTGACCCGGGAGCGGAGCTATCGGAAGGAGCCGGAGCAGCTGATGCCCCTGTTCCGGCGGGTGTACCGCAAATACCCCGTCTTTCTGGAAGGCCTGCGGACCCGGGCGGAGCGCTATAACCAATGCCGGGAGGAGCTGTTTGCTCTGGAGCAGGAGGGCCGGGTGTTGGTGATCGCGCCGGCGAACACCCGGGGCTTCTCCCGCACGGAGCGGGACCGGCAGAAGATCCTGGCCCTGTGGCAGGACGGCTTCTTCGCCGGCCGCCGGGCTGCGGAGGCGGTGCGGGACTTCTGGACGCGGGAGACACCTTCCGCTGGGACACCGGAATAGCAGCAGACCGCCGCCCATCTTTCAGTGGGCGGCGGTTTCCTCTTGGCGGAAGTGGTTTTGCACAAGAAATCCGTACTGCTTTTTGTGTTTTACCATATTTTTACGCAAATTTTACAAAATCTTAGAAATCCTCTTTCCAGCGTGCCGCTTTGCATATATAATGTTGGAGCGCAGTATACATGACAGAATCGGACCGGCCGTGCCAGACGGTCTGGAATACTGGGAAAGGAAAGCGCAGTTATGGACATTTTCTCCGTCTTTACCCTCTGCGGCGGCCTGGCGTTCTTCTTGTACGGCATGACCGTCATGTCCAAGAGCCTGGAAAAGATGGCCGGCGGCAAGCTGGAGCGGATGCTCAAGCGCATGACCTCCAGCCCCTTCAAGAGCTTGCTGCTGGGGGCGGGCATCACCATCGCCATCCAGTCCTCCTCCGCCATGACGGTGATGCTGGTGGGCCTGGTGAACTCCGGCGTCATGGAGTTGAGACAGACCATCGGCATCATCATGGGCTCCAACATCGGCACCACCCTGACGGCGTGGATTCTGTCTCTCACCGGCATTGAGAGTGAGAACGTCTTTGTGAACCTGCTGAAGCCGGAGAACTTCTCTCCCCTGATCGCTCTGGCGGGTATCCTGCTGATCATGGGCTCCAAGCGCCAGCGGCGCCGGGACGTGGGGCGCATCATGATGGGCTTTGCCATTTTGATGTACGGCATGGAGCTGATGAGCGGCGCCGTCAGCCCTCTGGCGGAGATGCCCCAGTTTGCCGGGCTGCTCACCGCCTTTGAAAATCCCCTGCTGGGTGTGTTGGTGGGCGCGGTGTTCACCGGGATTATCCAGTCATCCGCTGCCTCTGTCGCCATTCTGCAGGCCCTGGCCATGACCGGCTCCATCACCTACGGCATGGCCATCCCCATCATTATGGGGCAGAACATCGGCACCTGCGTCACCGCCCTCATCAGCTCCATCGGCGTCAACCGCAACGCCAAGCGAGTGGCGGTGGTCCACATCTCCTTCAACGTCATCGGCACCGCCGTGTGCCTGATCCTCTTCTACGGCGGCGACATGATCCTCCACTTCACCTTCCTGAATCAGGCCGTGGGGGCCGTGGGCATCGCCTTCTGCCACACCGCCTTTAACGTGTTCACCACGATCCTGCTCCTGCCCTTCTCCCGCCAGCTGGAAAAGCTGGCGCGGAGACTGGTGCGGACCGAGGACACCCGCGAGAGCTTCGCCTTCCTGGATCCCCTGCTGCTGCGGACCCCCGGCGCGGCAGTCAGCGAAAGCGTCGCCATGGCAGGCCGCATGGGACAAGCCGCCCGGGAGAACATCTGCCTGGCGACGGACCAGCTCTCCCAGTACAGCCGGGAGCGGGAGACCCAGATCCTGCAGAACGAGGACAAGCTGGACATTTACGAGGACCGGCTCAGCAGCTACCTGGTGGAGATCTCCCAGCACGGGCTGTCCATGCAGGACATGCGCACGGTTTCCCGCTTGCTCCACGCCATCGGGGACTTCGAGCGGATCGGCGACCATGCCGTGAACATCCAGGAGTCCGCCCAGGAGCTCCACGACAAGGAGCTCCGGTTCTCTGACAGCGCCCGGGAAGAGCTGCAGGTGCTGCTCTCCGCGCTGGATGACATCCTGGACCTGACCATCCGCAGCTTCCAGGCAGCGGACATGGAGACCGCCCGCCGGGTGGAACCCCTGGAGGAGACCATCGACCAGCTGATTGAGGAGATCCGAAGCCGCCATATCCAGCGGCTCCAGGCGGGCCAGTGCACCATCCAGCTGGGCTTTGTGCTCAGCGACCTGCTGACCAATATCGAGCGGGCGTCCGATCACTGCTCCAACATCGCCGTCAGCGTCATTGAGGAGTGCTCCGGCGGCCCCGGCCGCCACGCCTATCTGCAGGAGGTGAAGGCCGGCGGCGCCTTCGGCGAGGACCTGCGGCGCGACCGGAAGAAATACCATCTCCCCGAGGCATGACGGAAAGCGGACAGGCTCTGTGTCTACCAGACGCAGGGCCTGTTTTTTATCATTCAGGTATAGCCGTCCCCTGTCGGAGGGAAAATACCCCTATCTCACCGAAAACAGGAGGAATCCGTATGTCTGTGGATCTGAAGAACAGCGAGACCCTGAAAAACCTCATGCGGGCCTTTGCGGGCGAAAGCCAGGCCCGGAACCGCTACACCTTTGCCGCCTCCGTCTGCCGCCAGCAGAAGCTGCATGTGGTGGAGGCGGTGTTCCGCTTCACTGCGGACCAGGAGAAGGAGCACGCGGAGATTTTTTACAACCACATGAAAGAGCTGGCGGGCCAGACCGTGGCCATCGACGGCACCTATCCCGTGGACCTGACGAACGATGTGAAGGAGCTGCTCCGCAAGGCGCAGCACAACGAGTATGAGGAGCACGACCCGGTATACAAGACCTTCGGCGACGTGGCCCAGCAGGAGGGCTTTTCCGCTGTGGCGGCTTCCTTCCACAAGATCGCAGAGATCGAGCAGGCCCATGGCAACCGCTTCGGCAGGCTGGCGGATCTGCTGGAACAGGGAAAGCTGTTTGTCTCCGATGTCCAGTGCGCCTGGATGTGCCTGAACTGCGGTTATATCTTTGAGGGGACGGCAGCCCCCAAGATCTGCCCTGTGTGCCAGCACGACCAGGGCCTTTTTGTGCGGCTGGAGATGGCACCCTTCGGGGACGCGGTGCTGAAAAAGTGAATCAGGCTCCTAAGGCGGGGAGGCCGGAAAAGCGGCCTCCCCGCCCTCTTGCAGTCGGATCTGAATATTCACTCTTTTATTCATCTGCAATATACATCGATGCTGGAAATATTCACAAATTTTCGGCTGTTTTTCCGGGATTGAACCGGATAAAATAGAGCACTCCACCAACAGGGGCAAATAAATATTCATTTTTGCACGAAAATCTATTGACAAGAGGGAGGGAACGTGATAAGGTAAGGCATGTTCCGGCGGGAGGTGCTTCCTCCCTTGGAAATTCAGAGAAAACCGCCCCGCGACCGCGGGAGCATGAAAAAGGGAGATTGCGATACCATGAAGAAGTTTCTTGCATTGATTCTGACGCTGGCCATGGCGCTGTCCGTCACGGCCTGCGGCGGCAGCGACGACACTGCGGATGACACCGCCGACGGCGAGGGCTCCGGCACGGAGGAGACTGCGGATTACGCCTCCATGACTGACGACGAGCTGAAGGCCGCCATCACCACTGTGGAGGGCGGGAAGCTCACCGTCGCCACCAGCCCGGACTTCGCCCCCTATGAGTTCTACGCCATTGATGAGAACGGCGATCCCCAGCTGGCTGGCTTTGATATGGACCTGGCCCAGTATATCGCCGACTACCTGGGGCTGTCCCTGGAGATCGTTCCCATGGACTTTGACGGCACCATCATGGAGCTGCAGAACGGCAATGTGGACTTGGGCATGGCCGGGTACTCCCCCGATCCCAAGCGTGCCGACAGCATGGACTTCTCTGACATTTACATCACCGGCGGCCAGTCCTTCGTGTGCGTGGAGTCCAACAAAGACCTGTTCACCTCTTTGGAGGATGCCAACAATGCCGACTATCAGATCGGCGCTCAGGTGGGCTCCATCCAGGCGGATCTGGCGCATGAGAACACCCCGGACGCTGATATCATCGAGCTCGCTAAGGTGCCCGATATCATCGCCGAGCTGGTGACCGGCAAGCTGGACGGCGCCTTTATCGAGACCATGGTGGCCGAGAGCTATGCCACCCAGTATCCCGAGCTGTGTCTGGTGCTGGAGGTCCCCTATGACGCCGAAGGCTCTGTGGTGGGCGTCACCAAGGGCAACGCCGCCCTGCTGGAGGGTGTGAACCGTGCCATCGCCGCCGCCAAGGAGGATGGCTCCTTCGATCAGTATGTGCTTACGGCCAACGAGCTGGCTTCTGGCGACATCATCGAGGGCCTGGTGGACGAAAACGGCGAGGCCGTTCAGTAAGCTTGTAAAACTTTCAATTCCTCCCTGCGGCTGCGCAGGGAGGAATTGGCCGCTTTCTCATATATTTTGGTAAAGATAGAAGGAGGAACCGCCCGTGTTTACAGCCGCCGGTTTCGAAAGAACTTGGGAGTACATAGACCTTTTCAAAGAGGGCCTGATTTGTACCGTCTCCCTCTCCCTGCTGACCGTGATTTTCGGTTTTGTCCTGGCACTGCTCCTGGCCATCATGCGGCTGTCCAATGTGCGGCCGTTTCGCTTTCTGGGTCTGACCAAGGACGGCCATCTCCGGGAACAGGGCGTGCTGATGGTCCTCAGCAGATTTAACCCCCTCAGCTTCATCGCCACGGTTTACGTGGAAGTCTTCCGTGCCACCCCTATGCTAGTTCAGCTTTTCATGATCTATTATGTGGTGTTCGGAGATATTGATCTGCCCTCTTTCAAGATCTTTGGAACCATTCGCTTTGAACGGTTCCTCCCGGGCGTGATTGCCCTGTCCCTGAACTCCGGGGCCTATCTTTCCGAGATCATCCGCTCCGGTATCCAGTCCATCGACGGCGGTCAGACGGAGGCGGCACGGTCCCTGGGACTCAGCCAGGTGCAGAACATGCGATTCGTGATTCTGCCGCAGGCTATCAAGAATATCCTGCCTGCCATCGCCAACGAGTTCGTCACCATTATCAAGGAGTCTTCTATCTGCTATACCATCGGCGTTCAGGAGATCATGTACGCGGTTTCCTCCATCAAAGGTGCGACCTACCGCATTGCGGAACCGCTTGTGGTGGCCGCCTGTGTCTACTTCTGCCTGACGTTCCCCACCAGCAAGATCATCGCTTACTTCGAAAGGAGAATGAGCCGTGGCGACCGGAGATAAGCTGATCCAAGTCAAGGACCTGAAGAAATACTACAACCGGGGCGCCATCAAGGCCCTGGACGGCGTCACGGTGGACATTGACCGGGGCGACGTGATGGTGGTCATCGGCCCCTCCGGGTCCGGCAAGTCCACGTTCCTCCGCAGCCTGAACCTGCTGGAGGAGCCCACTGGCGGCTCCATCATCTTCAACGGGGTGGATATCACAAAAAAGAAGATAAAAAATGCGGAGGGCAAAACGGTAAAGGTGGACATCGACCAGCACCGCCAGAAGATGGGCATGGTGTTCCAGCACTTCAACCTCTTCCCTCACATGACCATCATGGACAACATGACCCTGGCCCCCATCCAGGTGAAGCACATGGACCGGGGCGAGGCGGAGAAAAAGGCCCTGGCCCTGTTGGACCGAGTAGGCCTGCAGGACCGTGCCCGCGCCTATCCCATCCAGCTCTCCGGCGGCCAGAAGCAGCGGATTGCCATCGTTCGGGCATTGATGATGGAGCCGGAGGTTATGCTCTTTGACGAGCCCACCTCCGCCCTGGACCCGGAGATGGTGGGCGAGGTGCTGGAGGTCATGAAGGAGCTGGCCCAGGAGGGCATGACTATGGTGGTGGTCACCCACGAGATGGGCTTTGCCCGGGAGGTGGGCAGCCGGGTCCTCTTCATGGCAGACGGCAAGCTGCTGGAGGAGGGCTCCCCCGCCGACATTTTCGGAAATCCCCAGCACCCCCGGCTCCAGGACTTCCTCAGCAAGGTGCTGTAAGGCAGCCTGAGCCCAGTGCCGTCCGCTGGGCGGCGGGACCGGGCAACTGCGGGGCGCGCACAGATGTGCGCGCCCTTTTTAACGGGCCGGGGCATCCGGCGCAGAAAGGAGCATCCCCATGACAGCAGAAAAGCAGGCGGCCGTCGCCGCCATCGAAAAAAAAGCAGATCTGGTAGCCCAGGTGGCAGATGAGATCTGGTCCTTTGCGGAGTTGTCTCTCCAGGAGGAGCAGTCCGCCGACCTGTACTGCCGAGTGCTGGAGCAGGAGGGCTTCAAGGTGGAGCGAGGCATCTGCAACATCCCCACCGCCTTCTCCGCCTCCTACGGCAGCGGGCGGCCCATCATCGGCCTGCTGGCGGAATATGACGCGCTCTCCGGCCTGTCCCAGAAGGGCGGCAGCCTGACGCGGGAGGAGCTGGTCTCCGGCGGCTGCGGCCACGGGTGCGGGCATAACCTGCTGGGCGCCGGGGCCATGGCCGCCGCACTGGGAGTGAAGGCGTATCTCGAGGCCGCCAAGATCCCCGGCACCGTGGTACTGTATGGCTGCCCCGGCGAGGAGGGCGGCGCCGCCAAGGCATTTATGGCCCGGGATGGGCTATGGTACGGTCTGGATGCGGCCCTCACCTGGCACCCGGACGACGCCAACGAGGTGCTTACCGGCTCCTCCAACTCCTGCATCCAAACCCAGTACCACTTCACCGGCGTGGCGGCCCATGCCGCCGGAGACCCGGACCGTGGCCGCAGCGCCCTGGACGCGGTGGAGCTGATGAACGTGGGCGTCCAGTTCCTGCGGGAGCACATGAGTGACAAGGCCCGGGTCCACTACGCCATCACCGATGCCGGCGGCCGGAGTCCCAACGTGGTCCAGCCCAGGGCCAGCGTGCTGTACATGGTCCGGTCCAATCATGTGGCGGAGGCCGTGGAGCTGCAGGCCCGGGTGGACAAGATCGCCCAGGGCGCAGCTCTGATGACTGAGACTACGGTGGAGAAGAAATTCATCGACGGCCTGGCGGACACCGTCACGAACCACGCCCTGGAGCGGGTCCTCTACCGAAATTTTGAGGCCCTGGGGGTCCCCAGTTACACGCCGGAGGAGCTGGCCTTTGCCGACAGCCTGGCCGGGACCTATTCCGGCAGTGACCGGGCGCCGGGCGTGGGCAGCCAGTATGATCTGGACTACGCAGCGGATGCCCAGGCCAGGCGGGCCCAGGCCGGCCACGCCATGAACCGCTTTCTGCTGCCCCTGTACCAAGGGGACGCCTTCCAGCCCGGCTCCACGGATGTGGGCGACGTCAGCTGGCAGTGCCCTACTGCACAGATCCACGTGGCCGCCTGGCCCAACGGCTGCCCCGGCCATAGCTGGCAGAATGTCTCCTGCGGCCGGACAGACATCGGCCACAAGGCGGCCCTCCATGCCGGCGAGGTCCTGGCGGCGGCCGCCATTGACCTGCTGACGGACCCGGCCCTGCTGGAGGAGGCAAAGACGGAGTTTCAGCGCCGGACGGCGGCAGGCTACACCTGCCCTATCCCCGCGGACGCGGTACCCACCATCGCAGACTGATTAAAAGGGCGCCCCGGTCAAAGCCGGGGCGCCCTTTTGTCGAAACAACCAATTATTTTTTCAGGTTACCAAAAATTTTGTTTGCTTTTGGGGAAATCCATGGTATCATAAGAGCAGAAGCCTCAAGCCCCGACTTCCGCACCACAGAACGCGCGGAGTTTCCGCCCGAAAGGAGTCCTGCCCATGGAGTCTCGCTTTGACCGCCGGGAGCTGCTGTTTCAGCCCCGGGGAATTCCGCCCCTCGGCACCTCGCTCTCCCTGGCCCTGCAGCATCTGGTGGCCATGATCGTGGGGTGTGTCACCCCGCCTATCATCATCGCCGGAGCCATCGGCCTCAGCCAGGAGGAGCAGGTGCTGCTGATCCAGGCATCCCTGGTGATGTCCGCCGTGTGCACATTCCTCCAGCTGTATCCCATCGGCGGGCGGTTCGGCTCTGGCCTGCCGGTGATCCTGGGTGTCAGCTTTGCCTATGTTCCCAGTATGCAGGCCATCGCCGCCTCCGGCGGCGGAGTGGCGGCCATTGCCGGCGCCATGATCGTGGGCGGCATCGTGGCTGTGCTGGTGGGCGTGTTCGTCAAGAAGATCCGCCGGCTGTTCCCGCCGGTCATTACCGGCACGGTGGTGTTCACCATTGGCCTCTCCCTCTACCCTACCGCCATCAACTACATGGCTGGCGGCACCGGCAACACCTATGAATCCGTGGTGGCGCAACAGGGGCTGACGGAGGCGCTGGTATATGGCTCCTGGCAGAACTGGCTGATCGCGGCCCTGACGCTGACTGTCGTGCTGGTGCTGAACCACAAGGCCAAGGGCATCTGCAAGCTGGCTTCTATCCTGATCGGGATGCTGTTCGGCTATGCGGTGGCGCTCTGCTTCGGCATGGTCAGCTTTGCCGACGTGGGAAATGCTGCCTGGTTCGCCCTGCCGGAGCCCCTGCACTTCGGTCTGAAGTTCGATCCAGCCTCCTGTGTGGCCATCGGGCTGTTGTTTGCCATCAACTCCATCCAGGCCATCGGCGACTTCACCGCCACCACCGTGGGCGGCCTGGACCGGGATCCCACGGACCAGGAGCTCCAGGGCGGTATCATCGCCTATGGCACCAGCAATATCCTGACGGCGCTGATGGGCGGCCTGCCCACGGCTACCTACTCCCAAAATGTGGGCATCGTCACCACCAACAAGGTGGTGAACCGGACAGTGTTCGCCATTGCCGGGGGATTCCTGCTGCTGGCGGGCATCTCCCCCAAATTTGCGGCGCTGCTGACCACCATTCCCCAGTGCGTGCTGGGGGGCGCCACAGTGACGGTGTTTTCCACCATTGCCATGACGGGCATGAAGCTCATCGCCTCCCAGGACCTGACGGCCCGGAACACCACCATTGTGGGTCTCTCTGCTGCTCTGGGCGTGGGGATTTCCCAGGCCTCCGAGGCCCTCAGCCAGTTCCCGGAGGCGTTCACCATGGTGTTCGGACAGTCTCCCGTGGTGATCGCAACTATCATGGCGGTGCTGCTGAACCTGATTTTGCCCAAGGAGAAATGAAAAAACGAACGCCGGATGGGTTTCCATCCGGCGTTTTTATTTAGGGGGCGAGGCGCTCAGATCTCCCGGCGGCCCTCTAGGGCCCGCATCAGCGTGGCGTCGTCGGCGAACTCCAGATGTCCGCCCACGGGAATGCCGTAGGCCAGGCGGGTCACCCGCACGTCAAAGGGCTTTAAGAGCCTGGCGATATACATGGCTGTGGCCTCCCCCTCCGTGTCCGGATTGGTGGCCATGATGACTTCCTTCACCTCGCCGCTGGCCACCCGCTCCACCAGGGATTTGATGGCCAGGTCGTCCGGCCCCACGTGGTTCATGGGAGAGATGACGCCGTGGAGCACGTGATACCGGCCGTTGTACTCCCTGGCCCGCTCTATGGCGGCCACGTCCCGGGGATCTGCCACCACGCAGATAACGGAGCCATCCCGCTTGGGGGAGGCGCAGATGGGACACAGCCCCCCGGCGGTGAAGTTTTGGCACACCGGGCAGCAGGTGACGCTTTTCTTGGCGTCCAGGATGGCGTCGGCGAACTCCTTGGCCTCCGCCTCCGGCAGGCCCAGCACGTAAAAGGCCAGCCGCTGGGCAGACTTGCCGCCGATGCCCGGCAGGCGGGCAAACTGCTCCACCAGTTTTTCAAGAGGTGCGGGGAAATATTCCATGGTCTGATGCTCCTTCAAAGGGTTCGTATCCGGTCTCCGGCCGGGTATGGGAAAAAGAGGCGATCACCGGGGCAGATCGATGGCGAACAGGGCCGCCGTGCCGCCGGTGTGGACGAACAGCAGGTCGTCCTGCCCATCAAAAGCTCCCCGGCGCAGCAGCTGCATCATGCCGGCAAAGGCCTTCCCGGTGTAGACCGGATCCAGCAGGATGCCCTCCGTCCGGGCCAGCTCCTCGATATAGGGGGTATCCTCCGGATTCGGCAGGGCATAGCCGGGGCCCATGTGCTCCACCATCTGAAATGCATTCTCTTCCGGCTGGAAGGGGCACTTCAGCAGTGCTGCGGCCTCCCCTGCCAGGCGGGGGACGATCTTGTCGAAGGGGCCGCTGTCCACGGCGATGCCGGTGACCTTCACACCGGGCAGAAACAACCCGGCTCCCAGCAGCAGCCCAGCGGCCGTGCCGCCGGAGCCGGTGGCGGAGACGATGTGTCCCAGCCGCACGCCCGCAGCCATAGCCTGGACGGCGATCTCCCGGGCGCCGCTCACGTAGCCCACGGCGCCGAGGGCCGTGGAGGCGCCCACGGGAATATAGCAGCACTTGTGCCCCGCCTGCTCCAGCGTGCCGCCGATCCGGTGCATCTCTGCATAGATCTCGTCATAGGAATCCATGTCCAGCAGACGCACCTCGGCGCCGAAGAGCTCGTCCAGCACCAGATTGCCCCGGTGCTCCGTGACGCCCCGGCGCTTCAGCAGCAGGATGCACTTCATCCCGAGCCGCGCGGCGCAGGCGGCGGTGAGGGCCGCGTGGTTGGACTGGGCGCCGCCGGTGGTGAATACCGTGTCGCACCCCTGGTCCAGGGCCTCCGCCAGAACGAATTCCAGCTTGCGGACCTTGCTGCCGCCCAGGGCCACGCCGCACAGGTCATCCCGCTTGATCCAGATGCCCCGGCCGTACTGCTCGCTCAGCCGGTCCAGCCGGTAAAACGGGGTGGGAAACACGCCCAGCCGGACCCTGGGCAGATCGTGCAGATTCCGCATGGCGCGCCCTCAGCCCCGCAGCTCCGCGATGCGGGCGGGGATATCGTCAGCCTTGTAGACGGCGCTGCCGGCCACCAGCACATTGGCGCCGGCGGCGATGCAGGTCTTGCAGGTGACGGGATCCACGCCGCCGTCCACCTCCAGCTCGCAGCCGGGGTTCTTCTCATCGATCCAGCGGCGGATGGCGGAGACCTTGGGCATCATATCCGCCATGAATTTCTGGCCGCCGAAGCCCGGCTCCACCGTCATCACCAGCACCAGTTCCACCTCATTCAGGAAGGGCAGGACCGTCTCCGCAGGCGTTTTCGGCTTCAGCACCACACCGGCCCGCTTGCCCTTGGCGTGGATCCTGGCAATGGCGTCGTGGAGCTTTTCCTCCGTGTCGGACTCCACATGGACCGTCACCAGGTCGGCGCCGGCGTCGCAGAACTGCTCCACATACCGGCCCGGCTCCACGATCATCAGGTGAACATCCAGGGGCAGCGCCGTGGTGGGGCGGATGGATTTCACCACCGGGATACCGATGGTAATGTTGGGGACGAACATGCCGTCCATCACATCCACATGGACGTAATCGGCGGTGGAGATGCGCTGAATATCCCGCTCCAGATTGGCAAAATCCGCGGAGAGGATGGACGGTGCGATTTTTATCATGGAAAGCCCCTCTTTTCTTTCATTCCGGCGGCAGACCGGACGGAATCGGGCTGCCGGGCCCTGTGGCGCGGGAAGAACCCGGCGCATAGGATACCCCGAGCGGCAGGCCGCCCCCCAGTCTGCACTTCCGCGCAGCGTCCGCCCCTGGGCGGGGCGCCGCCGCTTTTTTGAATAGGGAGCCGGTGGAGCGTACGCTCTGCCGGCTCTCAGCTTGCGTATATACCGTATTCAGTGTAGCAGACTTCCGGTGCAAAAGCAACGGTCTCTTGCCCGGACGAGCCGGGAGGCCGGCCCTGCAAAAAATTCCAAAAGTGTTGCATAAACCACTTCTAAAATGAGAATATTCTGATAATCTAATACCAGAATCCAAGAGAGAGGCGGTGGAATCGTGGAAGAGCAGATCGACTATGAGGAGCGGGCATCGCTGCTGAAGGCCCTGTCCAACCCCATCCGGCTGCAGATCGTCCACGGCCTGCTGATTTCCGGGTGCCACAATGTGGGCTGCATGGAGGCGTCCACCGGCATGTCCCAGTCCTGCATCTCCCAGCATCTGCAGAAGCTGCGGGCGGCCAATGTGGTGACGGCGGAACGGTCCGGAAATGAGGTATACTATCAGGTGGCGTCCCGGGAGGTGGCCTCCCTGGTGGCCGACCTGCTGGGAGAGGAGGCGGACTCCTATGTCCTATGATGTGCTGGTGATCGGCGGCGGCCCCGCGGGGCTGTCCGCGTCCATCAACGTCCGGGCACGGGGGCGCAGCGCCCTGGTGGTCTCTAATCCCCTGGAGGAAAATCCTCTCTGGCGGGCGGAGAAGGTGGACAACTACCTGGGCCTGCCCGGCCTGTCCGGCGCGGAGATGCTGGCCGCCATGCGCCGCCACGCGGAGCAGGCGGGGGTGGAGTTTCTGGCGGGCAAGGTGCTGAACGCCGTGCAGATGCCGGACGCCTGGTATGTCAGCGTGGGGCCGGATATGTACAACGCCAGGGCTGTGGTGCTGGCGGCGGGCGTGGCCCGCGGGAAGAAGTTTGCCGGCGAGGCGGAGCTTCTGGGCCGGGGCGTCAGCTACTGCGCCACCTGCGACGGGATGCTCTACCGGGGCAAGCCGGTGGCGGTGGTGGGATACACCGACACCGCCCGGCAGGAGGCGGAGTTTCTCCAGAAAATCGGCTGCTCCGTGACCTATTTCGACCGCCCCAAGCAGTGCGAGATCCGGGGCGACGGCCGGGTGGAGTCCGTCACCTGCGACGGCCGGACCATTCCGGCGGAGGGCGTGTTCATCCTGCGGCCCACCATGGCCCCCACGGAGCTGTTCCCGGGGCTGGCGGTGGAACAGGGCTATGTGACGGTGGACCGGCGTATGGCCACCAATCTCCCCGGCCTGTTTGCCGCGGGAGACTGCACCGGCGGTCCCCTTCAGGTCTCCAAGGCCGCGGGAGATGGGCTGATCGCCGGGCAGAGTGCGGCGGCCTGGGCGGCGGCTCAGGAGCGTCGGGAAAAACAGAGCTGAACGTACAACATCAAATTTGAGTGTATAAAGGAGACATGACGTATGGGAATCAAGCATTTCAAGACTGCGGAATTTGACGCCGCCGTGGCGGCGGCCCCCTTGGCGATGGTGGACTTCTGGGCCGACTGGTGCGGCCCCTGCAAGATGCTCTCTCCGGTGATCGAGTCCCTGGCAGACCAGTACGAGGGTAAGGTCCTTGTGGGCAAGGTGAACGTGGATGAGGAGCCGGATCTGGCCCGGCGGTTCGGAGTCATGAGCATCCCCACGGTGGTGTTCCTGAAGAACGGCCAGGAATTTGACCGGAAGGTGGGCGTGATGCCGCCCCAGGCGTTTAGCGGCGTGCTGGACACCAACCTGTGAGCTGCCCCGGGCAGTGCGCACAGTCCAAAGGCGGGAAATCCGTTAAAGCAGGCCGGGCCTCAAGAGGCCCGGCCTGCTTCTGCCTGGGCGCGGCGACCCAGTCCCCGCGGGGGTGGGGAACTTGCCTTCCGGTGCGCCCCCCCTTTCCTTCTGCGGCCAGCAGGGGCAGCCCCGCCGCAGGGCTGCCCGCAGCCCATTCGCTGGTGCGGCAATTCGGGCTTCCGCTTGGTGCCGTCCTATCACAACGGGGCACAGGGATTGGGGCTGCAAGGGAAACGCACAGCTCCCGGAGGCCGGTTTCAGAAAACCGTCGGTTTTCGATTCGCCTTTTCACAAGAAGGGGAAATTCAGCTGGAAGACCCGGCCGGGAATTACAGGCTGTGCGACTTCACCGCGGGCGCATTCCCAGACCGGGCTGTTTTAACGGTATACTGGGACCTGCACCGCAAGACCGGCATGAAAGCAGGCCCTGTCCATGTGGACAGGGCCTGCTTTCATGCTTCGATGCTGATGGCGCTGACCGGGCAGCCGTCCCGGGCCTCCTGGGCCGCCTCCAGCTGGCCCTCCGGGATGCCGCTGCCGTGGGCCAGCCCGTCGTCGCCCATGTGGAATACCTCCGGGCAGGTGCCGGCGCACAGGCCGCAGCCGATGCAGTTCTCATTTACTGTTGCGTTCATATTGGTCACTCCTATTATTCCAGAATATTTCCATCCCGGCCCAGTGTCACCACCTGCCAGGGAATGAACTTGCCGCTCTGCCGCAGGGCCGTCTCCGCTGCCCGCTGCATACCGCCGCAGCAGGGGACATCCATCCGCACGATGGTCAGCTCCCGGATATCGTTGCGGCGAAGGATCTCCGTCAGCTTTTCGGCATAGTCTCCCTCATCCAGCTTGGGGCAGCCGATCAGCGTGATGCGGCCCCGCATGAACCGCTGGTGGAAGTCCGCCCGGGCATAAGCCGTGCAGTCCGCCGCGATCAGCAGCCGGGCACCGTTGAACCAGGGGGCCTCCACAGGCACCAGCTTGATCTGCACCGGCCACTGGGCCAGGTGGGACACCGCGCCGTCCTGCGGCGCGGAAACGGCCTGAGCCACCGCCGGACGGAGGGCCTGGGCCATACTGCCGGGACAGCCGCCGGAGGGCGGCGTCTGCCGCGGCGCGGTGCCTTTCAGGGCCTCCGCCTTCTTTGCCAGGACAGCTGCTTCATCATAGGCTGCGGCCTCCCGCTCCACAAACGTGATGGCTCCGGTGGGGCAGGTGGGCAGGCAGTCTCCCAGACCGTCGCAGTAGTCGTCCCGCAGCAGGACCGCCTTGCCGTCCACCATGCCGATGGCACCCTCGTGACAGGCTGCGGCACAGGCGCCGCAGCCGTTGCATTTCTCCTGATCGATCTCGATGATCCTTCTTACCATAGTGTGTCTCCTTTTTGGGGTTTCAAACGTTTTGCTTGCTTTCTGAGACCTAGTATCGTACAATGGGACAAAAAAGTATGTTGTTTTTACAACGGAATGGAGAAAATGGTATGGAAGTTTCTACCGCGCTTCTTCTCCGGACGCCGTTGTTCCGCGGGATTCCGCAGGAGGCGCTGCCTGCGCTGCTGGAGGGCCTGGGCGCACGGAAGCGCCGCTGTGGCCGGGGTGAAGTGGTCCTGCGGCGGGGAGAGCGGGCGGACCGGCTGGGGCTGGTCCTCTCCGGGACGCTGCATATCGTCAAGGAGGATTTCTGGGGGAGCCGCACCATTGTGGGCCTCGCCCGGTCCGGAGAGGTGTTTGCGGAGGCCTATGCCTGTCTGGGCGGTGAGCCGCTGGAGGTGGCCGTGCTGGCGGCAGCGGATGCGGAGGTGCTGTTTCTCAGCAGTGTACAGGCGCTGTCCTGTGCCCGGCCGGGCGCCGCGGAATTCACCCGGAACCTGCTGACCATTCTGGCGGGGCGAAATCTGACCCTCACCCGGAAGATCGGCCACATGGCCCGCCGTACCACCCGGGACAAGCTGCTCAGTTATCTGTCCGCCCAGGCCATGCAGGCCGGAGGGCCGGAGTTTGATATCCCGCTGGACCGCCAACAGCTGGCAGACTATCTGGCGGTGGACCGCAGCGCCATGTCTACCGCGCTTGGAAAGCTCCGGGACGAGGGTGTGCTGACGTTTCAAAAAAACCATTTCCACCTGCTTCAGCAGATGGAGCAGACTGACTGAGGAGGAGAGCGCCATGCTGACCCGAGTGCCGGATTATTATGAGGCGTTTCACTGTCTGGCGGGGGCCTGCCCCCACACCTGCTGCGAAAAGTGGGAGGTGGTGGTGGACGAGGAGACCGCCCGCCGCTATCAGGAGACCCCCGGCTCCCTGGGGGAGCGGCTGCGGGAGGCGCTCCAGACGGACGAGGAGGGGGATTTCTGCTTCCCCCTCCGGGGCGGCCGGTGCCCCTTTCTGAACCGGGAGAATCTGTGCGAGATCCACCGGATATTGGGAGCCGAGGCCACGTCCCTGACCTGCCGGACCCACCCCCGGTTCATTGAGGAGTACGGCCCCTTTCGGAAGGTCAGCCTCTGTGCCTCCTGCCCGGCAGCCTGTGACCTGCTGCTTGGCTCCACCGCCCCGCTGTCCTTCCTGGAACGGGAGACGGCGGAGCCGGAGGAACCGGGAGACCCGTGGCTCTGCGGCCTCCTGCCCCTGCGGGAGCGGATGCTTCGGGAGCTGGCGGATCGGCCTCGTCCCCTGCAGGAGCGGCTGGAGGCATTTTTGCTCCTGGCTGCGGAGGCGCAAATCCTGCTGGATGAGGACCGGACAGAGGACCTTGCGGTTCTGGCACCGTTCAGGATGCGGACCTTGCGCTTCTTATAAGGAGTGACATCGGGCACGACCATGACGTTGACGCCGGCTTTCTTGAACGGGAGCTTGTCCTCCAGGCCTGCGGGGCCCTCGATGACCCAGA
>ERZ773139.1680-NODE-1680-length-24635-cov-7.783849_pt1 | contig 24635 bp, 12 predicted proteins | sample MGYA00580854_ERZ773139 | MGnify/ENA primary metagenome ERZ773139 (study PRJEB29015, sample SAMEA2737809) | human gut metagenome | biome: human gut; feature: human-associated habitat; material: faeces | place: China | collected 2012 ...
CTGGCCGGCACCATCGGCACGATGATCGGCTACGCCGTCTCCAAAAACCGCCGCAGCCGCTGGGCCAACTACGTCAACTCCGTCGCCTTCCTGCCGTATCTCATGCCGTCCATCGCCGTCGGCGTCGCGTTTTTCATCCTGTTCTCCACCGAGAAGCTCAACCTCTTCAACACCTACACGCTGCTGATCATCGTGGGCACGGTCAAATACATCCCGTTTGCCAGCAGAAGCTCGCTCAACTCCATGCTGCAGCTCTCCGGCGAGATCGAAGAGGCTGCCATCATCCAGGATATCCCCTGGATCCAGCGCATGACGCGGATCATCATCCCGATCCAGAAGTCCTCGATCATCTCGGGCTTCCTGCTTCCGTTCATGACCTGCCTGCGCGAGCTGTCTTTGTTCATGCTGCTGTGTGTGCAGGGCTTCATCCTCTCGACCACACTCGATTACTTCGATGAGATGGGCCTGTACGCCTTCTCCAGCGGCATCAACCTGATTCTGATCATCACGATCCTCATCTGCAACACTCTGGTGAACAAGATCACCGGAGCAAGCCTTGACAAGGGAATAGGAGGTTAAGCACATGCCTGAAATCAAACTCGAACACGTCACCAAGCGCTGGGCCAAGTTCTACGCTGTGGAAGACCTGAATCTTACCATTGAGAATAACGCGTTCGTCACGCTGCTCGGCCCCTCCGGCTGCGGCAAGACCACGACGCTCCGCATGATCGCGGGTCTGGAGACCCCGACGTCGGGCCGCATCACGATCGGCGACAAGGTCGTCTTCGACAGCGACCTCGGCATCAACGTCCCGGCCAACAAGCGCAAGGTCGGCTTCCTGTTCCAGAACTATGCGCTCTGGCCCAACATGACGGTCTACCAGAACATCTCCTTCGGCCTCTCCAACATCAAAGAGGAGCTCCCGAAGATCGACTTCGAGGCCAAAAACGCTGCGCGTCTGGCTCAGATCCTCCAGACCCCGGCCGATGTGACCGCGGTTCTGGACGAGTGCCGCGACAAGGACGGCAAGCTGGAAGAAAAGAAGGCCGTCCTCAAGCTCATCGACGCTTTTACGCTCTCGCAGTACACGGCGAAGAAGCTCTTCGGCTATCATCTGGAAAACGGGGCCGACTGCGCCGCCGCGATCGCCGCACTGCAGGCAAAGGTCGACGCAGCCCATAAGGCCGCGAAGGACGCCGGCTGCACGCTGGACGAGGAGTTCCGCTTCTGCAGGGACGGCAGCGTCGTCAAGCAGACGAGAAAGCTCACGAAGGAGGAGATCGACCTCTCCGTCCGCCGCGTCAGCCGCATCGTCAAGATTGGCATGTTCATGGACCGGTATCCGGCCGAGCTCTCCGGCGGCCAGCAGCAGCGTGTCGCCATCGCAAGAACGCTCGCGCCGGAGCCCACGGTTTTGTTCATGGACGAACCGCTGTCGAACCTCGACGCGAAGCTGCGGCTCGAGATGCGCTATGAGCTGCAGCGTCTGCACGTGGAGACCGGCTCGACCTTCGTCTACGTCACGCACGACCAGATGGAGGCCATGACGCTCGCCACGCAGATCTGCCTCATCAATAACGGCGTTCTGCAGCAGTATGAAGCGCCGCTGGATGTCTATCATCACCCGGCGAACCTCTTTGTCGCCGACTTCGTCGGCAACCCGTCCATCAACTTTGTCGAAGCCAGGGGCAAGCAGGCGGCCGACGGCTCGCTGACCCTCACGGTCCTCGGTGGGCTGACAGCCAGATTCCGCCCGGCAAAGGCGCTCGAGCTTTCCAAGTGGTTCGCAGACCGCGACGCAGCTGCCGCCAAGAAAGCCGCTGACCTCAAGGAGAAGGCCGCGCAGAAGGGCTACGTCGAAAAGGGCAACAAGGATGAGGTCTTCCGCTATCATATCGCAAAGGTCGACGAGGAAGACGACTCCCTTGCGGAGCTTCCCGAGATCACGAACGAAGATTTTGTCCTCGGCATCCGCCCGGAGTTCCTCGACATCGCGGACGAAGGGAACCTCCGCGGCGAGATCTACGGCGCCATGCCCACCGGCATGGAGTCGACGATCAAGGTCCGCGTAGGCGGCTTCCTGCTGACCGGCGTCGTCTTCGGCAGCTCGCTCTTTACCATCGGCACCGAGGTCCCGCTCTCCGTTACCGGTGACCAGATCATGCTCTTTGACCGCAAGTCCGGCCAGTGCATCACCTCTGGCACCCTGAATTTCTGATCCAACCGCAAACCGGCCGATGCACCTGCATCGGCCGGTTTTCTTGGAGCCCCACCTGGACACTATGCACAATAAGGAGGCAATTCCATGGACCTTTCCCGCTCCCGTTTTTCCGAATGGCTGGCGCAGCCATCGCTGGACGCAGACTTAAAAGAAGAGCTGCTGGCGATGGCGGAAGATCCGAATGCGATCGAAGACGCCTTTGGCTGCGAGCTGCAGTTCGGCACCGGCGGCCTGCGCGGCATCCTCGGCGCGGGCACGAACCGCATGAACGTCCACGTCGTCCGCCGCGCCGCGCAGGCCACGGCGGACGTTCTGAACGCTGCCGGTCTTCCCCGGCGCGCTGCCATCGGCTATGACAGCCGCATCGGCAGCGAGCGCTTTGCCCGGGAGACCGCCTGCGTGCTGGCCGCGAACGGCATTGAGACGTATCTCTACCCGCGGCTCGAGCCTGTCCCGGCGCTGAGCTTTGCCGTGCGGACGCTTTCCTGCGGCGTCGGCATCTGCATCACCGCCAGCCACAATCCCGCGCAGTACAACGGCTTCAAGGTCTACGGCCAGGACGGCTGCCAGCTGACGCCCGACCGAGCCGCGCAGATCGCGGAAAAACTGCGGCTGCGCTCCTATTTTGACAAGATCCGGACGGAAAGCGTTGCCTCGCTTCTCGCCGCAGGCCGGATCCGCTGGATCCCGGACGCCGTTCTGGACGCGTTCGTCGACGCGGTCCTCGCCCTGCGCATGGGCAGCGGCGCGCTTTCGGACCTCAGCGTCGTCTATACGCCGCTCCACGGCTCCGGCCTGGAGTGCGTGGAAAAGCTGCTCGGAAGACTTGGCGTCGGACGGCTGACGCTCGTCGAGGCGCAGAAGGACCCGGACGGTCATTTCCCGACCTGCCCCTATCCCAACCCCGAAATCCCCGAGGCTATGGCGCTCGGCCTTGCCTGCTGCGCGCGCGTGCATCCCGATCTTCTGATCGGCACGGACCCGGACTGTGACCGCTGCGGCGTGGCCGTCCCGGACAAAACGGGCGGATGCCGCCTGCTCACGGGCAACGAGATCGGCGTGCTTCTGCTCGACTATCTCTGCCGGCAGCGGCTGCAGAACGGCGCCATGCCGGAAAACCCCGTCGCCGTCACGACCATCGTCTCGACCGATATGGCCGACGCCGTGGCGCGGAAATACGGCGTGGAGCTGCGCCGCACGCTCACAGGCTTCAAGTTCATCGGCGAGCAGATCGGCCTTCTCGAGCGGGAGGGCCACCCGGAACGCTTCGTGTTCGGGTTCGAGGAAAGCTACGGCTATCTCTCTGGCACGCATGTACGCGATAAGGACGGCGTGAACGCCGTCCTCCTCGTCTGCGAGGCGGCGGACTGGTATCGCAGGCGCGGCATGACGCTGTCGGACGCCATGGACGCGCTCTACCGCGAGTTCGGCTATTACGCGTGCGCGCAGAAAAGCGTTTGCTTCTCAGGCGCGCACGCCATGCAGGAGATGGCGGCCCGGATGGCCCGCCTGCGGGAAGACCTGCCCAAGACCATCGCCGGCCTCCGCGTCGCCGGCGTCACGGACTACCTGACACAGGAGACCGGCCTGCCGCGCGCCGACGTCCTCGAATTCCGCCTGGAGCCCCGTGCCAAGCTCATCCTCCGCCCCTCCGGCACCGAACCCAAACTCAAACTCTACCTCACCGCCCCCGCCCCCTCCGCCTCCGCCGCAAAGCCCCCCCCTCTCCGCACTGGAGCAAGGCTGTGCGGAGCTCTGTATCGACTGATGGATGGCGGCTGCAAAGGGCCCTCCCCGGTCTCCGGGAGGGCTTTTGCATTTCGTGGGATAAAAGAAAAAACTGCAGAGGCTCTTGCAAAACAGGCAGATATCGTGTATAGTAACCAATGAAAAAACACAAGATTTTGGGTTTGTGTTTATAATATGCCATCCGATGTACAGTAACCGGAGCTTGCCGATATTGGCAGACTCCGGCGCAAGAGAAAGGTAAAACCACTCGACCGGAGCTGTGCGCACGAGGCCGTTCCAAAGCAGCAGACGCTGCGTGGGCGAAAGCCCGCCATTGCGGAGTGATATCCGTGAGAAGGTAGGAAGCGGACGCGGGATCCGATGCGGATCCCAGAGTGCAAGTCAGAAGAACTGCTGTCAGTGCTGCATTTGCAGTGAAAGGATGAATGCGTGGGACGAGCTCTGCCTGTTGCATTTTTTGAGACAAGTGCGCCGTTTTTTCACATGGAAAACGGCGCTTTTTGTCTCGATAGGGTTCGTCCGCCATTTCTGCGTGCTGCGCAGAAATGGCGGACGTTTTCTCCAGAGACCGTCTGCGCCCTTGTTTCTGCCCCGCTTCGGGGCTGGCGATAGATATTATGATTCTGGAGGAATGGAACGAACATGAGTAAACGAATGGTAGCGCTGCTTCTGGCCCTCGTCATGCTGCTGGGGCTTCTGCCCGCAGGCGCACTGGCGGCAGAGCCGGAAAACAACAGTCTCGGCACGGTCCGCGTGATCGTCGAGAATATGACGGCTAAGGAGGGCCAGGATCTCGGCACGGTCGGAACCTGCCCGTGGGCCGGCAAGCTGGTCGATACGGATGTCGAGATGGAAGCCGGTGACAACGGGATCACGCTGGTTGCCAAAGCGGTCAAGAAGACAAATGAGAGTTATGCCGTGCTGGATGGCGAAAACAAACCTGTTGATAAGGACGCAGCCTATATCGCATCGATCAACGGCCTTGCCGGCGGTGACTACACGGAAGAAGAGAATAACGGCTGGATGTGCACGCTGAACGGCTGGTTCACATCCTCGGGTTTGAACGCTTATCAGGTTGGTACTGGAATTGCCGACGGTGATGAGATCCGCATGATGTACAGTATGACCGGCGGCCCGGATGTTGGATGCACCTGGGATGACCCGTCTACGGCGCTTGCCAGTCTGAATATCTCCGGTGGTACGCTCTCTCCAGCGTTTGCGTCTGATGTGACGGAGTACACGCTTACGCTGGATGATGGCAGCAAAGCTGTGACGCTTTCGTCCGTGCAAAAGGACAAGGGCATGCAGGTCCGCACCTATAAAGGAACGACCTATGACGCGATGCAGGCTGGCCTGACCCGCGGCAACCGTAAAGCGACAATCGATGTAACGGCGGGCGATACGCTGCTGATCGTTGTTGGTGATCAGGCGTGGAATTCGTACCAGACAATCAAAAAAACGGTCTACACCCTCACCATCGCTGCCGCTCCGCAGGGCTGGGACGGCAAGACGGCCATGCAGCCCACAAAAGGCGACGGCAGCACGGAGTATCCCTACCAGATCACCAGCGCCGCAGAGCTTGCCTGGCTGCGGAACAATATAAACACAAGAGTTGCCAGTCAGGGCGGTCATGGCTCTATTACCGAAAAGGAAGCCTACGGCAGCGCAGTGCTGATGAACGATATCGATCTGAATGATCAGGCATGGGTCCCCATCAGTGTTGTGACAAGCAATGGAGCAGAGAAGGGTTACACTGGCACCTTCAACGGCAACGGCCACACCATTTTCGGTCTGAACGCGATCGTCGACCCGAATACGACTGACGCGGTCGGCGCGGCACTGTTTGGCCATGTCTATGGCGGTACGATCAAGAACCTGACTGTAAAAGGAATATCCAACGGAAAGAATTATACGGCTGGAATTGCGGCTATTCTATTCAATGGTACGATTTCTGACTGCACAAGCGATGTTACAGTAAATGGGGCCAGAATGATTGGCGGTATCACCGGCTATATGTCAAATGCTGACTGCAAGCTGATCCGCTGCGCGAATACCGGTAATATAACCGGTAATGATACGGGCGCAGTTGGCGGCGTCTGCGGTACAGCCAACAAAGGCGAAATCAATGCGTGCTACAACAGTGGTACTGTTACGTGTACAGGCAATAGGCGCCAGACTGGCGGTATTGCTGCTTCTGGTGCAGCAAAAATAACTGACTGCTATAATACGGGCAATGTTGTTACCAATACAACAAAAAGCAAACAAGTAGGCGGCATTGTTGGCTATTATAGCGGTACCAGTCTTTCGAATTGTTATAATACAGGCGCGATCACTGCATCGAGCAATGTGGGCGCAATTCTTGGTGGTGGCGGAAGCGGCATCGAAAACTGCTATTATGACAATACAGGAAAAGATGCGAACGAGGCTACAACCGCCCTCCCCGCGGCGGACATCAACACTGCCCGTTTCGCAACAAAACTCGGAGCCGCGTTCGGCTCTCTTGGTTCGGGTGCGCCGGTGCTGATGTGGCAGACGGGCGCAAAGGCCGTTGCGGCGTTTGACGTGACGCCCGAAGACGCAGTGGTCACGCTGACGCCTGCCGCACAGACCGCGGCAGGGGAGAAGAAGAATGTCTTCCTGCTGACCTCCGGCACAAGCTATACCTACACCGTCTCCGCCTCCGGCCGTGCCGACGCTTCCGGTGCGCTGGAGACCGGGAGCAAGCTGTACACCATTAAACTCCCCGCCGCACAGGCATACAGAGTCTGGTTCAACGTAATGGACAAGGAGAGCGGCGAGAAGATCACCGGCTATACCGTCGAGGTCAAGTCCGGCGATACCGTCTGCCCGGCGAGCGAGGACGGCAAGTACAGCCTGTACGCGGGCAAATACACATATACCGTCTCCGCCTCCGGCTATGAAACCGCCAAGGGAGAGTTTACCGTCACCAAGACCAATCGCGGCGTCGACGTCTCCATGGCGAGGCCTGGCGCATGGGACGGTACAACCACCGAACAGCCGGAACAGGTGAACGGCGTCTACCAGATCGCCAACGCCAAGCAGCTGGCCTGGTTTGCCCAGAAGATCAACGCGGGCGGCAGCCGTTCGCTGTGTGCGGTCCTGATCTCGGACATTGTGATCAACGATGCGTCTACAAGCAACAAATGGACACCGATCCAAGACGGTATCTCCGGTTACGGAACTGCTGAGGAAGACCGTTGTGAATACACCGGTATGTTCGATGGAAAGGGACATACGGTCTATGGCCTGACGGCCCCGCTGTTCGGCAATGCGGACAAAGGCAGCATGATCAAGAACGTCACGGTCACCGGCACGATCACCGGCTCTACGAACGTCGGCGCGATCTGCAAAACGACCTACGGCAATATCGAAAGCTGTGTCAGCTACGCTACGATCACAGTGGACGGGAAGCGCACGGGCGGCATCGCAGGTCTTGTTTACGCAGGCGGCAGTATTACAAACTGCATCAACTACGGTGCCATTACATCGACCTATGCAACGCCCTCTCTTGCGCCCGATGCGAAGGAAGCGTATATCGGCGGTATCGTGGGCTATGCCTACGTAGGCGTTGAGACCTGCGCAAACTTTGGTGAAGTCAAGGCGACCGGTGACGGCATCAGCTGCGTCGGCGGTATCGCCGGCTACGCACGTGTCGGCTACGAAGCCGAGGCAGGCAGCGCATACCTTCTGAACTGCTACAACACCGGCGCAGTCTCTGCGGCAAGCAAGACCGGCGGCATCGTCGGGGAAGCCGCTGTCGCTGTGACCAACTGCTATAACACCGGCGCCGTCACCGGCGGCGCGATCATTGGCAGCAGCGCCACCGGCAGCAGCATGACAAACTGCCACTATCTCACCGGCTCCTGCACCGACGGCGGCAGCGCAGCGGAAAAGACGGAGGCGGAAATGAAGTCCGCAGCCTTTGTCCTCACGCTGGGCAAAGCATATGGCCAGGATACAACGCCGAACCAGAACAAGGGCTACCCCATCTTCACCTGGCAGGGCGGCACCAAGCCCACCATCGACCCGGATGAAGAAGCCGTCGCCAAGGACGCCGCAGCCCTAACCGTTCCCGAGACTGTCACCGAGGCAGGCGACCTGCACCTGACCACAACCGGTGACAACAGCTCGACCATCACCTGGAGCAGCAATAACAAGACGATCATCACGGACGCTGGCGTCGTGACGCTCCCCGCCGAGGCGGATGAGACCGTCACCCTGACCGCGACGGTCACCAAGGGCCTCGCATCGCAGACCCGCACGTTCCGTGTCCTGGTCAAGACCGATACTGGCTTCCGGCAGGCGGAGCTTGCAAAGATCGAACAGAGTCTGCCCAAGAGCCTCGTCCCGGTCTATGGCGCGGATACGAACGTCAATGAACTGCTGCGCAGCAAGCTCGCTGCTGCCATCAAGGCCAGCGGCGCGGCACTGAAGCCCGAAGATATCACAGTGAGGCTTACAAACGGCGGCAAGAATAACATGGATCAGACTGATCCCACGGCCTATCTTGACGCCAGCGAAGAGAACAACGGTAAGATCACCTATTACTATAACGATCCCAAGACCGACAGTAACCACTGCGCGCCGATGGTCGGCGTTACGTTCCAGCTTTCCTCCGGCGCAGCCAGCGTAGAACATGCAATGCAGGTCGTCCGGATTCACTGGGATGTCGATAAGGTCAAAGCGGCCATGCAGGCGCAGATCGCGGACAACCTGACCTTCGACCTGATCAAGGGCAGCAACACCAGCGAGACTGACATCACGTCCGACCTTACGCTTCCGTATCATCTGGACGGAGACTTGTGGTGCCACTTCACATGGAGCAGCGCGAACTCTGCCATCACCATCGATGAAGAAAAGGACCAGCCGACCATCGCCGCTAACGGCACCGGGCATGTCACGCCGCTGGCCGTTGACAGCACCGGCAAGGTCACGGCAACCATCATCTTCAACAAAGCCGAAGATGAAGAGTCGCCGATCACCATCACCAAGGACTTTACCCTCACGGTCAAGAGCGGCTCGAGCGTCGCAGTGGATCAGATCAAGGCCGCCCTCGACCTCTATACGCTGGATAAGCTGAGCTATATCTATCTGACGGATCCGTTTGATCCTCAAAATGTCCTCGGAGATGTCCAGCTGCTTCGCCCGAGGCAACTCGGCCTGGACGGTTCAGAATACTCGATCACCGTTACCTCTGACAGCAGCTATGTGCAGGTCAACGGCTACCGCGCCAATATTTTGCCGCGGTTGGGACAAAAGACGGCCGTTCAGCTCACCGTTACGATCAAATATAAGGCGAACGAAACGATCAGCAGCAGCAAACCGCTGACAATCCAGCTCGCTCCGCTTTCCCAGGAGACGATCGATCGGGAAAAACGGTTGATCCAGAAGGTCAGAGCTGCACTTTTTGACGGCATGAAGGGTGAAAATACCTCGCCTGACGCTATCACGAAGGACCTGCACTCGTTCCAGGAGGTCTACCTGGACGAAAACAATGAACTGGTCTGGGTTTATGACGTCAAGGAAGTGACCGGCATGGGCCTTGTCCCGGGTGATATTCCGGGATACGATCCGATGGCTTTCTATAGCGGTGGATGGAGAACATTCCGCTCCAGCAACGAGGCTGTCATCACGCATGAGAGTCTGCATGTGAACCGTCCGGAACAGACGACGAAGGTCAAAGTCGATTGCAGTCTGGAAAGCGAACGATTCACCCGGTATTGGACGCAGTTTACGGAAGCCGGTAATACGACGGAAGCTGAGAAGTGGAAAGATTTTGCGCCGCAGGCGATGGAACTGGAGCTCACCGTCCTCGGGACGAGCGTCGATACCGACAAGGCCGCCGCCGACGCGGTGATCGCTCTGATCGACGACATCCCGACCCCGGTCACGCTGGAGAGCGAAAGCAAGATCACCGCCGCGCGCGACGCTTACGACAAACTGACCGACCCGCAGCAGGCCCTTGTGAGCAACTACAAGAAGCTGACTGCTGCCGAAGCTGCGCTCGCAGCTCTCAAGGATGCGCAGGATGATACGGATTATCTGGCGCAGATGAACAAGACACTCGCCTATATCCTGTCTGCGGTCGAAGATCCCGATCTCGGCTCGACCCATGGCGAATGGGCCGTTCTGGCTGAGGCACGCGGCAAAAAGTCCGCACCCGCGTGGTACAGCCTCTACGCCAGCAACATTGCCGATTATCTCGAGGAACACGGCTCGTTCAGTAAGCGCGGCACGTACACCCGCGTTGTGCTGGCTTTCACGGCGCTCGGACAGGATGCGTCGAACCTGAAACTGCACGGAACGACGTACGATCTGACCGCAAAGCTGCTCGAAAAGAAAGCTGACGGCAACTACTATGCAGCTGCTGGTATCAGCACCGTTTCCGCATTCAATCTGATCGCGCTCGACTCCAGACCCTATGCGTCGAGCAACACGGAGATCCGCGATGCGATCGTCGACCATCTGCTGTCCATCCAGCGCGAAACTGGCGCGTGGAGTGACCGGAGCGACAATTCGAACAACAGCGTCGACGCGACCGCGATGGTCCTGCAGGCGCTGGCGAGATACCAGAGCAATGCCGCGGTCAGGGCCGCGACCGACAAAGCGCTGACATGGCTGTCCAGCGTGCAGACCAGCACAGGCTTCGGCTCTGCGGAGGCTGATGCGCAGGTTATTGTTGCGCTGAGTGCGCTCGGCATCGATTGCATGACCGACGAACGCTTTACCAAGTCCGGTGCGAACGTCATGAAGAACCTGCTTCGTTACGCGGAGGCAAACGGCAGCTTCGTGCACGACCGTTCCGACGATACGACTGCCGACAATGAAATGTCGACCGAGCAGGCCGCGTATGCGCTCGTTGCCTACTGGCGGTTCAAGAACCGTGCATCCGGTATGCGTGCGCTGTACGATATGCGCGATGCGGAGAACCTGCTGCCCGCTTCCTCTGCGGCCGACGATGTGATCGCGCTGATCGATGAACTTGGCGCAGTGACCGACTGCAAGTACGCAACTTACCTCAAGCTGCAAGCGATCGCGTCTGCCTATAGAAATCTTAGCCCGGATGAGAAGAACAGCGTTACAAATTATAACGACTACCTGACGAAGAAGGCACAGTTCGATCAGCTTCTCGCGCGCTATCAGGCGGCCTGCATTGAGGAACTGGACGCGTATTACGCGAAGTTCAAGCGGCAGAATTATACCGCAGCGCAGTGGAAGCAGATCACAGAGGCCTATACGAATGGCAAGACCGCGATCCGCGCTGCGGAGTATCAGGAGGCTGCCGACCGTGCGCTGGCCGCAGCCAAGCGCAGCATGGATGCCTATGCGGCAGGCGATACCATCTCTGTGACCTTCCGCCTGATTGGCGATTTCCCGGAATCCGAGACCGGTACGCATCTTGGATATGTCAACTGGATCGAGACCACCTCCTACTCGCTTGAGACGGGAAGCACCGTTGCAGATCTGTTCGATACCGCGCTTAAGGACGCAGGACTCTCGAGCAAAAATACGCGCGCGGACTACGTCTCTGAGATCCGGGCGCCGCAGATCTATGGCGGTTATTGGCTGGCTGAGTTTGATAACGGCAGGAACTCCGGCTGGATGTACACCGTCAATGGTAAACACCCTGGCGTCGCCTACAGCAGCCAGACACTGAAAAATGGCGACAGTGTCGTCTTCCACTATATTGACGACTACTCCACCGAGGAGACCCGCGCAACATGGCTGCGCGCTGAGGATATTTCTCCGGCCGAGTATGTCCGCCGCCACATTGGCGATATCGTCAGAACGAGCGGCAGCGGCAAGGTAAAGCCGACACTCACGACTAGTGATCTTGGCACGAACGTGACCTTTACGTTCACTCCGTCCGCAGGCGTTTCGGTCCGCGACGTCAAGGTCAACGGCAAGTCTGTCGGCGCAGTCGGAACTTACACCTACCGCAGCCTGCAGATCTATTCCCGCATCGACGTTACCTTCTCCGACAGCAAGCTTCCGTTTACGGATGTGCGGACCAGCGATTGGTTCTATGAGGATGTTGCGTTTGTTTACAGCGAGGGCATCTTCTCCGGCACCTCGGCTGTGACCTTCAGCCCGAACGCCAGCATGACCCGCGCAATGCTTGTGACGGTCCTGTACCGTCTGGAGGGCGAGCCCGCCGTGAACGGCCGCAGCGGCTTCGTGGATGTGACCCGGAACAGCTACTATGAAGATGCTGTAACATGGGCCGCAGACAACGACATCGTCAACGGCACCGGTAACTTGACATTCAGCCCGAACGCGAATGTCACCCGGGAGCAGATGGCTGCGATTTTGTACCGCTATGCACAGTATAAGCGCTATCCCATCTCTGCGAGCGCGAGCCTCACCGGCTTCTCTGACGCTGCAAGTGTTTCTACCTATGCGAAGACGCCGCTTAGCTGGGCGGTGGCCGAGGGCCTGGTCAAGGGCACGGACGGCCGGCTCCTGCCCAAGGGCAGTGCCACCCGTGCACAGGTCGCTGCGATCCTCCACCGGTTCGTAGAAAATATCGTGAAATGATCCCCAAAGGCGCCCCTTGGAAACAAGGGGCGCCTTGATTTTGATCAAGCCCACCCACCCCACTTGCTTTTTATACAGTGCTGCTGGTATGATAACAGAAAAGGCACGCGCCTGAGGGGGCGGGAAAGGGAAGTGCGATGACGGAAAGAGAAAAGCGGGTACAGTGGTTTCAGGAGGCGCGGTTCGGGATGTTCCTGCACTGGGGGCTCTACGCGATCCCCGGGCGCGGCGAATGGTACATGAGCGGCGCGCGGATGCCTGCGAAGGAATACGAGCGTTACATGCAGGAATTTACCGCGAAGGCTTATGACCCCAGAGATTGGGCGAGGCGGGCTAAACGCGCCGGGATGCAGTATGTCGTGCTGACGGCGAAGCATCACGACGGCTTCTGCCTGTTCGATTCCAAGCTGACAGACTACAAGAGCACGAACGCGCCCTGCGGCCGCGATCTCGTGCGGGAGTTTGTGGACGCGGTGCGCGCCGAGGGGCTGCGCGTGGGCCTGTATTATTCCCTGATCGACTGGCACCACCCGGATTTCCCCAAATACAACGACCCGAACCACCCGATGCGCGGCAACCCTGCCTATCGGGAGGAACAGATCGACTTTGACCGCTATCTTGCCTACATGCACGGGCAGGTCGAGGAGCTGGTCACAAATTACGGAAAGATCGACATCCTGTGGTTCGATTTTGCCTATGGCGAGCTGCGCGGCGAGGCGTGGAAGGCGACCAGGCTCATGCAGATGGTGCGCAGCCACCAGCCGGACGTCGTCGTGGACAACCGGCTCGAGGCCAGCGGCGAGGGCTTCGGAAGCCTCGTCACGGAGCACCCGGCTTATTACAGCGGCGATTTCGTCAGCCCCGAGCAGCTTCTGCCGCCGGAGGGCATCCGCAATGTCTGCGGCGAGCGTGTGCCGTGGGAGCTGTGCGCGACGATGAACAACAACTGGGGCTATGTGCCCTATGACACGAATTACAAGCCTGCGTCCATGCTCATCCGCAAGCTCGTCGAGTGCGTCAGCAAGGGCGGCAATCTGATCCTGAACGTCGGCCCGGACGCGACCGGACGTTTCCCCGCGCAAAGCTGCCGCCTGCTTGACGAGATCGGCGCGTGGATGGCGCTGAACGGCGAGAGCATCTACGGCTGCGGCAGCGCGGAGCTTCCAAAGCCGGACTGGGGCTGGTACACCAGGCGCGCGGGGAAGCTCTACGCGCATGTGCTCGAAGCGCCGCTCGGCCCGCTGCCGCTGACCGGGCTTGTGCCGGCACACATCGGCGCGGTGCGCCGTCTCGCTGACGGCGGAGAGGTGGTGCGCGGCGAGAGCTGGGTCACGAGCGCGTATGAAAATCTCGCCTTTGTCTCGTTCGGGACGGTCCCGCAGTACACCTATCCGCTGCCCGACACGATCGATACCGTGCTGGAGATCGAATATCAATAAAATCAAATCAAGCCCGGCAGCGCCGGAGAAGGGACCTTTGGATGATGGAAACGCAAGTACAGGCAAATGTCGTCTTTACGGACGACGCCTATCTGAAAACAAGATATTTCCCCCGCGCGGACGGCGGCTATACCATCCGCGTCGGCCGGGGCGGCCGGCGGGATATCCTTTCCTGCAAGGAGCTCTACGGCAAGGCGGTCAAGACGGCGCTGGAGCTGGAATGCACGGCCTGCGCCTTTGATCCTGGCCCCGTGGCGGAGCTTGGCCAGAACGGCCTTTTTGCGGCGCTCGAGGGCGTGTATGGCGGCGCGTATCAGAAAAAATTCGCGCTGAGCGGCCGCTGGGAGCCGGAGCTGGCATGCAGCTTTCCCGGCGCGGACGAAACGCAGCTGAATAAAGCGCGGGAGCTCGCGCGGTCGATCCTGCAGACGCGCAATCTGGTCAACCGGCCGTCAAACCTGCTCCGGCCGGAGGCGCTTGCGCAGCAGCTGCAGGAGATGGCCGCCGGCCTGCCGGTCGAAGCGGAGATCTATGACCGGCCCGCGCTGGAGCAGCTGGGCCTGCGCGCGCTTCTGACCGTCGGCGACAGCAGCGCCCACGCGCCGAGGATGGCCGTCCTGCGCTATACCGGCGCGCCGGAGAACAGCCGGAGACTCGGGCTGGTCGGCAAGGGCGTGACGGTCGACTCCGGCGGCTACAGCCTGAAACCGGCCGCGTCCATGGCCGGGATCAAGGGCGATATGGCGGGCGGCGAACGGTGCGGCCGTCAATGTGACGGCGGTCGTCCCGATCTGCGAAAACCGCATTTCAGACGCGAGCATGCTGCCCGGCGACGTCATCACCAGCTTCTCCGGCCAGACGATCGAGATCCTGAACGCCGATGCCGAGGGGCGGCTGATCCTGGCTGATGCCCTTGCGTGGGCCGCGGAGAAGGAGGGCTGCACGCATCTGGTGGACATCGCAACGCTGACCGGCGCGATCTGGTCGATGCTCGGCTTTGTGACGACCGGCGTGATGGCCAGTGACGACGGCTTTTACGACTGCCTTACGCGCGCGGCTGCGCGCTCTGGCGAAAAATTCTGGCGCATGCCGGACGATGCGGAATATGAAAAACTCATTGAGAGCGACTATGCGGATGTCCGCAACACCAGCAAGGACGGCTGCGGCGCGATCACGGCCGGGCTGTTCCTGAAAAAATTCACGGCCAAACGGCCCTGGCTGCATCTGGACATCGCCGGGACGGCCGACAATACCGGCATCGTCTGGCAGCATCAGGTCCCCGGCGCGACCGGGACTGCCGTCAGTACGCTCTATCATCTTTCCCAGGTGCTTTTTGAAACGAAGGAGGAACCGGCATGCATACACCCCTGATCGAAGCTTGTGCAGACTCTTACGCCTCCTGCCGGGCGGCGTGGCTTGGCGGTGCGGACCGGCTGGAGCTGTGCGCGCATCTCGTCATCGGCGGGACGACGCCGTCGACCGCGCTGTTCCGGCAGGTGCAGCGCGATATCCCGGTCAAGACCAACGTCCTGATCCGCCCGCGCTTCGGCGATTTTCTTTACAGCAAGGAAGAACTGGAGCAGATGTGCGAGGAGATCCGGATGTACCGGGACCTCGGTGCGAACGGCGTCGTGATCGGCGCGCTGACGCCCGCCGGCGATCTGGATCTGGAAAGCATGCGCCGGATGATGGACTGCGCGGGCGGGCTGGACGTGACGCTCCACCGTGCGTTCGACATGACGCGCGACCCCATCCGGACGCTGGAGGACGCCATCCGGCTCGGCTGCAGAACAATCCTCACGTCCGGGCAGCAGAAGGACGCGCTGACCGGCGTGGAGCTTCTGCGCCAGCTTCAGGAAACAGCGGCCGGGCGGATCGATATCATGGCGGGCTGCGGGGTCAAGCGGTGGAATATCCAGGAGATCCACGACCGCGCGGGCATCACCGTCTTCCATACGACCGGGCGCAAAGGCGCGCTCGACAGCGGCATGCGCTACCGCAAGCAGACCGTGGCGATGGGCCTGCCGTCCTTGTCCGAGTACGAGATCTGGCAGACCGACGAGGACGAATTCCGCGCCTGCGCCGAGATCGTCCACAGCTTTGCAGGGGCGGGCGCATGAGACTGTCAGACGCAGAGCTGCAGTGGATGCAGACCCGCCTGGCGCAGCGATACGCGGCGGCGGGCCGCGAGGCGCAGGAGACGCTCGAACGGAAGCTCGCCGCGCTCCCGCCGGATCAGGCGCTTCTGACAAGCTGGTGCTACGCGGCCAGCCCCCTCAGCGACTGGGCAAATTATGATTTTTCTCTCTTCAGCGCCTGTGCGGCGCACGCGCTGTTTTTGCGGGAGCAGTCTCCGGAAGTCCGGGCGCTTCCTGAGCAGCTGTTTCTCAATTACGTGCTCCACCCGCGCGTGAACGAGGAGGAGCTCTGCGACTGCCGGGGCGCTTTCTACGCGCAGCTGGAAGAACGCATCCGCGGTCGTTCCGCGCGTGAGGCCATCCTTGCTATCAACTTCTGGAATGCGGAGCAGGTCTGCTACCGCGCGACCGACGCGAGGACCATCAGCGCGCTGGGCGCGCAGCGCTCCGGCTTCGGGCGCTGCGGCGAGGAATCGGCGTTCGCAGTCAACGCCCTGCGCGCAGTCGGGATCCCGGCGCGGCAGGTGTACACGCCCCGCTGGGCGCACTGCGACGACAACCACGCCTGGGTCGAGGCCTTCTGCGGCGGCGCATGGCACTATCTCGGTGCCTGCGAGCCGGAGCCGGAGCTGGACCGCGGCTGGTTTACCGGCGCGGCCAGCCGCGCGATTCTGGTGCACAGCCGCCTGTTCGGCAGACCCGCGCCGGACGACGCAGTCATCTCCGAAGACGGTGCGGTGACGTTTTTGAACCAGACGGCGCGCTACGCGCCCGTGCGGTCGCTGACCGTGCTCGTGCGCGAGCCGGACGGCAGCCCGGCTGCCGGGGCAGAGGTGACGTTCGGCATCGTCAACGCGTCGCAGATATTTCCCGCGGCAGTGATCCGGACGGACAGCCGCGGCGCGGCGCAGCTTGTCTGCGGCTATGGCGATCTCGCCCTGCAGGCGCGGAAGAGCGGATGGTCCTGCGAAGCGCTCTGCCCGGCCGCGCAGCAGACGCTCGAGCTGACGCTCGCGCAGCCGGAAGCGCCGTCCGGCCGCTGGGAAGCGTTCACGATCCACGCGCCGAAGGCGCAGCTGCCCGCGCGGAAGCCGCTCGACCCGGCAGAAAAAGCGCGCGCCGCAGAGCAGCTGGCATCAGCGAATGAAAAACGCCGCCTCCGGATGGAAGCGGCGTATGACCCGGCCCACGTGCAGGTGCTGTGCGCGGAATTTGGCTATGGCCCGGAGGTCGAAGCCATTTTGCGTGCGGCCTGCAGGAATTTTGATGCGCTGGCAGAGTTTCTGGCGGAGCCCGCGTTTGCCCCGGCGCAGAAGCTTGCGCTTTTGCAGACGCTCTCCGAAAAAGACCTGCGCGACGTCCGCCCCGAGGTGCTGCACGAAGCACTGGCGCTTGCCGCGGACGATCTGCCGCAGAATGCATCCGCGCTGCGCGAGATCCTCTGCCCGCGCATCGGCACGGAGCCGCTGGCCCGCTGCCGCGCGGCGCTGCTGAACGCGTTTTCACAGGCGCAGAAACAGGAATTCCGCAGGGAACCGACACAGCTCTGGCAGTGGATCTGGGAAAATATCCGGTACGTGCCGGAGGCCGAATACCGGCAGCTGATAACGCTGCCTGCCGGCGCGGTGCGCCTGCGCTGCGCAGATCTGCGCGCGCAGCGGCTGCTGTTCGTCGCGGCCTGCCGCGCACTTGGCGTGGCGGCGCGGCTGGACCTGCACAGCGGCGCGGCGGAATATCGTTCCGGCGAAAGCTATCTTTCTCCAGAGGAGGGGCGGACGGTCAGCGCGGCGCTGCGCCTGGAAAAGCAGCCCGGCGAGACGTGGCAGACGGACGCGGATTTTGGCCTGTCCGTACTCGCGCCCGATGGCTGGCAGCCGCTGGAGCTGTCCGGGCTTACGTGGCAGGGCGACTGTCAGACGGTCCCGCTCTGCCCGGGCGTCTACCGCATTTTAACGAGCAGCCGTCTGCCAAACGGCGACCTGCGCATGTCGCGCCTCGAGCTTCGACTGGACGCGGGGCAGATGGCCCCTGTCCGCCTGCAGAGGCAGCCCGTCGCGTTTTCCGAGCTGGCCGTGGATTTCACGCTGGCCGATTTTCAGGCCGAAGCGCCTGACGGACGCAGGGCGTCCGCCGCGGAGCTGACGCAGGGCCCGTCGCTGCTTCTCTGGCTGGACGCGGGCAGCGAACCGACGGAGCATCTTCTGAACGAGCTGCTGGCGAGCCGCAGCCGCATCCGCGCCCTGCGGCTGGTGCTACTCCTGCGCACAAGGCAGATGCTGCAGAACGAAAAGCTGCGCGCCGTGCTCGCCGCCTTCCCGGAGGCGGAGGTCTGGCTGACCGCCGACTCTGCCGAACCTGCAGCGCGAAGCGCCTACGTCGACCCCGACAGCCTTCCTCTCCTGATCCTCTGCGACCGCCCCCGCCACATTATCCACGCCGCCGCCGGCTACCGCGTCGGCAGCGTAGATACCGCCCTGTCCTTCTGCTGAGAGCAGCAGTAGGAAAGCCCGCATCGGCCCCGCGCCCAATGACGGCAGGCCAAACATGCCAGGACGAAAAACAAGGAGTGAACAATATGGAAAAACTGGAACTGTACATCCCCAAACCGGAAGATCTATGGTTTTATCAAAAGATGACGTCCGACCCGGAAACCATGTCCTACAACGCAGGCTGGGATGTTGACTATGCGGGATACCATCGGGACACCGGCTGCATTGACTATCCGGACGAGGCTCTTGCCGATTGGTACGACGAATGGGTAGGAAAGGAGCCGGATCGTTTCTATGCTTATATCAAACGCAGCTCCGACGGCGCGTGGATCGGTGATGTAAATTTTCATTATACACCCGAAAAGGATTGGTGGGATATGGGCATCGTGATCTATGCCCCCTTCCGGGGAAAGGGTTACGCCGTTCCCGCGCTGAAGCTGATGCTGGATCACGCGTTCCGTGTCTGCGGGATCTCCAGGATCCATAACGACTTCGAAGTCGCCCGGAACGAGATCGCCGCCTGGCAGACCCATCGCAAAGCAGGCTTTCAGAAATTGGGTGTCAAAAACGGTGTTCTCCACATGATGATCACCAAAGAAGAGTATCTGGACGCAGCGCAAAACGTACCGATCGACGATCAGATCGCAAGCGCAACAACGATCTGACCGGGGAAGCCAGCAGCGTGCGCCCCACATTCAAAACAAACCAGCGGCGGAGAGTCATCCTCTCCGCCGCTGGTTGAATATTTATAGAGTGAATTTTACGTTTCCTGTCCGGGAGAAGTACGACTTATCCCTTCTGCTCCTGCCTTTCGATCTGCCCGAGCAAGATCTCTGCTGCGTACCCGCAGGCGCGCTCGACGGAGCCGGGGGTGAAGGGGTTGGACAGGTTCGCGTAGCGCAGCGTCTCGAGATAGCTGCGGCTGCCGCCGGTCTTGCAGAGGTTGAGATAGTCCTGCCAGGCCGCGTCCCGGTCCTCGGCGTACTTCTTCTTGAACTCCATCGCGCCCATCGTCGTGAGCGTGTAGTTGATGTAGTAGAACGGGTAGAGGTAGATGTGCAGCTTGTGATACCAGTAGCCGCCGCGCGCAAAGAACGCGTCGTTCTCATAGCGCCGCCACGGCATGTACTTCTCCTCCAGCAGGTGCCACTGATACGTCCGTTCCTTCGGCGTCAGCTCGGGATGGGCGTAGCAGATATGCTGGAATTCGTCCACGGCCACGCCGAAGGGCACGAAGGTCAGCGCCTCCTGCAGATGCGCGAAGCGGAATTTGTCCGCCTGATCGCCGAAGAACCACTCGGCGTAGGGGTAGGCAAACTGCTCCATGGACATGGAGTGGATCTCCGCGATGTCGGTCGATTCGCTGTAATAGTCCGAGATGGGCTGGCTGCGCATGGCCATATAGCCCGCGAAGGCGTGGCCCAGCTCGTGCGTGAGCACCTGCATATCAAAGATCGTGTGGTTGAAGCAGGAGAACACGAAGGGCGCCTTCAGACTCGGCAGGCTCGTCATGTAGCCTGTGGAGGCCTTGCCGGGCTTGTTCTGCAGATCCATCAGCTCGTGGTCGATCATGAAGTCGATGAATTCGCCGGTCTCCGGGCTGATCTCGTGATACATCTTCTGCGCGGTCTTGACCATGAAGGCGTCGTCGCCCGCAGGCTCGGCATTGCCGTCCGGGAAGACCATCTTTTCATCGTAGCACATGACGTGGTCGATGCCGAGGCGCCTGGCCTGCGCGTCATAGAGCTTTTGGCACAGCGGCACGAGGACAGTGCGCACCTGCTCGCGGAAGGACGCGACCTCCTTCTCGCCGTAGTCCGTGCGCCCCTGCTCGAGATAGCCGACGGGGATATAGTTCTCGTAGCCGAGATTCTTGCCCATCTGGTTGCGGATCCGGATCAGCTCGTCCCAGATCTCCTCCAGCCGCGGCTCGTTGCTCTCGTAGAAGTTGGAGTACGCCTTGACGGCGGCGGCGCGCACCGCGCGGTCGGGATGCTCAAAGTATTTCTGCAGGCCGTAGAGGTTCAGCGTCTTGCCGTCAAACGGGATCTCGGCCGTGGCCATGATCTTCTGATACTCGTTGGTCAGACGGCTCTCCTGCTGGCGCAGCGGGATGTTTTCCTCGCAGTACAGCTTCTTCTGCAGATCCATGGCGACGAAATACTGCTTGCCGTATTCCTGCTCGATGTCCGCCCGGTAGGGGCTGGCGGCGATGGCCTCGCTGAGCGCGACCTCCGCGCCGCTGAGCGTGGGCAGCGTGTTCTGCAGATAGGCGATCTCCGCCTCATAAAATTCGTCGCGCGTGTCGAGTGTGTGCCGGATGTGCGCAATGGAATACTGCGTAGCCAGCTCGCACGTCTCGCGGTCGATCTCAAGCATCAGCGCGCGCAGCGCGCCATAGCTCTGCGCATGCTCGACCGCATCCTTCCACCCGGCAAGCTTCTCCCGCCGCGCCTCCAGATCCGGCCGCTTATATTCCAGAGTCGAAAACTTATAATCATTCATAGCGTTTTATCTCCTTAATATACATAATACCATTATAAAGCACACAAACAAGAAGTCAAGGAGGAAGAGGGCAGCCGAGCGGTACGCCAACGATCCCGCTGCTTAGCGAATCACAAAACCAATGCGAAGGGGCGATGGATGCTGCGGACGAGCTAACAGTTTTTAGACGTTTCTTCTTCCGTAAGCGCAAAGAGTGTGCTATACCAGAAATGAAAGTATATGAAAACGGGTGATACGATGCTAAGTCTCTATGCGCGAGTTTGGCACGAGGCAGGTCGGAGCCTATGATCCGTTTCGGCTCGTTCTCTGTGAAGATGCCGCAGCAGCCAATCACGGCAGCCATATGCACAAAAACGAGGTCACACCGCAGATGGCCTCGTTTTTTTATTCCCATTTCAGAGGCCGCAAAGACGTTTACAGCGTCCGCAGCCGCCCAAAAGACGGAAAAACGGGATGTTTTCCAGTCTGCGATCCCATCTGCCCGCCGCGCGGGCAGTTTGGGGCTTTGTGAGGGGGCGCTGAGAGAGCGAAAACGTGCATAGAAACAAATCGCTATTGTGCTTCACCGCTTTGAGCCGCATTGGGGCGGGCGGACAGGACCTGCTGCACTTGATGCCGCCGCAGGAACACCGTCAGCCAGCACACGAGCATGGAGGTCAGACCGCAGATGGTCATGCAGAGCCGGTAATCCAGAACCTCCCCCAGAGCGCCGATGGACAGTGACAGCACCGCGCCCGCCGCCGTGCAGAGCAAGGATTCATAGGCGTTGAGCCGGGCACGCAGCCGGTCGGGGATGTAGCGCTGCACGGCCGCCTGACGGATGGTGGCGCTCTGGATCCCCAGAAAGCCGCAGAGAGCCCGGTTCACCAGCATCAAGGGGTACGGCAGCCACAGGAGGCAGGCGTCCATCAGCTCATAGGTCTGATATACCCCGAACAGGAAGCCGAACCGCTTTCGCTCCGGCAGGGAAAAGCGGTAGCGGACAACTCCGCCGATGGTACGCCCGGTGAACTCCGCCACAGAGAAAAAGGAATACATCGCGGTGGTGAACCCCTGCGCCGTGCGGAAGAAGGCAATGAGCAGGGGAGCGTAGCCCATAGCCATACCGTTGGTGACGGCCATATACACGTAGAGGCCGTGCAGGCCGCGTTCCTGCCGCAGATAATCGGCGGCCTCCCGGATGTCCCGCCACCAGGTTTTCAGAGACAGCAGCGGCCCCCGGTCCCGGCGGTTCTCCTGCACCCGGATACGGTTTTCGATGAGGGCGGCCAGCACCGACAGTACAGCCTGGATCAGCAGCAGCCGCCCCACGCCCAGCGTATCATACAGCAGCGCCGCCAATGGCATCATCAGGACCTTCAAAATGGGGTAAAGCATGGCGGAGACGGTGTATGCCCGCTCCTCCTGCCCCTCCGGCAGCAGCAGAGGGTAAAAGCTGTTGTAGGCCAGCTCGTCGAAGGCTCCGAGGCACGAAACCAGCAGAGAAAAGGCCAGATAGGCGGTGTAGGAGAAGGCGTTGTGCAGCAGGAAGATCCCCGCTCCGGCGTAGCATACGCCGTTGAGCAGATCGCCCCATACCAGAAACGGTTTGCGCGGCAGGCGGTCCATCATGGGGGCGATGATCAGCGGCAGCAGCACCATGGGAATCAGCTGAATGGCCACCGACAGTGCTGCGGCCAGTGTGCTGCCCGTCTCGTCAAAGACCAGAAAGGACAGGGCAAACTGACTGATAATGCCGCCGGCAGCGCCAAGTGCCGTCGCGGCGGTGATACGGGTAAAGTCCCGCGTCCAGAGTGTTCGTTTCATGGCATTCACCTCACTGCTATGATTATCGCATAGCCGCTTACAAAAGAAAAGCTGGTCATCATGGGAAAGATCTTCCCGTGATGACCCACTTAGATCGGTAAAATTGCTATTTTGCAGGAAACTCCTCCAACAGGCGGCACGCCTGCCGGTACTGGCGGTTGGCCTTGTACCACGCCAGCACCCACGGCAGGTGAAACCGGGTGAAGCCCATGGGGTACGTGTCCCGCAGGCGCTGGAAGCAGTCCAGAAGCTGCGCGCCATAGGCGCTGTCGTGGAGGTAGTCCAGGTGCTCCAGCCGATAGCGCACCAGCGCCAGCATCTGCCGCTCCATCTCCCCGGAGGCCAGCGGCTCCGCCTGCTGGACAGCTGTCAGCGCCTGCTCCCGGTGCCCAAGCTGCTCGTGGCAGATGGCAAGCTTGTGCAGGTCCAGAAGGCTGGGGTGCGGGAGGGTAGAAAAATAGAGCAGGGCCTTTTCTGGTTGGCCCAGTTCCAGTTGGGTGGCGGCGATGTTATAACGGAGCGAACCCAGACTGTCGGTGTCACCCAAGGCCTCTGCCAGACGCTCCGCCACGGCGAAGTGGGCCAGCATCTCCTCCATGCGGCCCAGATCCGAGTAGCAGTTGCCCATCCACAGACGGCAGGACAGCATCAGGTGGGGATACCCGGCGTCTGCCGCCGAGCGGCAGGCGTCCCGCAGCACCTCAATGGCAACGGTGTAATCACCCTTGACGTAGAGGGCCTTTCCGCGGAGTGTGACCAGAAGCGGCAGCGGATCCAGCCGCACCGCCTCCTCCCATCGGCCCTGCAGAGCGCGCTGCAGAGCCAACTGCCGGGTGGAGAGAAATGGTTCCCATTCCTTCGGCAGAGGACGCAGTTCATCTTCATAAAAGGCAGCCAGCAGCAGGGCGTCCGCCGCCAGCGGGCTGCAGGCAAGACTCTCCTGCCGGGGCTGCACCAGCCGCTCATAGCAGGAGGCGAAGTCTGGGCTGCCGGAGAGCAGGGCCTTCCAGCATGGTTCCAGACTCTCGGGTTCCGGCGTCCAGACCAGGCCCAACCGGCGCAGCAGAAGCTCCGTCACCTCCGGAGAAGGCGCTGCCTTGCCCTGTTCGATCTTGGATAGATACGAGGGCGCGCAAATACCCCGGCACAGCCCCGCCTGACTCCAGTCCCGCCCGAGCCGGGCCTGCCGGATCAGCAGCCCGGCAATGTCGCCGCCCTTCATCCTATGAACTCCCGCACACTCTGCCGGGAAACGATCAGCTTTGCGGCAGCTTTTTCACCAAGTGTCATGCTTTTCTCCCTCCTGATTTTATGGGTTACCGCGATTTTTGCAAACCGAAAATCGGCTGCTTTTGCGCAAGTATTGGTTGCTTTTCGGATTTTTTGCAAACCCAGTCGAAAAGCAATTTACATAATACCATTATAAAGCAGACTGCAAAGAAGTCAAGGAGGGAGATAGAAGCTAACCGGCGCAAAAACTGCGCCGCAGTAAACAAAGAACTACCGCAATATTTTTCCTGCACTTTTTAGCCGTTTTTAGCGGTTTCCTCTCAATTCTAATTCCTTTCCTAACATCTTGTGACCCGCGTCCCCCCCATGTGTTCCACACCTGTCTGTGGCATTTTATGTGGTCAAAAGCAGAGCCTCGCCGGAGCTGCTCCGGTGAGGGCTTTGTAGTGTTCTTGATGACCATACCCTCCACCCGATAAAATAACAGAAAACCCACGAC
>ERZ773139.1691-NODE-1691-length-24525-cov-27.600776_pt1 | contig 24525 bp, 43 predicted proteins | sample MGYA00580854_ERZ773139 | MGnify/ENA primary metagenome ERZ773139 (study PRJEB29015, sample SAMEA2737809) | human gut metagenome | biome: human gut; feature: human-associated habitat; material: faeces | place: China | collected 2012 ...
GTAGGCACAGCGTCGGCCCACTGCCCGACGTTGACCAACTCTCCGAGGGAACCGGATGCACTGCCGCCGGAGGTGGAACCCAGACCGTAAGCGCTGATGCCTTTGTCGGAGACAATGGAATGTTTAGTACGAATAATCCAACTATCCTTGTCTGATTTGTCCTCTGTAGTATCTAGTGATTTATCCCAATAGAATTTATCATCCAACATATCGGCGCTAATCCTTTTGGCTTCACTCCACTCGGGATTGTCAATTAACAGATTAGAACCCGCCAGATCGTCCGAGGTAGCCATACCAAGCTCATTTATCCTCTTGGTATTCGCTGCATTATCGGTCCATAAAAGAGTATCCCTATTCCCTCCTGTACTGATATTGGACGATCCGCCTGAAACAGCACCTCCTGTTATTACGTAATCGTCGGTGGAATATGGTTCCACTTCGATAAATTCGCCTGTCAGCGTCTCTTTGGTTACATCGTATGTCCCACCGTTGATAATATACTTCTCGTTATCGATAACGAGAATTTTGGAAAAATCCTGCCCGTCAAAAAGAATTGTTCCGGTCATAATCTTCCGAGCTTTTTTGCCGTGATGGGCCAAACCACGTCCAACAAGCTCCAAAAGATTATATTTGTTTCCCGGGAATGCAGACCTATACCAATCTGTTAACGGTGTGTGGTAATCGTCATTGTCATGAAGTCCTCCTGCAAAAGCAAGGTATCCCCCACTACTATCGGGAATTTGACCATACTTGAAATCGAATGATTGTTTTACGTTATTGGATTCGTTTATAGTTATTTTGGATTCCTGGCCGCTAATGTCTTCTTTCTCATCCTTAAAGTACATCTTGATATTGTCGATTCGCATAGCGAATGAACCAAGCAATGTCCCGGTGTATGACGTTCCCCACCTGTAGATAGTAAAAATAAGATCGCCATTTTCTGGAATGCTTTTAACGACTATATCCAACTGTGTTTTATCCTCTTGGAAAGATTCAGCCGTTAAGGGGTCAGGTGTCTCAGGTAAATTTAGCTCAATACGATAATCTTGATTGCTACTGTCATACGGCTCCCATGTGTTATTCTTGCATATTAAGGTTGATCCATCCTCTTTTTTTAGGAATATATTGCAATAAAAATTAAGATGATATGTGTTATAGTTAAATCCGTAATGGCGAGAAATGACATGCCCTATTCCTTCGTAATATTCTACTTCAAACAATTCGTTGAATGCATCGATGTTTATATGTAAGGGGGTGCTTGACTTTTTACATATAAATGATGTACTTATGCTTGAATTAGGGTATTCCGTTTTATTATCGGAATTTATAAGCATAGACGTATTAGGAATCTTATCAAAAATATAAGTTCCTGTATCTTGATTAAATGATGTGTTGTAATATAATTCGTCTGGGTTATTAAATAGTATTCCATTGGATGCATTGGCTTCACTCTGGTTCCATCCTTGAATAGTATATAGCCGTTCACCCGGACGAGAAAAATCCTTGTTGTTTAATTTGATAAATTCATATTTATCTTTATTCGGCATTTTATTGAAGAAATTATCTATCTTCAAATAATCCTGCTCCAACTGTTCTTCACGCCAAGCCGGGGAAAAATCAACCCGCTGTGACCTATCGATAAATGTAGGAGTGTAATTTCCGCCTAATTCAACCTCATTCGCTATGTCGTGTAGCGTGTAGTTGTCATTGATGTATCTGAGCTGGAGTCCACAACCGGATAGCACTTCTTCAAGAACCTCAAACCAAGTTTTATCTTTAAGTCCTACGGTTTGAATATAGGCATCAGTTATTGGTTTGTTCCCTGAAAAAATATTTACTCGATTATCTAAGCTAAATTGAGCTTGGATTTTGTCGAAAGCCTTGGTTAATAGCTGCTCAATAGACACAAAGTAGTAATCAAACCAATCGTAGTCTATCTCTGAAAGGTAGCCTATATTATCCCTGGCTACTAAGTTTATGGTAGAGCGGTATTGCAAATCCTGCCCGAAACTGTCCGGCGTAATGTAGCCGCTCCATAGGCGCACACCATTCCGTAAAAGGAAAACACGGAAACCGAAAGCGTCAGAAGTGAAGAATTGAGTATAATCGAATTGATCTTTATCGATAATATTAATACTCAGTGAGCTTTTAATGACAGGGCGGTATACCTCATCCCCTTCCCCTTCCAGAGTAATGGAGAAAGGAGAGCTGCTAAACTCTTCAAGCTCCATAGCGGTTCCGGAGAAATCTTTTTTATAGATTTCAAGTCGGTAAACATGCTTCGTTCTTAAGGCGGTTATTTCCTTGTATGCAAATAAACCGTACATATTTATCTGGATTTGTTTTTCAGGTACTTGTCGCTTGCCAAAACAATATCTTGACCGGATATACGCCCGGTAACATTAACGTCAACAGATTGAGCCCTGTAGGACGCATAGCCATATTGACTTGATGCTCCGGAATAACTTCCACCACCGGAGAAAGACGTATTAGGGGAATAGCTTGAACTTCCTGAACTGCCTCCTGATGATGCTATCGCAGACAGACCAGCTCGTGCAGCCACACCAATACCAACCAAGATGGCTCCTGCGGCTATAGCACCAATACCATTAAAACCAAGTAATGACTTTTTTAAACGCTCAATTGCTTCGCCTGTTGTCATAATAATTGTCCCGGCTGTAATAGCCATATCTGCCAGAGGTTTAAGAAGGCTTGCTATTGCCTGTCCTGCGTCCATGTCGGATATTCCAGCCAATCCGTCAGCAAGAGCCTGAAAGCTGCTAACCATTGTGTTGGTTATTGTTTGATGGATAGAGTTAGCGACTTGATCCACTTCTGCGGCCTGTTCTTTGAATTGCTGTATCTTATCCTTATATAATGTTGGATCAAATGAATAAGACGCTAAATTTTTCTCCAGTTGGTTTTTCTCTTCTACTCTTTTTAACCAAAAAGACCCTCCCATTCCTTGGGTCGAATATCCGGATGCAATATCGCCTTTCAGAGCTTCATCTCTCTTTTGCTTATCTTTTTCGGTAATCTCAAGTAATGCTTTGGCGGCCTCTAATTCCTCTTTCTTAGCGGTGGCCATATCGCGAACAGACTGTATATTAGTAGAGTTATACAGCTTTTCCTGTGCTTCGATTTGTTGGTTGATGTAGTCGATGGAGCCTTTGACCACTGTATTGGTAGAGGTCATCAATTCCAATCTCTTTTTGAGGGATTCTATCTCGCTCGTGTATGCCGCCCTTTTTTCAGGATTAGCCTCCTGTGCCCGTAATTCTTCAAGAGCTGCGATTTGAGCCTTAATGCCATTTTCTGTTTGTTCTCTGGCTATTTTTTCCTGTTCCTGAGATTTAAGTAGCTTAACTCTCTCTTTTAGGGCTGCTATAACTGCCTTCTTTTCTTCTTCTGAACTGAAATGTGCATATTGGGATTGAGCAAATGCTAATTGTCTTTCGGCTAATTCTATGGTAATTAATCCTTCAGTCCATAAATTGACCCGTTCTTGAATTTGCTTGTCTGCTGATGCGTTACCAGCCCCTTCGGCTAACGCCTGCCTCTGTATTCCTCCGTGCCCTAAAAATCCCAAGAATTTCTGCCATGTGGACAATCTTTCGCTATTTATCAATGCGTCGAAAGAATCTGCGATATATGTAAGAGTGCTAACTATAGCATCGCCAGTACTTTTTACTACAGACGTATCTCCTACAGATGTCATAAAGTTCTTCCAAGCTGCTCCTAATTTCTGTGTTTTTACCGCCGACGTTTCGATAGCATCCCCGCCTTTTTTCATTTCTTCTTCGATGATATTGCCTACGGCTTTAGCCATATCACCTGTTTTTGCAAGCTCTTCCCGCAGTCGTACCGTAGAAATGCTCAGGTTGTCTAAGATTAAAGGAGACTTTCGGCCAATTCCAAGAACAAGAGAGTTTACAAGATAATCAACACTCTCTCCCGTCTCAATTGCGCGATCTGTAGCAAATCTCAAATAAGTTGCGAGTTGATCGAGGGGAATTTTGAAATTGCTGGCCCGAACTGCCGTTTGCATCAATTGAAGCTCATCGGTAGTCCCTCGGGTGGCTTCTTTCAGGTCATTTAGCAGGCCCGGTCTATTGAGCCTTGAGAAAGCATTGTAAACTCCCTGAGCCTGCCCGGCCAGCTTGTACGCCTCTTTAGTAAACTGTACGATCTTATCGACCGTAAATGCCCCGGCAATAGCCCCGCCTATTTTCCCTACAACACCTTTAAAAGAGGATAATTGACCCTCGCTTTGCTTGATACCCTTGCTGAACTCATCCGATTTCAGTCCGAGGCGGACAAATATGCTACCTATGATGCTCATTTGATATGTCCTTCGTAAACGTTATATCCACAAGACCGGAAAAAATCGGCTTCATGCCGGGTCATCCTGGTCGGCTGAATGTTCTTTTTGATGTTAGCCTCATTTGGAAGAAGATACAGGTCTGTTTCTTTGCGGGGTTTGTGCTCTTTCTTGATGTACGGATTGCCTACAATCATATGAAACAGCACCTTTCGCAGCATTCCCTGTTGTAGGCTGATTTCATCTATATAAGCCTTGCGCCGTATTAAATACTCGCGATAAGTCACATAGTAAACCTGCGGATAGGTCATTTTACACTGGCCGATCAGGAAAGATTCTATTTCCCAAACATCCGGCTCAAAAGGCTCTTTTTTTTTACCTTTTCTACTTCGGCAGGCTCGTGATCGCCCTTAGAATTGCCATCCGTTAGCGTCTGAACGATATAGGGGATTAGTAGGTAAAACTCCTTTCTGTTTTCAGTGGCCCATAAATCCACATCCAGCAATGAAGGGGAGTAATCATCTTCCAGTCCACAAACTATGGCGTTTTTGAGGGCCGCATAAATGATCTTAACAAACTCGCAAAGCGCCGACATTTGCGACTGAAGGTCTTCACCTTCGGCATTCGTGCTTAGTTCGACCTTCATTCCTTCGTTTTCAAGGACACGCCATAAAAAAACGCTGAAAAGGGCTTTCCTAGGCCTACCGCATATTTCTATTTCACGGACCGGATTCATTACGCTTCGGCTGTTTTCTCGACAATCTCCAGTTCTCCGTCTCCGGTCAGAGACATGGAGCAAGTCATCAGCTCATTAGAGGCTGCTGAAATGTCAATTCCAGAAATCCGGACATACCCTTTAAAGGCAATGTCGCCCTTTTCACTGATCTTGCCGATGATCACCTGGGTTCGAGTATCCCCCGAAATAAGTTTTTGAACGAGCTTAAATCCGGGGTCTTCTTTGACCTGGGTGTAATGGAATTCCTCGGATGCCGTCCACCCTTTAACGCCATCGATGAATTGGGCCCAATTCACACGTTTGTCTGTAGAATCGATGCTCTCGTTGCTGATCGACAGGCTGACGTTGTTTTCGGTCGGGATCGGCGTGTTGGTGCTCTCTTCAATGAGGTAGAGCCGAAAATTGTTGCCGAGTATTTTGTTCTCTGAGGTAATAACAGGTGTTGGCATGATTTAATCTTTTTGAGTTAAATGGATTCTGAATCTTTGTAATTGTCTGTATATCGTTTCGGTGTCTGTTAGCTCAATAGCCTGCGTACATGTTTCAGGAATAAGTCCGTCTTTGTAGAAAAAGTCCACTTCCAGCTCGTCGAGTTTATTCCGGAGGTTTTCAAGTATATTTAGTGACAGCATGGGGGAATCGGACTTGGTAATAACATCCAGCAAAAAAGTGCAGTTGTAATCCCGGTCTCCCTTTTCGGCCCCTTCTTCCATCTCCACCCCCGACACTTCAACTCTCGGAAACACATCAAATCCATCCGTATCGTACCCTGCATCTTTGATTAGAGCAACCAATGCGATTTGAAGGTATTTAATGGGTAGCTTTTTCATTTTCCGTAAGACTGAATCGTTTTGTCGATTTCCTGTTTGACCAGTGAGAGTGTTTTGGTTTCATTCGACCGGAGAGCAGGGTGAAGAAATGGCTTGGCGGGTGTTCCTCTTTTACCAATATTTTTTGCAATCGCAATAGCTGCCGATGTGGCCTGTTTCCAGTAATTACTAACCTTGTGCGTTTTGCGTGTTTTCAAGCTTGTGTAAGCATACCTTGCTCCGCTCGACCGTTTTCGACCGCTTTTGGTGTATGTTGCAGCGATTCCCCTTTTGTGAACCCATTGAAGTATGGGTTCATAGGGGGGTATTTTTCCTGCTTTTCTTCCGAACTCAACAAAAAAAGCCTGGATGACATTGTATATCACGTCCACATACTGTCCAGACATACTGGATTTAGTCTTACCTGAGTTGATGAGCTGCGCCGTAGCAATAGAATCGTGTGCTTTGATGTTGCGTTGAGAATCCCCCAGCACATTCACCGCAGAAGATTTTATGCCGCGCATAGCTGCACCCCGAATCACCTTGTCGAATGACCTGATGCGTTTGCGGCAATCCTCATACGACCTCATGTCCAACTCTACAACAACGTCATTCATCTTTTCTGCCTCCAGTTATCACCACCTCATCCCCTACATTGGTAGCATCGTAGTTAATTCGGCTATGTATGGTGATTTCATTAAGTTTGTTGAGCATTGTATTGGATAATACCTGTCCGGGTGTAAAAGAATGTCCTTCCCGGTGGATAAACATCCGGTCGAAAGCAAAGCCAGGTTTTCGCATTCTAACCTCTACGCTGTTTATAATCCCTACCTGCTCATATTGCAACGCCCTATACCCACTCAAATCGTTAATAGAGCAAGGGATAGTACCCATAAATTCGAATGAGTTGACCTTCTTGCCGAATGGGTCTGCTCCCTGCTGCCTGCGAAATAGATCAGCCTTGCTGCTGTAACTTCTGGCTTGTATCTGATTACTCCGTATCATAACATTCTATAAGGAAGATATCTGGACATTACGATATTGAAAGAGTTGTTATCGTCGTTTCCGTCAAACAAAAGTCCTGTATAGGCCAAAACAGCAGCCTTATACCTGTTTGCGTTTTCCGCTTCTCCTGTTTTGTAAGTACATATAAAAGAGGAGACAGTATCTATATAGACGATATCCTGAAGCACTTTATACTGAAGCTGCAATCCATCATAATCATTGATGGAAACAACTTCGATTACAGGAGGGTAAAAAAGCTTTTGGTTGTCAGTAGCAAGGTCCTGAGACAGCTTCCACGTGGTTGGACGCAGAGAAATGTTGCAATAGTCCTCTACGGCGGCAATAGCGGCATCAAGCATGACTTGCAGCTCGTCGTCACGTTCATTACCGATTAGGTGAATGTAGCTCTTTACCTCATCGATGGTAATTTTAGAATCTCCCGTCTCAATCCTTGCCACTGTAACCATAATGCTACTCGACTTTTTTGTAGTACCCTTTCTTTATCATCATTTGGGCAATTGCACAAGGTTTAAGGAACACTTCCCCGACCCGAATGCCGCAATGCTCTTTGATGACTTCAACCCGCATATTTACAGGCGTTTTAGATTTTCTCCCTTCTGTAGCGGGACGAGCTCTCGTTCGGCGTCCTTGCTGGGATTTATTTTCATAAGGTGTTTTGTCCATAACTACACTCCTTCTGAAGCTGTTTTTGTGATCGAAGCCAGGGCAGCGTCGATGTCGGCGACATAGATAAGACCTTTCTTGTTTTCGGTCTCGACGAGAACCTGCGCACGAAGGAACATCACCATCGTGTATTGATCCTTCGAGAGGTCGTCATCCTCCTGTCCGATTTTGATGATAGGGTTACGTTTGAAATAGACCTCCGCCAGACCGGATTCCATTGCGAACAATTCAGATGTTCCGATAGCAGGGGTTTCGATCACACGCATTCCGGCCATCAGCTTCGTCCCATCGGTCAGGGTGTTGATGATGTAATTTCCATCCGGACTTTTCGTGTGGGCGTATTTGTATGCCGTCACAGGATTCATGTAGATCACATTGAGGTCATAGCTGCCCTGATCGCTATTCGCTTTCGATGCATCCACAATGCTACCCTGTACGCGCATAGCATCGGCCAAATCTCCGATATTCGCACTATCTACAGCGTTTTTCAGGCCTGCCTTAGTGGCATCGAATGCCGTTGCAGCGCCTTTGAGGCCGTAAATGTGATTCGGGTTTGATGAATCGTCTCCATTGCCGGAAAAAATCTCCCGGTCCAGGAACAGCATGCCTTTGGTCATCATCTGGTTGCTGATGCGGGAGGCGATGTATGAAGCATCTTCAAACATTTCCTCCGTCACTTTGATGCGGGCGCTCGCTTTAGCCATCTCACGGTAGCGTTCCACGGCACTTACTTCGTCCAGATTGGCGTTTTTTTGACCTTCTCCGACATAGCCCACCTTCGATGTGTACGACCCTTCGATATAGCCGATTCGGTTTTTATCCTGTCCGACGCTCCCCTGCATGAGATTAGGAAGAAATGCAAGATTGCGGTCGCGCGGGAAGCTTACACCCGGCAACATCATGGTTCTCGTCACATCCACGGTGAGATCGGACGTAGAGGCTTTGATTTCGTAACTCTTGCCGCCCTTGGATTCGAAAGCCTTGTTCTTGAGGTCGGCTTTGAACTCTTCCGAGGCGATCAGATCCGCCACTGCCTGCACGATGGTCTGCTCTTTGGTTTCAGTTTTGATGCCGTCGATTTTCTTTGTCAGAACATCGAGCCCAGACTGCAACTTTTGAATGTTCGCATTGGCCCGCTCGACCGCTTCTTTTGCTGCTTTGATTTCCGCCTCTTTTGCCTCTGTTGATTTGACCAGCTCAGCGAGTTTGGTTTCTGAATTTTTTGCGGCTTCCTGCGCCGCTTTGATTTCCGCTTCGATTCGCGTCACTTTTTCTTCCGGTGTCTCCATGTTATAAGTGTTTGATAATTCGTGTGTAATATTCTTCTTTGGTTATAGCGTACAATTCGGACAAGTCTTTATCCGGCATCGCCTTGATGTTGTGTGCTGTAAATTCGGATTTCCGCTCAGACGATATTACTGAAGCTTGTGAGTTTGCAGCCCGACTAACAATAGAAATCTCTATTAGGTCCACCTCTTTCAGGTAGCGTATGCCGTTTATTTCGTCGCTTTCAAGGGTGATATACCCTATAGACAATTCGAACAACTCGCCATCTTCAATTTGAATAGCAAGGTCTTTCCCCTTGGTTGTGCGCGATGTGCGAAATTCGACAAACAACCCCTTGTCGTCCTCGGCGATGTCTATAATTTTACCGCGAACATCTTTTATATCGTGCTGGTAGCACAACTTCACCCTGCGACCGTTATCTCCCGATATAGAATTAATGAAAGCTCCTTTAACAACTATATCGTTGTAGCTGTCTTCATGTCCGAAAGTGGAAGCATAGGCTTTTACGTACAAATGCTCACCCTCTCGCCGTATGTCCTCGGCTTTAAATTCTAAGCTTTTATATTCGATATTGCCCATATTAAAGTCACAATGGGCTCATACGATTACTCGCACAAGCCCATCGATTTGTTGTTTGCGTTCATGGAATTTGGTTTGCATCTTTACAAACATTAGCTCTACCACAAAAATAGGATGCTATTGGGCCGATTTTACATGATTTTCACCCAATTATCGGGAGTTAATCAGAGGATTTGTGTATGACCCCACATTTGCACCAGATTTTGACTGTATTTTTGTCAAAACAAGATATATGAAAGCTAAAGCGTGGTTAATATTAAAAGCAGTCAAACTGTGGTTGGCTGTAGCTTTATTATGGTTGATTGCTGCAATATTGTTTGTAGCACACGTCGCCATAGGGATAATAAAGCTAATCTTCATAATCACTCTATTCCCCCTGACATGGGTAGTATATGTGCTGGACCGGAATATTTACAACAGGATAAAAATCCAGTTAGAAGAGCTTCTGTCTTAATTCAGCAATCCTATTAACTCTTCTTTCACCTTTTCAAATATGGGCTGCGGTAGCTCCATTTCGAGGTCTTTCAATAGTTCCTTGATCTTCTTTTCCCGTTCCAATGCTTTGCATGTCGGGCACTTTTCTCTACAATCACACATAATCAATGGTTTTTGCATTTGCAATCACAGCAAATGAATTTGTGTATATTCTTCCATAGGGTAGAATTCATATCTCCTGTCAAATAGGCGACTTCCTCCCCTCCCATGTTAAGACCGAAGGTCTCCGCAATATCGTCTACCATGTGCCGCATTTCGTGCTCGAAAGAGTTTAAAAACTGAGCATGGGAAGAGTGAAGTCCGATAACCATTACCGTGCACTTTAGCCTCTTATTGGAGTAAGTGAACCCGGTATCCATGTCGCATTTCACAAGGTTGCTATAAACCCTGTCCCGGATGTCGTCGGGGCACTCCACATCTGCGAGACTATCCATAATCTCGTCCATATGGTAGCAAGTCACCGCGAAGAAAATATCCAGCCTCCAGTCATACTTTTTTATGTGAATGGCGCTCCTTTCCATAGGTATCGTTCCACTTTCTTTCGATCATCCTTCTCTGCTTTCTCGGAATGCCGGACTTATCGAGATTCGACACGAACCCGGCAACTTTATTAAAGTCCCTTTCCGGCATATCGCTTAATACCTGCATCGGATTTTGCCCGGCAAGCATCTTGAGTACATATTTGAACATAGCTTTAGGCTTTTTTATCCGGAAAAATCAGGATACACAAAACATCGCTTTCCTGTGATCCGTTTTCCAGGAATTCCAATACCTTATTGGCGGTATTCATCAATTCCACACCATCGTTGGTTGTGGTTTGCGCTACTTCTATAGCGAATTTTCTGAGTTCTATGCTGTCCATAGCAAATAGTATTTTAAGGAAAAGGGGCGCTTCACTTCCAAAGCGCCCCAGCCGGTTACAGAAACTCCTCCCACATCAAAGGTTCACCTTTGGCGATACAGTCGGCATAGTACCTTGTAAGGGCAATGCCATCCTCCCCGTCCGGGTCGTCAATGTACGCCTTGATATATTGAAGGATTTGCGCCTCCGTGGAAAGGGGTTTAGGGTAGAAATCCGAATAGGCCATATTGGCCACGTACATACAGTCATGTCCCTTAGCTTTCTCAATGGTTACCCCATTGCGCTCCAAGAGCTCCTTGACCTGTTCGTGCGTCCAATGATGCGACGTACCATCCGCATTCTTCATGCGTTTGGGATTGGTCGCATACTCTGCGAGCTTCGGAGAAAAATGCCACCAGTAATGCGACAAATACTCCCTCATTCCTTCCGGAATGCGCTCATAAGTATCCAGCCTGTCCATAGCCTACCTGCGTCTGTACCGGGAATACGGACCCGTTCCACGAACACCGCGACGTTCGCCGTAATCATCGTCGTCGTCATCGTCTTCTTTCCACGGTTCACGCATGCCGTAACCTCCGCGACCCGATCCGGAATAACCGCCACGTTCACCGTAACGGCCTCCTTCCATCTCTTCGCGCATGTCTTTACGACCTTTGCGATATGCTTTTTCAAGCATCTCGTCCATCTGCTCGTCGTCCCCACTGAAACCGCGAGCGATGCCAATTGCATTCCATCCCATAGTTTATTTGGTTTTTGTTGTTTCAGGTTTGAGAAGGCTCTTTATGTCGTTCAGACTAGGAACCGCCTTCATTAAGTTTTTGATCTCTGTCAACTCGCTGTTCAGCCTCTTGATTTCCTCGTCCTGCTCCCTCGTTTTTGCATAGGACGGATCGAGGTCTTTGAGGATTTGATCGTAAGCCGACAAATTGGCCTTGTGCCGGTCGAAAGAATTGATTATGTCCGAGCTCTCTTTCTGACCCGCTGTGATGGCTGGCATAAGCCCCTCGCGCGTCATGGAAACCGTAAGACCTCCTCTGGATTCTACGTCCATGTTGGCTCTTACACCCCACGATTCGTTGTTATCGAGCACAATATTGATATATTGTTGTTGGAATGGGGTTAGCTGGCCCGGAGTGGGCTGCGGATAGTAAGGCATTCCCACCTCTTTGACCGTGGCCACATAAAACTTCGGCGTTTCCCTCGTGTCGAGAACATATACGGAGCTTCCTTTTCTCAAATTCTGAAACATGGTTTTTGATTTTTGGGAAAGCGCAGGGGGATTGCTCCCCCATTGCTTTCTGTTTTTACTTTGAACTTTTACTTACCGTCTGCTCGGCGCTGGGAGTCGATGCCGTCGTTGTTCCCGATGAGGTAAACTCCAAGAACCGGATCGTTCCCGTTCGCTTGTTGATGTAAGCAAGACGCTCGGTACTTCCAGTGACATCGCTTCCTGTAACCGGATTGTCGTTGCTATCCACAACAGGGACTTTTGATGTACCTGTGGTCGAGCCGTTGCTCGAAACGGTAGATTGTCCGTTGTTGGGTATAACTACGGCAACGGGGAGCGATTCTCCGCCAGCCGGAGCGTCCGCGTGAACTTTGAGTAATACGATGCTCTCGCAGGGTAATGCATTGTAACAAACCGGATTAATGCCGTAATCAACACTAACGTCGGTCAGTTGCACCGCATTGGTCGAGAGTTCGTAGATGCCTCCGATATCGACCCTCCGTATTGCCGGTTGCGGCATTACCGGAAGCTGGGGCATCCACCAATAAGGGGAAAAGGGGTTACCAAACATATGCTACCTCCTTCCTTATTAGCAACCGCACGAACCGAGTGTAGAAGCGGCAAACGGATTGACGTTGATACCATAGTTTACCGGCACGAGGTTACTCATGGCCGGAACATACGGAACGGTTACGGTTGCAGGCTGTTTGCACTCGATAGCGGACAGACGGTTGCTCAGATCACTCAGGGCAGCGTTGACAGGAGCGATGGTCTGCGCGGATACCTGTGCGAAATACGCGTTCTGATGCTCCTGAGACAGTTGGTTGAGCAGCGTCGTATTGCGTTCGCGCAGTGCGTCGATTTTGTCCTGAAGCGCCTGATTCTGCATCTGGTCGAGTTTGCCGATGATGGCGTTGGTGTTGGCCGTTCCTGCATCGCGCAAAGCGAGCGTGTTTTGGTTTGCCGTACCGACCAGCGTGTTGGTTTGGTTGCAAACGGCAAGCTGGCTTTCATAGCCCTGGCGTTCGATAGCCGTGCGGACATTGCAGCAGCATTCTGCGATCTGGGCCGAAAGCTGACAGTTGCCGGCCTGAATGGCGTTGATAACCTGCTGGCCTGTCATGCCGATCTGCCCGGCCACCTTGTCGATCGATCCCTGAAGATTGCAGATTGCACCCTGAAGCTGGGTTGTCGAGCAGTTCAGCGAAGATGCGAGCTGGTTGATGGCGGTACCGTTGCCCTGAATGGCATTCATCAGAAGTTCACGCCCGGCATCGCCGTTAAGCTGTGCGGGAAGACCGTTTGCGTTGTTACCGAAGCCGTTGCCACCGAAACCACCCCAGCAGAAGAACAGCAGAATGATCCAGATCCACCAGCAACCGTCGCCGCCCCAGGCTCCCTTATTGTTGTTGCCGTTCATCAGCGCGGCTACGAGGTTCGGGTCCATCCCCTTGTTCTGCATCAGGGCCGGAAGCATAGAGGCAATGCTGGAATTGCCACTGTCACCGAACATGAAAATATCTTTGTCCATAAACTTTGAAATTGATTGGTTGACACCCACTAACGTAGAGTGCTTCACGATAAGCTTATGGAACAAAACTAACAAGGTGCCTCCCCACGGGAAAACACCTTGCAAATACTTTGTAATATTAAGAGTTACAGGTTTTTACATGTAAGGATTAAATGGTTCCATTGCCAATTTTAACTGCTTCAGAGTATTTGATTGTTCGCCTTAAAAGCTTGGGCTTTATTACACTTCTTGAAATTTTACTCCAAATACTTTGTTTTGATTTTCCTGCTATTTTCGCTGCCTGGTCATAGGTAACATCCACATCCAATAGCGCCATTAATACCCTCTTCGCTCCGTCTAAGTCATCCTCTGACAGATGCTCGAAGCAACCGTCATCTATCATGTCGGCTAGCTGTCTAAGTATGTCTGACGTTTTACCCATCACACAACATTATAAACTACTGAACACATACAATTGATTAGATTTCCCGCAGAGGCTCCAAAGCGTATATCTCTCGGATATTCCATTTTCTCACCTTCCGGATAAAAATATTCTTGTTGACCAACGGTAACGCCATCCATAACCTGATGTCCGGGACGGGTGTTGTGACCGCTTATCATCCACGTCTTAGTGTATTCAACACCTAATGAATCTATGGATAATTGTCTGGCCACGGATGAGCAGGCCAATGATTCGAATTGCACAATCCTGCGAACTTGCCACAATTCAGCCGTATTCCATTTTTTTACAATAACATCCCTCATATTGCGTGTCACGGTTTCGATGCTTTGCCCCTCATGCTGCATTAAGGTAACATACTCTTGTACCTGCTTAACAATCCACTCCTTTAAAGTGCCTGACACCATGCTTATTTTCGTCCCTGAATATTGTTCTATAAAATCATATAATCCTCTCTCCCATCCAATACTCCGATCATTCTTCTGGCCGATCTTTTCTCGAAATTCATCACCTGCCACTTGAGGCCCAATGTTTAAATATAGTTTGCGAAAGAACGAAGCAAGGTACTGTTCTCTAACTTGAATAAGATCAGGTACAAGGTTTACAGGCAGTCCCAACAAAGCACTCATAACCTTTTTCACCTCCTTCGATCTTTCTGCTGCCAGAATTTTTTCATACGGACCCGACATTCGAATAACCTTGATTATTCGGTTTAATCCTTGTTGTCGTTTGGCAGGAGTTATTTTCATATATACACCTTATTCAGGTTATTGCTTAGGCGGTATATGCTCCGTACTTCCGGATACGGTACTATTGTCGTCGCCAGACAAATATTGTTCTGAAACTAAACTTTCCGTAGGTTTCCCTGGCATCACATTTATAGGGAAAATAGGCTCATTGGCCCATGATTCATCAATTGTATCGAGCTCTAAAAGCTTAGCCCGGTCGTTATATGATCGGTATGATTTGTCATAGGCGTTCAGCATCTCTGTAACGTCATTTTTTAGCTCGTCAATTTTATCCGTATTAATAATCCAATGTTCGCCATTCTCAAAGCGACAAAACTTGGTATACTTCTCCAAAAAGTCCTCCGCATAAGGAATTCCAATGTTTTCGATGAGAATTTTTTTTGCGGCAGCCTGGTTGTCATAAGTAGTCTCGCTCTTATATAGGGCATAAGGATACCCGTACACAAAGCACAGTGCAGATACAGCAGAATCGGAGCTATCCAGTAATGCCAGATTTACAGGCGTGTCACCCAACAGATGAACATCTATAGGAGACCTCATATAAGAGATGTGCCGACCGTCCCTGCGTTGGTTCAAATCTTCTTCTGTGTTTTGTTTGGCAATTTCAGTGGGGCCGCCATGGGTGATATCTTCTTTAGGGGTAACAATGGCAGACACTCCACCTTGTTGGATGGTTGTATTCTGCCTTTTCAGACCGTTATCGATAATGTAAGTTAACTTGGCTGCTGATACCAGAGGGGATAGTCCATAATTGGTGGTAACATCGGGATTGTAATCCCGGCTAAACATTACATTTTTAGGGGTAAGCTCTGAATTGAGGGTTAAATTTGATGATAGCGTAAACCCGCTTATGGGAGTAAATGGACCGCCTCTCACAATGAATACTTCTTGGGATGGCATTATATACTGACTAATGAATTGACCTGATTTGAGACCAACCCCCTCCATGCCGTAAACAAAAGCATCCCCCAAAACAAGCTTGTTGATTGCCCATGCTTTTATGAATTCCTTTTGGCTTTCTAGGTCATTGGGGTTTCTCAGAAGATCAATAGACCAATGCGAATCAATAACATTGTTGTCTTTATCATTTAGCTCTGCATACCTGACAGCCTTTGCAATAGCATCTGCGCACCTGTTAACAATCGAGAACACAGCATAGTTTTGTTCGTAAATTCGAACCAATGAATGCCTGTCAACCTTTGGGAAGTCAATAAGGCGTGAATTCATGTAAATACTCTCGTCAAGCTGCCGGAAGTATTCATTATCCTTGTTTGTTTTATCAGGAAAGTATCCTTTTCGCTCAACTTGCTTTTTTCGCCCCCAAAACTTTATCATACTCATATCCATTTCGTGTTAAGTGTGTGAAAATCCCATAGCGAGCCCCATCCATAGCATGATTGAAGGCGTCCATAGGCTCGTTATCCAATGTGCCGTCTTTTTTTACCAGCCATTTGTAGTTCTTCTGTTCATTATGAATGTTAGATGATTCCGATGTGTAATAGATGTTGAAATACTGGACAAATTGAATCTGATTAACCACCGATCCTGCACCCTTGATAGCTGGATAAGCAGATATCCCGTATTGCCGCAATTCCGCAATAGACTTCTGCTCTGCGGAATCACAATACACCTCTGTTAGACAATGATCTATTGAATTTATTTGTTTTAACAGGGATTGGTAGTATGGGGAAAGGCCGATAGCTTTTAATGCCACGGATAACTCATCTCTGTTTACTTCCGATCCATCGATATAGATACGCTCATGATGATAAGCAATAGAATGCGAGCCATCGTTAAATAATTCTGTTTTTTTATTGCGATAATCCTGCTTTATTAAATTGGCGATATCGGCATTTTGGAGCCCTTTTAGATAGGCAACTTCATGCAAATAAATACTGTTGCTCCTTTTGTCGAAACATATACGAATAATGGCCGTTGGATCATTCACAAATCCAAAATCAACCCCATACCAAGTGTATAGATCGGAAGGATAGGATGTGATTCTGCACCAATTTTTATAGATTACACCCTCTGCCATCTTCAAGGGCATTCCCATAAAAATATGCTCGTATTTTTCCGGGTCTTTTTCTTTAACGCCTTCGGCTACACGTAAAAATGATTCGTCAAGATTTTCGATGTTATCCAGGTAGGTAGTGTGAATGTAGGTGCAATCATCATGCACCCCATTAAAGTTAAATGGAACCCCCCTGTCTATAAAGAACCTACGAATAATAAAATGCTCTTCGTCAGGAGCATTTAAGATAACTATAACATGAATGTCTGCATTTTTCTTTCGAATCGAAAGGTCGATCTTATCGAAAATAGTCTCATCGGTTAATTCTTCCGCCTCATCCAGTACCCATCGGGTTACTCCGGATATAGATTTTAATGATGCCGTTTGGTTGCCGGAAGATGTTCTGATTCCACGAAACAATATACCACTGCCAGTTTGCTTGTTTACGACTGAAGCTTTCGTTTTATAAAAAATAGGCGCATAATTCATTAATTCGACCTTTTCCCAGAACTCGGGAATAATCGATATTTCCGCGCTCGTCATCGTGTAACGAGTGAATAATGTAAGCTGGTCAGGATTGAAAGTATTGCAAACCTCGTTCGTTGATTCGGCATGTGATTTAGCAGACCCTCGCCCACCCATGACGATACAGTACCTTGTTGTCAGATTAAACAAGGGTGCGTATTTGCGACTGTACGTTATTTCCGTTACGGGATTACTGTGCATCATCACACAGAAGGTTTAACCAGCCTACTTAAAATTGATCTGAGGCGGCTGGATGTTTATATTCATATTTTGTGTAACCGAAGATTTTTGATCGTATCCAAGCATTTCTGAGATGCTGTCCAACGACTTCTGCTTATCGTAAAGACGAATCTTGACCCACTCTTCTTCGATGGGCTCCCCTTCTTTCGTATACCTTGTCGTTTTTTTTGTTTCAACACTCTGGATGCACGCTTTCTCTTCGTCGGATAACTCCTGAAAGTCTTTTAGCTCCATCCATCCGTTCCGAAGTCGGGAAAAGTTTGAAAAGGCGATCTTTTGATGCTCTCGTATGATTTGGAGGGCTGATATACCTGCGGCTTCTGCCAAATGAGCCTTGAGGTAGTCTATCCTTGCCCTAACCTTGCCGTCAGAAAGAAGCTTGGATGCTTTTTCCCAAACAGTCTTATCGCTCATTTTCGAGCAGTTATATGCAAAGCGGTAAGCCTCGGATGCATTGCCGCATTCGAGGTATTTCAGGACGAATTTTTCTTGCTTTATCGTTAATTTAGGCATGTCACATGAAAAATATATTACCGCCTAAAACCTTAATCACCCTAGATAAAACATCGATCTTCACGGTCTTTCCATTTTCTATATTTTTGACGGTAGACCAATCAACACCACTCTGTTTGGCAAGTTCGTATGTAGACAAGCCTTTTTCACGCCTCTTTTTTGAGACGTATTGAGAAACTTTTGACTTGGTGTCGATCACACTTTTTGTTAGTTCATGCTCCGTCACAATTCCCATATAGTGTGTTTTTACAAAAATAGTTTGTTTATAAGGGCATTTTACCTGTTTTGAGGGCAACTATCGGAATTTCACCCGATAATTACTTTGCAATATCACGTACACAGCGAACAGGAAATCGGCGGCTGACGTCGTCATGGTACACATTAGAATCATCGGGATCAAAGCTCAAGATGTCAGTTTGCGAACCGCCGTACGTCACCAACCAGATCGAAGAGGACCAGTAGAAACCGCAACGGTCCATATATGCACCCCCCTCGTCATAATGACCGCGAGCCGGAAGGAAAATAGACCCTTTGTGATCCGTGTTATGATTCCCGCCGAACCACCTGCCTTTTAGTTTTTCATCCCATGTTGAGCCCAGATCACATAAATCCTCCCATTCGTCTGCGGTCGGTAAGCGCTTACCCTGTTTTTGGGCGGCTTCCATTGCCTCTGTCCAAGTGAAATAATGATGACCATCCTTTTCTGTACCACCTGCCGAGATATTATCTTTATCCCAGAGCAAACCGCAAAGCTCAATCGAATCATTATCCTGTGAGGTGAAAACGGGCGGATCTACTTCGATCACGATAGTATGCGAATCCCCTTCTTTGGAGTTGTAGAGCATCTGATGAATCTGGTCTAATTCAAACTCTAAAGGACTGCTATCATAGACGCGCTTTAGATTGCCATTGGTGACAATAAAGCCGTTCGATACTTTTTCTATTGAGATAATCTTTTTCATCATTCTACTTTTAGTCCAATTTCAACCGCATTTATTACTGTTTCCCTTATAGGATTTGTCTACCTTTAGAACAATTTGCCATCTTGCGAAATACGGGATCGGCATCGTATTTATCCCTATAGGCTGTAAGATAATGCGTCAACGTCGAATGATCCCTGTTTATCGCGTTGGCTATTTCGATATACGTCAGGTTCCACCGCCTTAATTCGTATGCGAGAATAACCCTGGCCCGAACGAGTGGATAGTATCTGCTTTTACTCCTAATCTCTTCAAGGGAAAATCCGGTTACCGCTTCAACCTTTCGGGCAACTTCATTAATGATAGTCTCAGTAATCATCTCAATTCACATGTTTTAAAATCCACCGTCAACCGGTAAAATCCCAGCACATCCGAGCCAATAAGTCCTCTTACGTTCTTCCCGGTAGCCCGCCGCAGACTGGTCATGTCCTGTACCGCGAAGCTGGCCGAATACGGGATGCTGTCGAGCGTAAACGGGATTCTTCCAGTGGTCTTTAACGGGATCGAGGTTCCGTCTACGCCGATTACCTCTAAGCCGGTAGCCATGTAGTAGATTTTCACCTCGTCACAGAGCTTTTTATCCAGCATGGAGGTAGACGCTCCGGTATCTATTAAGAATAGCTCCCGTTGGCCGTTTATCGTGGCATAGACGAAGGGAACACGGTCGAAGATGATCTTGCCCGGCTTGGTCTTGTTGAGCTCACAGGCGGCAAAAATCACGGCTATAAAGGCAAGAAGAAAATAAAGTAAGGTTCTTTTCATTTTTCAGGTTTTTGTTATATTTGCATTGCTCTCGATTTCATAGTCGAGTGCAGGGTTAGTAGTAAATAGGTAGGAGGGTGAGGCGGACACCCTCCGTTTTTATTTTTCGCCTTTCGGCAGTTTCTTTTTCTCAATTTTCACTTTCAACCTCTGGAAGTTCCGCAACTCCCGAATAGCCCCGTCTATGGCCTTGCCGATCTCGATGGGATCGGGCTGCTCTATATCCGCTCCGCGTCTCCACTTCTGGAAATTGTGAAGCTGGTTAATGATCTCCTTGACTTTCATTTTTCTTTGTTTTCGGGCTCTACTTTAAATTCCGGATCATCTTTCAGCAAGGCCCAGCACTCCGGACAAATAGGACACCCGTTCCGGTCATAGTGCATTTGATCGTTCGGCAATTCTTTCTCACAGTTCTCGCAGCGATCAAACCACGTGTATTGGTCTTTACTCATCATTTTTCGTTTTAGGTTTTTCTATTTCTTCAATCGTCACCCACACAGGGCGGCAGGTGTAACCTCGTTTCTCATACTTAGGCCAATCAATGGAATGTATATGTCCACCAAAAGGCCAAAATGCATTCTTTAAAAAAGACTCTTGACTATTGTAAATTTGAGTGCGTGTAGTCCAGACAATCAAATCCCCTTCCGGATCAAACACCGCCCACATTTTGATTGTTGTGCTCATCGCTAATATTCTCCTTTCTCCATCCGCTTGGACAGTCTGTTAATTTTACGGGCAATGATCTTTGGAATGTCCTCGTAAGCGTAACTGATATAAACCAATTGCTCGACACAGATCAGTACATCAGCCATCTCTTCCAGTAGGTTGTTTCGGGTTGCGCCACTTGGCTTCCGGTCGTGTTTTCGAATGGCTTGGATCAATTCGGCGCATTCTTCTATAACCATATTGATTTGCGCCGGTGCTCCAAATTTTTCGAGAGCCTGAATCAGCACCTTTTGTTGACTTTCATTTGTCCACATAGTTAACCCTCCAATGCTTTCTCAATCAACTTTCTGTTTTCCGAGTACTGAATCGCGAAGTCAGCGTATCTACTATCCCCGGTGTGCGTGTTGTCCAAGTCTTTGAGTAGATCGTTGGTTTTCTGCAAAGCTTCCAGCAGTTCCGGGGCGGCGGCGATAAGACGGGCGTTGGCCAACGACTTGAATATTTTCTGTATAGCGACATTGGCGACTCTTGTTTCGGGTTTCTTATCTTTTTCTATTACCAGCTCTTTATGCTCATGCCCATAACAACAAATCTTCCACGGCCCCGGCGTGCCTTTAAATTGCGGTTTCATTATTCCTGTTTACGTTCGTGAAGTTTACACCAGTTTGTACTTTTGACTGCAAAAGAGCCAATTGTACATCGTAAGTTCTTTTGATACACACGATACTCATCGTAAAAATGTGTGCCACGCACTTCATCATAAGTAAAGTATTTACAATTATTGCACATTGGAGCTTTCTTATCAAATCATTGCTCCTGCTTGATTTGGTTGACGGTCTTTTTCATCTTCTTCTCCTGTTATGCCCGAAGGCGGGTTAATCATCAAATACTTCAAGAATTCCTATTGCAAGCATAAAAAGCCCACTTATTGTTCCGACGAGGCACAAAAAACCAAACCAAAATTTCATGCCTTCTGAGACTTCGACGGTTGACTGTTGGCCGAGGAAATAACTGCACACAAGCGCCAAAGCACCAATAACAATCAATAAAATCGGTTTCATCTTCTTCTCCTATTATGCCCGAAGGCGGGTTACTTTAATCGTAGTCCATGAAATCATCTTGAAAAACAAACTGACGGCAATCCTTATCCCACATTATTTCCTTTCCCTTCTTGAAGAAAACACCACTGTGCTCGTCGAATAATGCACATAAACCGATTTGGGTGGGTTCGTCAGAAGCATAGTTTTTGTTGTTGTACTCCTTGTATGTCTCAAGGTCACTAATGACAGGAGCAAGAATCTTCTTAGTGTCGTCGTTCTCGTACACCTCCATGAATAGGAATGTTCCGCTTTGATACATGTCCATGCCTGCAACATGATCTCCTTCGACCAATTGATTCATAATATCCAAAGTCAAATTCGGATTCTCGTAAAATTCCTGAGTAAAAAAATCTTTTCTTTCCATAGTTTTTATTGTTTTAGTTACTCCTTTACTCGTTCGATGGGACGCCAGTGAGTGTAGAAATTTTGTACAGCATAAGGTTTGATGCGTTCTTTCAACTGCCATCCACGGATTAAATCTATATGACAATCAGTATCTTTTGTAAGAATCAGAGTGTCGTAATCTGGAAGCTCATCATCCACACTGATCCATCGATATGCCTTTTCCATGCCTCGCCGGTAGCCGAAAGCATCACCGGCGAGGAAAGTATCCTCATTAATGATAAATCCGACACAACAAGGCCCTTTATCATCCTTATCTTTTGCATAGCAGTCGTAGCATAATGTTTTAATCACATACTCTCTGGCCGCTTCTTGGGGTGTTTTCATAGCTCTTTGTTTTTGAAGTATTCGACAATCTCTTCGGCGGTGGCTTTGCGGGGTTTTGTCCTATACATCATATGCCACGCGACCATATCAGCTTTATTTGTTGGGCACAACTCAAAGTGATACCCATCCGTAAACCACTGTTCTCGGTGGTTCTCGTAATTCATCGCCGCCAGGGCTTTGAACAGCTCGGTGTTTTCGCCACAGTCGATAGTATCGTAATCGCTCTTAATTATTTCATGGACTGCCTCCCCGTATACATATACTCGATTTTCACTAGTCAGCACAATAACGCCATCGTTACGGAGATATTCGAGCCTGTATCCAATCCCTTCCAGCCACTCGATCAACTCTTTTCGCTTCTCCGGATTCTCAACCCGAACAAAGCAGGGGGTAGTGAAGGTCATAGATCGTTGACTTCTCGAATGAATTGGTTAGCGTATTCACATCCCTTCGGGCATTTATCTTCATTTATGGAACAATTGCCATCCGCTTCATACCATCCACATTGTTCGCAATATGCCTCCACAGCTCCTGCCTTCACTTCCTCTATCTTCTTCCTCTGGTCATCGATTACCTTTCGGGCCAACTCTTCACGCCTCTTGGATTCCTCTAGCTCTTTGCGGTAATGGTTGACTTCCTCTTCTGCGTCCTGCTCGGCAAGCTCGACGGCTCGACGGGCTGTTGATGCGTCAACCATCCACTCTAGGCCGTCAATCAGCTCAGAGCGGTTATTGATAAATTCTTCTGCTCGTTTGCTTTTCATCATCAAAACATTGTTTGTTGTGTCTTGTAGTAAATCAGTCTCTTTTCTGCGATTCGGATATAATCAGGGTTCAACTCACTACCGAGATAATGTCGGTTCAGTTTCTTGGCAACAACAGCGGTAGTTCCTGATCCCATGAATGGATCTAGAACAATACCGTGCTCCGGACATCCAGCCTTGATGCAATCCACGATTAACTTTTCAGGAAACACGGCGAAATGCGCCTCTTTACAATGAGCTGTTGATACCACCCATACACTGCGTTTGTTGGCATAGCCTGTGTATTCGAATTCTCGGTAAGTGTTACTTCTAAACATGGGGTCGGAATCATCGATAATACTATTTTGGTTGGCGCGCTTGCGGCCGCCGATAACAGCCTTCATTGTTCCGTTCTTTTTTAATGATCGTGTAGATCCGGTTTGATGCTCTAAGTCTTGCGATACCCGTTTCAGGGTTGAAGGTTGTGCAGGTTGCCTAATGGCTTCGAAATCGAAATAATATTTAGGACTTTTGCTGAACAAAAAAATGTACTCGTGAGATTTCACACAACGATCCTTAACGCTTTCCGGCATGCAGTTTGGTTTCTCCCAGATAAGATCCTGACGCAAATACCAACCGGCAGATCTCAACGCGAAAGCCAGCATCCACGGAATACCGATTAGGTCTTTCGGTTTAATTCCTTCCCAAACATTCGGCATTCGGGTAATAATACTGCCAGGATTAGGTACATAAATTTCCTTCTGAGCAGTTTTATTCTTCCATGCACCTTTGCCGCTTCCGGCGTAGGAATCTCCGATATTTATCCATAAAGTTCCTTCCGGTTTAAGTACTCTACGAACTTCTTGAAAGACGCTAACCAGTCGGGAGATGTATTTTTCCGGTGTTTCCTCCAGTCCTATCTGACCGATAACATTATAATCACGGAGGCCGTAGTATGGCGGAGAGGTCACACAGCAGTCAACTGAATTTTCCGGCAGATCCCGCAAGAAGTTTATGCAATCAGAATTATGGATGGCATCCAAAATCATCTCTCTTCATTCTGTGCCCCGGACGGGACGGTTTACAAACACTCTTTAATCCTGCCTAGAATCTCATCATCGGACACTTGATAACCCAGCGAAAGGGAATCGCACAGGATGCGGCGGAATTCTCCGGGTTTGTAATTCTCGACAGTAGTTGTTTCCAGATTAACCCTGACAGACAACCCCCTGCGGATAACCTCGCCACGAAGCTCATCATCATCGATTTTATTCAGTATATCGCCTACATAAAATTCAACTTCGGTATCGACGTCCAAACTAATGTATTTACTCATGATTATCTGGTTTTTAATAGTTTTGCGTATCTATCTTTCGGCGTATCCCCGATGTGGATTAATCCTGTTTCTTTCAGCCTTTCGAGCTCTTCAACCATCTCAAACCAACTGATCGAAAGTTTGTCGTAGATACTCCGGAAAACAATGTTCAGCGGCTCGATTCTTTTCTCTTTTCGCTCGGCGGTCAGTTGCT
>ERZ773139.1696-NODE-1696-length-24485-cov-3.742079_pt1 | contig 24485 bp, 18 predicted proteins | sample MGYA00580854_ERZ773139 | MGnify/ENA primary metagenome ERZ773139 (study PRJEB29015, sample SAMEA2737809) | human gut metagenome | biome: human gut; feature: human-associated habitat; material: faeces | place: China | collected 2012 ...
AGCAGCCTTGACCACTCCCTGTATCTGTCCGTAGCTGGGATTTCCTCCGGTAGAGACAAATACGGCAGACTTCAGATTCTGTCTTGCATTGTAGTCCAGTCCGGAGTCTTTCTTCATTCTCAACTGGTAGAATGCCATGGCATCGTATGCACTCTCAAACACATATACATCTTTCGCATCTTTCAGTTCCATGTCTTTTGGACTTGCCATCCACAGACCTTCACTTGCATTTGTCCCGGCTGCCATACCTTTTCGTGCAGAGCCGTCCTTACGTGGATAGCCTCTTTCTTCCAAACCGACACATTTCTCAGGATGCCCCGGTATATACATGGGAAAAGAAAGGTTCTTATAACTTGCTCCAATGTCTGCGGTCTTGGAAGCAAGAAAGAAGTTACGGCGAAAAGCACAACGTGTAGCAAAATCGATTCCTCTTGACTTGAAGAAAGCGTAAAAAGGTTTCTGAGAGTCAGCTTCATCAGGATGAAAACGCTCAATCTTATAATCTTTGATATTGAAAGGCTTTGCATCACGGGTAGGAGCAAGCACATTCTGGTTACGTTGCTCCACTGGAATATTCAATAGCCGCTGACAGACTTTGTGAACAAGAGCAGACTCTTTCATTCCTTGATTGTATTCAGGAAAGAGATTCGGGTGTTCCCAAATGAAGGATGTGACAGAATACAGTTTTATCGTTGGAGGTTGGAAACAACAGTTCTTATTGGGCATGACAATGAATTTGTCACCCCTGATTCTGCGTCCATCATTATCCAGACGCACATAGGCAGGATAGCGCAAGCCGTCCCGCTTGTGAAGCGTATAACCTGCATCCGTCAACACGTCTCTGATATTAAGACGGTTGCGATAGTCTTCAAATTTCTGCTCTTCGTTCATTGTGTTCTATGATGATTATTGAGTTTTATCTTCCATGTCCTAAGCCGACTCCATGCTCAGCTGCATTGAGTCCTGCATCAAATGCTCTTGATGCAAGATCCTGCGGTGAGTCCACACCTCCTTTGAAATAGACGTGCGGGCCAGGTGCATGATGGTGCTCAACGAACACAGCCGGAGCATAACGGTCTCTTCCGAGTTCTCGCATAACAGTAAGGCCTGCAAGTAGAGCACCTCCAATCATGGCACCTATATTTCTTCCATGTCCCGGCGCATTCTTCATGTCTACTTCGTCAAAGATTTTAGAGAAGAGTTTCATGCGATGATAGTCATCTACGGCCATGAACTTTTCATATTGCTTTTGGCTTATCTCGTGACTGATGCTTTCGCCATTGATAACAGCGGTCATACGGAACATAGCATTGCCTTTTTCGTCTTGCTGGATTTCTCCTTGCTCGTTTCGTACAGGCTCAACTCTGATGTCGTCCACCTGTACCTCACGTCCGTTTCTTCCTTCCCGAAACCAACCTTTATCTTGGTTTATGTCATAAAGGCTGTTGCCATCCACATGGGCTACGCTTCGGTCTTCCTGCTCCGCAATGACATATTCATTTCCCTGAGTAAGAGGAAACGCATGTTCTGCCACTACTTCTTGTCTGGCATTCAGTTCTGCTTCCACTTCAGGAGTAAGATTCAGGGCTATCTGTTCATTGGAATTGAGCATGTCTATCGTCAATCTATCTGAAAAATCATTTTTGATGACGTTGTTGATGATGTCTAGACGGTTCTGTACAGGTACATTCTTGATGGAATTGTCTGTAAGCTGGGTAACTTCTTCATCCGTCAGGTCGTAAACAAGATCATGCTGGGTGGTAGCCGACTGAATGGTCAGTGTCTTGCTGTTGGCATCTATAATTACTCCATGAGAAGACAGGCATTCCTGCCATTTTTCGTTACTGAAGTATACGTCTGAGGTGATAAGTTCCTTGTATGGTTTTGCCGGCTCCTGTGGACGGGTAGGTATTTCAACAGGTGGAATTACAGCTTCCAAATCTGCGAGTACATCCTGTGAGGGCTGCTGTGCCATATTTTGCTGTTCTCCTTTGTAATAGAAGCCATAGCCTCCATTGAGTAATTCACCTGGTTTGATTCTGCCATCAGGACGTTCCGGAACCATAGGGGCTCCCTGCAGAAACATGGCACCACCGACACGGCGCATGTGGAAGCCTTCCTGATTGCGTGGTGTCCATCCCAAAAATCGTCCATGAAACGGGTCCATCATCATAAAGGCACGTTGTCTGTCCCACGGCAGTCTGCCGTATTCGCCAACACCAATCCGGTAGCCATGAAGCCCCATGGCTACACGACCGTTGGCATTACGGGCATGGACAAAGTCTCTCGGCATATAGAAGTCTTTCTTCACTAAATCAGCAAAGGTGTTATAGGCTTTTTTGTTAGCCGAGTTTGTACCCCAATCTGCCAAGTCCCTCATCTGTTGGGCATTGATATTATATGTTAGGAGTGGTGAGTCATGCCCTTGAACCGCCAGAAGATAGTTTTCTCCTTGTCGGATGATATGTGCTTGCATACCGTTGCGACGGAGAATATCCTGCAGCTCAGGTGACAAATCTCTACCTACTGGTAGTGCATTGGATCTGATTGACATATTGTGATTGATTTTAAATGTTGATTATTCGCCAGTTTCAACAAGCTCGCCTTTCCATTCGATAAAATCTTCGGCTGATTCTTCGTTAACTACAAGGTTCCTTTCATTACAGAATTCGGTGTATTCTTCCTGCCATTCCGGTGAGTGGTGATTGATGTAATCGAGCCAACCGTATTCTCCACTCTGTACTTTCTGTACAAGCTCGTCTTCTGGATAGTATTTGATATTTGCCATATTGAATTTGTTAATGATGGTTGTTACTTTGGTTTATCGCTGCATCATACGCATACCTTGTTTCTTTTGCTCATTCCAGATTTCTTCAGAGTAGTCCTCCTCATGGATATAGTCAAGATTACCATTTTCGTCCATGGTCCAACAACCGAAAATTCCGAAGTTGTATTTGTCCCATTCCCGTTTAGCTTCTCTGCGCCAAACTTGTTCATTACCTGCGGAGAGACGGATACCCGTATTTGAATTCAGATCGATACCGATGGAAATCTCGTCATCGTCTTCAATGATTGTGAGTATTTCTCCGTTCTGCAGTTTCTGCATCTCTGTCCCCGTAAGATGATAGCGGTCGGTAAGGTATTGAATGTTCCTACCTATGACTGGTGTCGGCACGCTCAGTACCTGTTTGCTATCCTGGTCAAGCTGGAAGAAACATTTGGTGCCAAGCTCGTGCCCCGTTTCGTTGCTTTCCAAATGTCCGATGATGGGTTTGCCTGCAAGAAGGTTTTGCTTCTGCTGCTCATTGAATACTTTTAAATCATACTCGTCAAGTTTCGGAAAGAAGAGTACATCTACATTGCCTTCTGACGTTCTTACGAGGCAGAATCGTGTTCTTGCCTTTACTTCTTCACTATCATCTGCAGTGATATGGACAGGTAAGACTGGAGAATGCCGGCCATTGAGAATATTCTGCAAAACGTCTGTCGGCAGATCCTCAATCATCTCCTGTGTCAATCCAAAACGTTCGAGAATGCCGTAGGGCATTTCATTCTCATCAAAGTTGTAATTCATTTGTTACCTTTTTTAATACGTTATTATTTTTGCCATAACAGTATTTCATTGTCTTATGAAGAACTATAATAGCTAATCCAGAAACAAAAATAAAAGGTGTGATTAGAGAATCAGAAGAATGGGTATATCTTGCCTTAAGTTTTATATATCATTATGAAAGAAGTATGATTTATCGATTAAAATCATACTATTAGCATAAATAAAGTTAGAAAAATCCCTTGAATTATAAGAATTTTAACTCATGGTAATGGAGATATGTAATTTTGTTTCATGGAAATTAGAAACATACTCATGATGGTACTTCTCTCATTGATGTCAGGTACTACAATAAAAGCTCAGTTTAATACGGTTGGACGTTTGTATAATCACCAAGTTCAAAAGACAAAAAATCCACAAGAGATAAATTCTTCTCTTGCGGACAGTTTGATATTGAATGATTCTTTGAAGAATGATTCTATAAAAGAACTGAAAGCACGTTTTATGAGCGTTAGCTATCCGTTGTCGAACATAAAAATCAATTCATCATACGGCTACCGGAAAGACCCTTTTTCTGGGAAACGTAAATTCCATAATGGCTTGGATCTTCATGCAAGGAGGTCAAGAGTTTTTGCAATGTTGGCCGGTGAAGTGGTGAAGGTCGGGCTGGATAGGGTCTCAGGTAAATATGTAACACTCAAGCACGGTAGCTTTACAGTAAGCTACTGCCACCTTTCACGCACCTTTGCTTATCAAGGCCAGACAGTCAAGGCAGGGGATACAGTTGGGATTACAGGAAGTACTGGTCGCAGTACAGGAGAACATCTTCATATAACCTGTAAACTCTATGGAAATAGCATAGATCCAATGATAGTTTTCAAGTATATCGAAGTCACTCAACAAAATTGTGTTGTAGCTTTAAGTGAATTATAAGCAAGTGAAGTACTGGTATCAAAAGCAATAGATATCTTTATACCATTGCATCCATTTTTGTAATTCACAGTTTTGTATACTTACAGCGTTCAATACGTCATAGTTGGTGAAAGAACTGAACATACTGTCACAGCAGGTCAATGCCTTATATCTATTGATTGACTTGTCCAACATAGTGTTTTTTGCATGATGGCATACCGAGAAAGTCACTGCGTTATATGCCCCAGTTTCCTGCAACGCAAATGCAAGCATCTGATTACGCCATAGTTGGTTTAGACCATCTTTGAATGGACAACCTGTAAAATCTATTGAGCCTTGGAATCTATTCAGATTCATTTTTAAGATATTCCAGTATTTATATCCGATTATGTGGTAATGGCATTTCTTAGGATTATTGGAAATGTCTACGAATGAACATTGAGTGCAAGTATCCTTGTATAAATTTGCTTCGCTTTTGTGAGCTCCACATTCTGTAAATTCTTTCTCACTTAGTTTATGTTCAATCAGCCAAAGACATAATTTGTCATCCATGTTATAGTAGGCAATGGCTACATCTGCGTCAGTTCCGGCACGTTTAGAGTGATCATTTAAGATCCCTGCTCCTTGTTTAATCTCTTGTCCCCAATATTCGAAACAGAACCCATGGAAAAACTTGTTTCTTGCTATTCTACTGAAATCTAAAGGACATCCAGGAATCATAGGTAATATACGATCAGCATCTTCAGAAAGAAGTAATGGCATGAACAGGTTTATACATGCAGTCTGAGAACTTACTGCATGATGAGCAAACTTATGGGGTTTATAAGCAAATTTACTTTGTTGCATTTCCTTCAGCAATGGTATTATCGGCCTGTACATCATTGCTGGGAAAGTGGTTTTAACAGGGAAAATAGCATCATATTCATGCCCTCTATACATGCCTCTTTCTGTAGTAATATTTTGTCGCTTCCAGTCTATAATGTGAATGTAAATAGCTTTTTGCTCCAAGTTTAAATTACTGGGAATATAGTATTTCACCCCATTTATTGTCTTCTCCATTCTGTCTACTATTTTTTTATATTCCATGTTATGCAATGTAATGCACCTCCATCCTTTGCAATAGTATTACAGTCTATTTGACGTACTCGACAATAGGGAAATGCTGTTTGTATAAAGCGTTTAGCCTGTTCATCCTCATTGATGCCAAACTTTGGTAAGATAATATTATTACCGACTTGAAGGAAATTGATATATGCCCAATTTAAATCGTTTCTGGGTTCTTGTACTGTAAATAACATCTCTTTTACAACATAACCGTTTTCTTCAAGTATCTGGCGAATCATAATAGCTTCCTCTTCATAAGAATCACGATGATTGCCCATGAGAATACGATTCCCTCCACAATATTTTATAAAACCATCAGCATGTCCATAAACATCAGCTTTTTCATCATCTAATGCTCCAGTAGCGTGCCATGGTATAATAATTACCTTATGTCCGAAAGTGTCTTCTAATTGTTTGAGAAAGTTTACATCATGTTTATCCCTGTTGTTTTCTGAAAAAACTTTATCGGTCATAATCACATTATCACCGCAGAGCACTACATTACCTCCATCAATAACTAAGTCGGTTTCTCTATATGATATGCCTAGTTTTCTACATGCTTCTGTGCAATCTGTAATGTATGGTTTTCTATCTTCAATCTTAACTAAATAATCTGGGGCATATTTATACTTTAAGAAAACATTTTCTTCTAGTTGTATAGGCATGAAATCCCTTGTCCAAATATCTTTTGCGTCATAGATTTTTCCATATGGAATTTCCAATTCATCCATGACAGATATTAATTCATTATAAAACGCACTATAATCCTTCCACAGACTCAACTTATTAGATATGTAAACGAAATTGGTATCTCTATCTTGTATCATAATGTATGCCTCCCATTGGTTTATAAGCCTTCAATGCTATTTTTGAAACGTATATCGTCATAATGTGTTACTAATGATTCTTGTAACATAGCTGCTAATCTTATTTCTGGAAGGTCATCTAATCCATGGAATCCAGTTAAGTAAGGATCTTCACCTTTAAGATACAAAAAATAGTACGCTAATGTATTCTTTAAGGATGCTAAGGTGTTAGGTGAACGATCTTTCATGTATCTTTCTATTTCAGAAACAAAGTTCATACCATTAGCGACTAATTCTGATAGGATTTCCAATTTCTCATCTATAGTCTTTTCGCCATATTCAAAACACAAATTGTCAAAGTACACTTTAGGTCGATAAACGAATAAACTTCCGTCAGAGCGTCTGAAATTATTTAAATTGATTTTAACCATAGCTTTACTTATTAAAAAATCTCTTCTATTGTTTTGCTTTTAAATTGGTTCGTTTTTATCATTAACAAGTTCTACAATTTCTCTACAATATGCATCTTGAGATATTAATAAACTTAGGACGCGAGTAAAATTATTTAATTCTCTATCCTCAGTAAGTTGTTGTTCATGCGTTTTACCTATATGACCAATTTTGAAATACATATCTATAGCCTTATCAATGCCACTTAGTATGGTTGGCATATCTGCAATGATAGCCTCGTCCTTTATACTATTATCTTGAGTGGATTCTACATAAATCGGATAACTACGGTGAGCAGTATTAATAGGGCATGACTCAAAATGTATTTTTCTGAAATACATTGTTGCTTGTCTTTTCATATCGGCGTCAAGATTTCTTGGAATAACAATCCTAATCCTTGCTGATTTGTATGTTTTGTCTCCGATTTTAATATTACTACCTTGTCTCATTATTTCATCAGCCAATAATTTGATGAAGTTTTCAAAATAAGAGATTGCAATAACAGTAGATGGTAAAAGACCAAGATGACCTAATGCAACTTTTTCGTCAATCTTCTTTTTAAGGGTTGATAGCTGTGTTTCAAAATTATCACTAGGTACATTTGTCCCATTTACTAAATGTGTTGAATACGTTAATAACGAGATGCCTAATATATCTGAAGGTATTTTAACTTTATCCTCTTTGATAATATATGCTCTGTCAATCCCAACTCTTCCTAAAAAAAGCCCATACTCGAACAACACATTATCCCGTGTTGTATCGTATTCTTGGTTACGAATTTTGCTAATATCATCAGCTGCAAAAACCATAAAACCAAAATCAAAGAGACTGGCTGATTTAAGTAGTGTTTCCAGGAATCCTTCATTGAACTGAAAAATTCCATCATTCCAAATATAACAATCATATTCAGGTTCAAAAAAAGTTTTTATCCTCTGAGCAACAGTTAATCCTTCAGTGGAAGAACCGATAAATATTCTTGGTCTCATTATTTTATTTCTTTATAAATATTCCATACTTCTTCTTGTAATCGCTTCAAATGCTCTTTCTTTGACGAATTGTATCTGAATATATATTCACTTCCATCAACTGATTTTAAATTATTAGCCTCTGATTCATTTTGGCATAAATGATAAAGTTTAAGCCAAAGAATTCTAACCAAGTCCATATAATATGAATTACGATAGTCATTGGTGTTAATATCGTAGCAGATTGCATTTATATCAAAACTAGTAAGGTCAATATTTATGGCTGCATCGGTTCTTACATTCTTAAGGAAACGAATCATTTTTTTCAGGCGTCCTTCTGTGTTTGAACTTCTCGTGTTTATTCTATCTATACTAAGGAATGGGAAGTCAGGTCCAATACGTTCGTTTTTTTGCTTGTCATAAATATAGATGCCCCTATAGGTATCACCCATTCCACTTATATAATCAAGAGAGTCATGCCATGAAGCAACAACCACATCGACATCTCGATGTAGATTTTGGTTTGTTAGCCTAATAGACTTTGGTTTATTTGTATCACAAATCACATAGTGAGATTTTAAAATGTTTTCATCCTCAATACGAAGTTGCCTTAAATCATTGTTAGCATCACCTGTATATCTGGAAAAATTATTTACCCAATTCTTTATTCGTATAGTATTGGAGTCATACGCATATGGGTGATTTTCAAGAAATGACACAGCTTTTTTATAATCCGTATCTTGAAATTTTCCCGTGATTGTAAGCAAATCAATATCGCTAACTCCTCGAATGTGTGTTCTCGTCATTACAGAACCTTGATATCTAAAATCAACATTTTGGTGGAGCTCTCGTGACAAATGGTATTTTGCATTTTCTCCAGCCTCTAATGTTTTGTTTGTATATAAAGGATCAACTTCATTCATAGCAAGCTTTACATATTTTGCAATGTCCTTATCTATTCCAGAGAGGGATGCGATAGTATTGTCACGCACTTCTCTGAGAGATTCAGGATTGTATCTATTTTCAATTCGATTTATAAGTCTTGTATAATCAGCCATTCTTACAATATATTAAGTTGAACAATAAGTTATCATTGCAAATATAGTCTCTATCTATGCACTCTTTTTGCATAGATAGAGACTATATCGCATTTTAATCCTTTATTAACTTGAAGTCTATTTGATAACGATAAAAATCTATATTAGAACATACTGATAATGCTCGTTTGAGACGATTGTCAGCCTCAAGACCTATGATAAGCCCTTTCACCTGTTGATCATTTTCCAATAGTTCATCTTGTACATAGCCCATGTAACGCTGAATTTGACCAACAACGACATCAGACGCCCTTCCTCGCTTAAGTTCGATAACAAGCATCGTTTTCTTGTTTTTACTTATTGCTAATATATCAATAGGACCTGTATCTGTAGGATATTGTTGGCCAACTAAAGCTCCATCTTCTTCGTATATATCATACTTTTTCCCAAGTTCGGTAAATTTCCAATTTTTTACTAAAAAATCCTCAAGGTGTTTCTCTAAAGCAAATTCTGAGGCATCTTCCACGTCTGGTGTAGTAGCTACAATCGATGTAGGAGATTGCTTATTTATGAAGCCCTCAATCTCATCATGGTAAGAGGATATATCACAGCAAGTACCAATAGATCCTGTTGAACGCTGTAATTGCTCGCTCATCTCAGTACGTTGAATGATTACAGGTAGCCACTCAACTTTTCTTCTATGTGGAAGTTGCTCTCCTTTTTTATAAAAATAGTTACTAATAATTCGGCCAACATAGTATTCTCCTTTCCCGTTTGAAGATAATACGATATCGTCTATCTGTAAACCTTTACACACAGTCCAAAGATTACCACATGCCAAACCTGCAGCTACTTTCTTTTTGTCAGGGTGAAGATTGAGCCAAATCGGAATATATTGCTTATTGAAATCGTGCCAATCTTCATATAGATTATTGGTAAGATCTTCTTCATTAAGAAAATCAACACCAATAAATCCTTCAGCTCTACATAGGTCAGCAAAACAACCTGCTTTGCCAAGCATTATTCTGTTATACTTCTTAACCATAATATTCTTTTTTTAACCGTCACTTCTCTCTAAACCAGTCATACTATTAGCAACTACATAAAGATACATTGTGCTGATTATTTGTATTGCTGTATTAATTTCATCTTCTGTTGCATTTGGAGACAAATGTGCTTCATCGTTACGCCATTGTCTTACTAAATCAAGATAGTTCTTGAACTTTTGTTCATATTCGTCGTCGCTATATTTGAGTTTCTTTAAACAAGGAAATGCAAAAATACATTCCGACAACCCAGGAGCTTTATCTGGTGTATTCGGATTGCGAGGCACGTCGTCTTCGTTGAGCAAGTAATACAACTTTTTCAGGTATGCTTCATATTTTGCCACCAGAGAATTGAAATAAGTTCGTTTCTCCAACAAACCAATAGTTGTATTAGCATATACATTATTCAATGCAGTCTTTATCAGTCCATCAACACCATCAAGTTGTGGTATGCTGGTTTCATTAAGAGTAAAGAAAAATGTATCCACAATCTCTTTAAGACTATGTAATCTACCCTTTAAAACTTCAAATTCGTCTTTAAGAACAGTAGAGAGTATTTCTTTCAGTTCTTCCTCATTATATGGGAAATTAGACGTTCTCGCTGTTCTTTCAGCCAAAGCATCTACAAACTTGCGGACAAGTGTAAGAGTGAATGCCTGTTCCTTTTCCAGAACTTCTGCAAAATTGTAATACTTCTCAATCTCCAGAGCCACTTTTTCATCAAATTTTTCTCGGACGATATTGATTAGAATGTCATAACTATTGCCTGCATGGAAAGCATCTACGACATCTGGGTCTGAAAGGATTGCATCCCAAATCTGTCGGAGAATCTTGTCGTTCTCGTTCAACAATCCAACAAATGGGCTATTGGCCATGTTCAATATCTCTGAAACCGGAACTTCGTTATCTGGTCTTTTTTGTCCTGGCTCTCCTATTCGTGAAGAACGAAGTGTTTGTTCCTTATCTTCTAATTCTATTTGCCCTTCATACGACATTTGGATGCGCAGCTTGTCAAGGTCTATCAAATCCAGAATTTCCATCGGAAGTGTTTCTTTTGTATAAGGCAGAAACTTGTAGAAAATCTTACAAAAGATGTAGAACCTTTCCAAATCAGGATCAGTAAAGTCAATCAACTGAGCTAAAAATCCATATTGACGGACATAACGCGAAACCGTTTTACGATAACGATCTTTTTCATTATCGTCAAGCGGCATAACCCTTTCATCAACTATCCGCTTAAGAATGGTTGGCACACCGCTCACTCCGTTACTGGTGACTAATGCCTTGGCTACAGCATCAACTTCTGTCTCGTTGAAAATATTCCACTGCTCAATATCATGTTTAAGTGTATAAATACGCTGTGTATCCACTTCACCTTCAAGAGCCGTTTCAGTATAATACTCTTGAAATGCTTTCTGCACTTTTTCGCAGTCGTTTCTAAAATCTATAACCATTGTATCTTCCTTACCAGGATAACAGCGATTCAGACGAGACAATGTCTGAATACATTGTATGCCACCCAAACACGGTCTACATACATCGTATGGAGCAATGGCTGGTCAAAACCTGTCTGGAACTTCTCTGCAACAATAAGAATCTTGTAATCATCTTCTTTAAACTTCTCACGAATGCCGTCATCAAAAACGTTACCATCATTCATGTTCGCTTCTGTGCATTTACGTCCGTGACTATCTTCTACCTCACCTGAGAAAGCAACTAATGTCTTGATTTTACCATCATAGTTATCTGCAATAAGTCTGTCAAACAGACGCTTATAATCAGCAGCTGCACGTCTTGAATCACAGACAACCATAGCCTTTGCTTTATGCCCGATTTTATTGATGGTATGGTGCATGAAATGTTCCAACATCATATGAGCTTTTCGAAGCATGATATAGGCATTTTTATTCAGCTCTCCATAAATTACTTTCAGAGCTTTTTTCTCTTCAAAGAGTTTCTTTTGATCTTCAGTTGGGTTCTTCTCTATCAACTCAAACATCGTAAGATAGCTCTTGTAGTTTGCCAAGACATCAAGAATGAATTTCTCGTCAATGGCTTGCTTCATAGAGTAGAGGTCGTGGGCTTTGCCTTTGTTTGGGCCATCCTGGATACCAAAAAGAGCGTATGTCTTGTCTTTGGGGGTAGCCGTAAAGGCAAAGTAACTGATATGTTTCATCATGCGTCGCATCACTTGCAGATATGCAAGCATTGCGTCTGTTTGATCCTCATATTCATCTGGATTAAAATCTGGAAGATTCTGTAAATCTTTGTCAGTAGAAAGAGCATTTACCAAATCCTTTGCACTTTCATTGCCAATGGCAGTATGTGCTTCATCTACAATAATAGCATACTTTCGTTGCGTATCACGTTTCAAATCTTTTAATGCAAACGCGAATTTCTGCACTGTTGAAATAATGATTCTATTTCCTTCGTTGAGTGCTGTTGCCAAATTTTTTGAACCACGACGAATATCTTTTACAGTACCTGCAACAGTCTGGAAATTCACCACATCATCCGCCATATTTCTGTTAAGCACTATACGGTCTGTGACCATTATAATGCTGTCGAAAATCGGGGTATGGTCGGCATTGGTCATATTGGCAAGTTGATGAGCCAGCCAAGCCATTGACTTGGTTTTTCCAGAACCTGCCGAATGTTGAATCAAATAGTTATGTCCCGGTCCCTCTTCTGCTACCATTCTACAGAGTTTTCGCACAGCTCTTAATTGGTGAAAACGGGGAAAGATAACAACCGGTTTGCCATCTTCATCGTTATATCGTTTGATGAAATGCTCTATGATGTCAAGCAAGGAATCTGCCTGCAATATTTCCTGCCACATATAGGCGGTAGGATATTCTCCATCTATGGCCGGGTTTGTACTTTCTCTGTTGAATGGCAAGAAACGAGTATGTTCACCATCGAGCTTGGTGGTCATAAACACAAAACTGTTGTCCATCACAAAGTGTACCAGACAATTGCGAAGCATACGGTTTACGGGTGAACGGTTGTAACGGTATTGATAGATACCATGCCCATAGTTTTGACCTGTGCCTTCATTTTTTAGTTCAAAGGTCATCAGGGGCAGACCATTGAGCAAAATACACATGTCTAATTCATTACCACCATCATCGGCTGCCGTACTATATCGCATCTGACGGACTACGCTAAAGCGGTTGTTTAAATACAGTTGGTAGTTGCTCGAATCTTCGTTCTCCAGCACTGGTTTAGGCATCATGAATCTGATTTTTGTACCTTTGATCGTGATACCTTTGTTGAACAGCGTGAGCAGACTGTCTCCTCTATTTAAAAACTTATTAATCTCGGCTACAACAGTTTCTGTTTCTCTACCAGGGAAATAATTTTGAAGTCTCTGCCAAACCATAGTTTGTGCTTGCAAGAAATGCTCCAACATCTCTCGGTCCACAAGATTGTCTATGTCAAACTGTGAACTTTTGCGTTGATTATACAGAGGACTTGCCGCAAGATATTGTGCAATGTGCTCTTCAAATACAGTTTCATTCAGCGGATTCATATTGTAATATCTTTATTAGTTCAACATACTTTTATTTTGCCTGTTACAGCTTCGGTAATAATGCTTTGTTTCAGCTCTTCTAGCAATTCGATGCGTCGATTTGCTTTGGTGATTCGTGAGTCAATCTTTGTGACTTTCTTTTCAATATGCGAAACAATGGACTGCTGCTCTTGAATAGATGGAAATGCTACGCCAAAATTCTTCAAATCATCCATATTTACAGCAGGAAATGTTGCAACTCGTGTAGTAGATTTACAGTAATCATCTATTACAAATAGATAATAGAAAAAGAAATCTCTAGCAAGTTTCTGAATCAACGATTTACGAATCTTAAGATTCGTAAATCGTTGATTCGCAAGCGAATCAACAATTAATACCGCGTGCTCACCAATTGTTGCTGTCGTTGCTAATATGAAGCTGCCTGCTTCAAAAAGGCCATTACCTTTGACTGCTTCTTTAGTTATATATTGTTTTGCTTCATTTAAGAATCTACCTTTTTCCCGAATATCTTCCATTCTATACCATGGGATAGTTCCTTCCTCCCAAAAATCGGGATTGGCTTTTGAAGGTGTATATCCATTCCGAAATTCACATACAAACCTTAGTCTCATCACCTCCCAATGTTGTGGTACATGACCAATCCATTCCACTCCGCTGTCTTTCATTGGGACATTAGAGTCAAGTCCTTTAGTAACAGCATCAGTAATGATGGTTTGCTTTAATTCATCTAAAAGGGCAATCTTCTTTTTCTGTACATCGATTGCCCGGTTTATTTCTCCACATTTCTCATCTAAATATGTGGCAATGACTCGCTGTTCATATAAAGGAGGAATAGAAAGTTTAATCGCACCAAGCATAGTTCTACTTATGCGAGGCATTGTTGAACCTCGGGCTATAAAAGATGCGTTTTCCGAATATGGACTACAATTCATTTGATACATAATAAAACGCTTGTCGTATAATGAAGTTTCAGGACGATATATTACATTATCAACAGCAACGACTATTCGATAACCTAAATCAGGAACAATACATGTTCTAGCTATTGGCTCATTTAATCGAGAAATGAGTAAATCCCCCGGAAACACTTCTGTACAATTTAATTTAGAAAACGTTTCTTCGGAAATAAATCCAGAACCTTGTTCTTTATATTCTAAAGCTCCAACATTACCAGTTGTAAGATAGCGAATACCATCTGACTCTATATATTTACTTTCAATCCAATCTCCATCAATGAACGAGGTCACAGGATTTTTAACGCTGAATTTTATCGGAATCGTATACCAATGAGATGGAATTTTATTAATCCATCCTGCATTTATATCTTTATATTTTTCGTACTTCATACCATTTGTAATTAGATATTGATACTATCATCCAATGATCTCAATTCTGCTAAAATTGCGTCAACCGAGCGAAGTGGACGGTACTTATAGAATATGCGTGTGAATGGAAACTCCACACCAAGTTTGTCTTTGGTGCGGTCCATCCATGCATCGGGAGCGTATGGCAGTACCTCTTGGGCAAAATATTCGTCTATATCTTTCTTTTGAGGAATCTTTTCAGTGTCGTTCAGATGCGCATCTGCAATAAAATCACTCTCAACATCCAATGGCTTCTCATGTACTTCTGGTGCTTCTTCGCTGATAGTACCGAACATCGTACGCAACAATTTTAATTCCGCAGCAGTATATTTTATTTTCTTGGCTTTCAAATAAGCAAAGAATTCACAATCAGAGCGTTTTTCATCAATTCCATCTATCTCGCTTACCGTTTTCAGGATAGCATTCTTCTTCGCATCCACATCAAAATCTTCGTTTTCGCAAAGTGCCGCATACTTCTCGGCAATGTTTTCATACCATAGGCGCAAAGGACGGCGAGTTACTACGGTGGTATAACGGAAGTCATCGTAATCTAAAAGACGTGCTACCTGAAGTTGCTCTACTTCACCCGTTTTCTCATATACAATATCACGGATGGCATCCTTATATTCTCTATACATTGTCAGAATATCTTTTGCACCTTCTTCTGAAATTTCAAAACGCTTTTTACCCAAGTTCTTTTGCAGTAGTTTGGTGTACTCTGTATGAGCAGCATTGATAAACAAGACCTTATTGAGCCGTTCGGCAGGGCGTTTGTTGTCGAGAATCCAAAGGTAAGTAGTAATATCGGTGCCATAAAACAGATTCTTAGGTAATGCCACAATGCAATCAAGTAAATTGCGATCCAGCAACATTTTACGAATATTGCTCCAACCACTACCCGCCTCACCATTAAACAAGGGAGAACCATTCAGAACAATACCAATACGAGAGCCCCGTTGGTTATCCATTTTGGATATCATGTGTTGTAGGAACAGCAAAGAACCGTCATTACTGCTTGGTAATCCAGCTTCAAAACGACCTCCGGGACAATTATCATCCAATACGCGTTTTTTTACACGTTCATCCTTACCCCAATCCACTCCAAAAGGCGGGTTAGCAAGCATAAAATTAAAGGTATGCCCTTCTAACTTATCATCGCTTAACGTATCACCACGGAACAACTGGCGGTCAAGATTCTGGTCTTCACCTTTCATTAAAAGGTCTGATTTGCAAATGGCATAGGTTTTTTCGTTTAACTCCTGTCCATACAAATACACTTTTAAATCTTTGCGTCCTGAAATTTCTTGCAGATATTCTCGTCCGGCTGTCAACATACCACCGGTTCCACAACAAGGATCGTATATGGAGAATGCACGTCCAGGTTCATACAGCTCACTCTCTTTACCGCACATTGTAAGTGATACCAGTAAACGAACAATTTCACGCGGAGTATAGAACTGACCTGCTTTTGTGTTGCTGGACTCCTTTGAACGGCGGATAACTATTTCAAACACTGTTCCCATCATGGCATTGCTTACTACATTAGGATGCAGGTCAGCCCGTTGCACGAAAAGTTGAATAACAGAATATAGCTTGTCGTGGCGATCCAAGCGACTGTAAATAGGAGAAAGGTCAAGCGTTTCACTGGATGTATCAGTATGGACGAAATTGGCAAGTATATCTTTCACATTGTCCGTGAATCCATCAAGATAAGTTTGAAAGGATGTACCTATTTGGTCGGGTACACCCAACAAACGCTCCAAAGATAATCCTGACTTGTTGAAGAATGTCAGTTTATGCTGTTTAAGCAGACTCTTTAATTTGATATCCTGCATAAGAATCGGCTTATCCTTAACGGCATTCATTTCTTTCATAATGGTATCTCTGTGTTCATCGAGAACGCAATCGAGACGACGTAAAAGAGTAAATGGAAGAATTACGTCCTCCACTTCTGCATCGTCATATAAGTTACGGATAATCTCTTTAATATCCCATATCACATTCGCTAATTCTTGTTCAGTCATATATCTCTTATTTTTCTATTTTTACTTTAGCATAATAGGGATATGCGTCAGCATCTTTCCCCTTATTTTGATTAATTTCAGTTATTATAGCATAGCTCCCAACATATTTTTCAAAACAAGGAGCTAATCTACAATTCAGTATGTATGGACCTGTTTCCCCCATCTGAACTAAGGCTCTTTGTCCAACTGGAGAGTCAGTAATGCCATTCTCAGAGGAAGTGGATGTAGATACAACCTTTTTCATCCTTTTATTTGCTTCCTTATCTGGATGGCTATCAACAAATGCTCCAAAATATTTAATCACATAGCACAATTGAAGCACATACGAAAAATAAAGTTCCTTTTCATTTTCAGAGATTTCCAAATCCTCATCATCTATAGTGTAGGGATGCTCTTCATTCGTATGAGAGTCTACATTGGTAAAATTAAGTATTTGTTGTGTAATATTACCCATGAATTTGGGAAATATCGTATCACTTTCGTTGCCATAGCGTAATCCACTATGCTTTGTTTCTAATCCAGACATATAACGATTAGATTCAAGCAGGTTAAGCTGATTATCCCGTTCAAAACACTCCAATGGCAATAGACCATAATTGTATGCTGCACGAAAGATATACTCCATAACCTTACGAAGAGGATTTCCCTCATACTTGAATTGCCAATTATCAGCAGGATAATAGAACGTACAGAGCATATCCATCATAATAGCACGAGCTTCTTTGCTGATTAGTTTTCCCTCGCCAAGATACTTAAAAACTTCTTGAAAGTTAAACGCTATAATATTGGCATTTTGGTTCTTTGCGACTTTTATGATGTTTTCAAACATTACATCCACAGAATTTTGTGAATTATCTATGGCATCTTTCAGGTATACCAAATCACCCCATTCTTCTTGATGCACTGCATGGTCACGCTCCGCTATTTGAACAACATCGTCAAACTTACTCATCGTACCAGCAGACAGTATATACCAAGGTATAGTTTGTCTTTTCTCACCAAACAAACGTGCCAAAGACGATACAACCGATGGAATAAAAAATTCATCGGTCTTGCTATCGTTTTTACCGTATTTACAGTTCGCATCCAGAATAATAGCAGAATAGGACTTGAAATTCTTTTTTAACTCCAATTCAGCTTCTTCCCAATTTGTAAATGGGATGAGGTCTATACCTTGTCCGTCGGCAACACTTTCAAAACCGGCTGCAAAAATCTCATCTTGGGTTCCAGTAAGGTCATCAACCCATAAAACTTTATATCTAATATCACTCATAGTATTCAAATAGAAAATGATGCTACAATATTATTTTTATGAAAAATGAGTTTATATGTAACAGAAAACTCGTCATCTGGATTGGATATAAATCTCGCGTCACCATCAAACTCCTGCATCAGTTTGCGTACTTCATATCCACCTATACCATAGTGCCCATTACCTTCCTTGGAAGAAATTCCATAGGTAAGTACACTTTCAGAGTCATAACCAGGAAGTAATGGCTTTCCATTATTGGAGATATTCACAATATAATTTTCTCCTTCTATCATAATCTCAATCCTAACCATATTCTTGGAATCTGCTGTATTCTCAAAGCCATGACAACAGGCATTGTTAATGATATTGTCAAAAATAATGGTTAAAGCTTCAACCGGAAAATGAACGTATCCTATGGGATCTCCTTTTGCAATTACAATTTCACCATCCGGGTCTGTAATTGTTTGCTGAGCACGATTTGATATCGAATCAAAGACATATTGGAAAATAGGACTGGGATTTTTCTGAATATAGTCTTCAATAAAGTCCGTTAATGGAATTTCACGGCATTGCATTCCATATCCGCTATCCAATTTGCTAATCTTTATTTGTAATTCCTGCATGATAGCTTGCAGATTTGAATAAATATTAGCAACCTTGGTTTTATGGATTGTACCGACAACTGCATTGTCATCCACAACACCATTTCCATCCTTTCGAGCACGTTGCAATACTTTCATCCAGTTATTCAGATTGAAAATAGTTTGCCCTATCGCATGCTTTTTCATGTGAATGTCACGACGAAAAGATTCTGCTGACTCTAATAGTTGACGGTCAGACTCGGTCAAACTACTTCTTGTATCTTCCTTACACAAACTTTCCTGTTGTGCAATAAGAGTGGGTACAAGAACCGATATAGACAAAAAGTCAGATTTAGTCAAACGTGATATCACACCGCCTATCGATAATCTGTTGGCTTGTAATTCCGTTTCCTTAGCCATAATACAGCGAAGCAAGAAATCTTCAGTGATAGCTTTGGATTTTAACTTCACGGCAAAAATCTCCGGTCTTAACGCCACCGGTTCAGTTTTAGATGCCCCATGTATTCTTCCCACTTTGAATTTTCCACTTATAAACCCGATTAAAAGGCAATCTGACGTAAGTATTCTATATCCTATTCTTTTATTTGGAACAGGTATCTCTTTACGATAAATATCACAATTCAAATAGGAGGATGAAAGTTCCTTTATACCTATAAAAGGAATATCTCTTTCTTCTGCTATTTTGTTTGTTACAATATCAGTGAAAGGCATTATGTCAACAAGATCTGCCAATTTGAATAATTTCTCCCCATTATTGGCTTTGGGAAGAATATCATTTATAAGGTATCGCGAAGGTTGAAGGTTTATGTCGCCTGATAAATCCTCAGACTTACCAACCCATACATATTTCTTATCCTGTTCTGATATAGTCTCAATAATACTGTCAGCCTTTAATATGCTTTGCTTCCAGCCAGCCAAATCTTTCGATACAGAAAAGGTTTCATCTGTAGCATCTACAAGACATATTGTACCTTTACCATCTTTTTTTAGGCATAAAAGGCACATAGAAACAGAGGCATATGGCTTGAACAATGGCGGTAAAGATATGACAATGGCTGAATACACATTCGCACTTTTCTTTAGAATTGACTCGCGAAATTCTAACCAATCTCTTCCATAACAAAATGACATTGGTAATAGACAATAAAGTTCCCCATTGCATTTAAGAGCATTTTGAGCAAGGAAAAGGAAAGTATTTGCGATGTATCGCTCTTCACGCCCAAACAACATAGGGGGAAAAGAGAAAATATAGTCATATTGGGGAGATGGCATTTTAATTTTGCTGGCATCATCACGAACCAGACAATCTCTACACCTCAAATTAGCTGCAATACCTTGAGACAGGAGTAAAATCTTAGAATATGCCCAAACTTCTGTACTAATCTCATCTGCATCGTAATGGCATGAAGTTGACTGATATAAGGCAAAGGAACATGTACCGGCAAAAGGTAAATAGATATTACTTTCAGCCTTACAATCAGCTATTCTCAGGCACAAGCTTACCAAATCTATAGGAGTTAAAAAGTCACTTATTCCTGTCTTGAAACCTGTATTTCTTGATGATTCTCTCTCGCTCAATGGACTATAAAATATATCATCATGTTGATGACAATACATAGCAAGAACTGAATATTCTGAAAGAAGAATATTAATATCATCATCGGTATAATAATCACCTAAGTCTATTAGGTATTTTTCTAAAATATGTAATAGTTTAGTATCTGCATCCGCAGTATGACTATATACCGAAACCAATAACTTTTTCAGAATATTACTATCAAATGGACTTTTTATACGAGAGCAATTTACGTAATGATTTACGAGAGTCTGCGCTTTAGAAGAAAGAGAAATGAACTGTGTCATGTCTACAAAAAATTAAAGTTAAACGTCCATTGTTTTATTGGTTTTGCAAAGTTCCACTTTTTCTGTGCAAAAGTTCTGCATAGAAAAATATTTTTTCATACAGTCTGCTATTTTTTTTGCAAAAGCCTCTCTAAACCATGCGGGAGAGAGGACTTCCACATCAGGGCCAAAAGAAAAAATTTGTTGCTCTAGCTCCAAAGTATGATATAATGTCAATGATATAATACAATCATCTTCACTTATCGTTTTCTGTGATTTATGTATAGGCTTTGATTTTACATATTTGAAGCGTCTAGGAGAGAATTTCAACTGAAATTCTTCCAATTTGGCTTCTGTTTCAGATGGTACCGTTACACCAACCACATTATCGAAATAGGAATTGAAATCAATTTTTTCATTTTTTCTGAAAGCCAAGTTGCTATTTGATACACTTTGAATACGATCAAAAGCAAGGCTCTTTATCCTTTCCTCTTTTTCATCAAGTCCAAATAAAAACCATCTCCCGTTATATTGTTTCACAAAATACGGATGTAATGTATGTTGATGATAATTGCCATTAGCAGAAATATATTCAATCTGCAATGGTTGATGACTAATTGTCGCATCAATAATGTCAGAAAGATATTCAATACCTTTTAATCGTTCGTTCTGCCCAAAGGAAACGAGATTTTCAGTATTACTTTTTACACCAAATCTTAATTCAAGGTTTGAAATGACTTCTTCTAACCAGCCATTAGAAGGCAACCCTCTATATTTACTCAGCATTTCAATGGTAGCACGAAGATTTTGCACTTCTGCTACAGAAAGTTCATTCTTGAAGATGGAGAAATTAGGTTCAGAGTAACGATAGTAACATTTTTTCCCATCATATTTAATTGCTTCAAGGTATATTCCGTCAGGAAGCATTTTACGAATGGCATTAATATCGCCACGCAACTGACGTTCCATAATCATAGACTTACATCCATTTGTATCATAAAGTCTATCGTTAACTTTTTCTAATAATTCTTCGATATTATATTTATGACGAAAATCACTAAAGCATCTATCTAAGACTTGAAACCGATAGTCTGCATTTTTATTTTTGGGCATAATATTTTATTATTGCATTGAGAAATTCGTTGGAACTTTGAGATACATTGTATCTTCCTTTGTAGAATTAAGCAAATCTTTTACATCTACATCAAGGACATTGGCTATCTGCAACAACGTTTCAAGACCGGGCTGTGATGTGTTTGTACACCATTTTGACACAGTCGCAGGATCCTTTCCTAACTGTTCTGCTAACCATTTATTTGTCCTTTTCTTTTCAACAAGAACTATCTTTATCCGATTTATATCTTTTATCGTTCCCATTTTGGTGATATTTTTTTTCTTTTATTGCAAAAGTAATAAATTAATCTTAACTATATGCCATACTAATAGGGTAATTTACAATAAGAATTGCGAATAACATCAATTATTTCTACGAATATTTCATTATTTCTAAGTAATTTGACTACTTTTGTTTGTGATTATGACTATCACTGGAATTGGTTGTTAAATTTGAGTGCGATTAACTAATCTGCTTTAGACTCTAAATATTGGTTCGCTATTCAGCTTTACACATTCCGCTGAGTGAACTAAATCAGTTTACATTTGTATTGAACAAGAATTAATAAATAAAGACAATGAGCGAAAAAAATATTCCAACTTGGCTGTCCCATAAGCCTATAATCAGTGTAGATTATGAAAGTAAAGATGCTTATGCGAATGATGCTAAATTTCTTTCTATTGGGAAATCTACTTGGGACATAGATGATATATCAGCAAAAATCTGGCGCAAGAGTGATAGTAGATGGTCTCGTTCAAGTGAAGAGATGCCTTTGTGGAGAGTATTAGATTTGGCTAAACTTGTTATAGCCACTATTATGGGTAAAAAGTCATCATTAAATGAAACGGTTATAAACAGTGACGATATCGAATTTCTTCATGATTTTCTGAATGAAAACATGGAATTATATTTGCCAAGATTAAAAGAAATACAAGGACTTCTTGTTCCAACAAGCAATAAAGATGATTCAAATATTATAATGCCTAATTTATTTTCGTATGCAACTTCAGAGTTGAGTCAAGATGCCTTCTTTGCCTGGCTTATAAATTGGGCTGATGATTCTTATATAAAAAAAGATGAATCTTTGTGCATGCTCGGGAAAAGTTTTTTATCTCTATTAACTAATATTCCAATAAATGAAATTCATTCGATAAATGTAGGTAGACAATGGAAAAATATCGATATTTGGGTAGAAATAAATGATGATACTTTTTTAATCATCGAAGACAAAATTGAAACCTGTATACATGATGAACAAGATCTTAGATATAAAGAAATAGTTCAAGAGGAATATAAGGATATAAGAAACAAATTACTATTTTCCTATGTCAAAACGGGAAATGAATCATTATCTAATCTAAAGGAAATAAAGGATCACGGATATAAGACCATTAATAGGAAGGATATTCTTTCTATACTTACTCAATATAAAGGTAATAATGTAATTGTAATAGATTTCTGCTCTCATTTACAGCAAATAGAAGATGAGACCAACAACTATAAACATAAGCCAGTAAAAGACTGGGGATGGTATGAATGGCAAGGCTTTTATCTTGAATTAGAATCACGTTTTTCTACCATAAAAGACAATAATGATGCTAAATGGGATTATGTATCCAATTCATCTGGAGGATTCCTTGGGTTCTGGTGGCATTTCAAAAAAAATGATGAAGTAACCATATATCTTCAGTTTGAACAGGATAAAGTATGTGTTAAGATTGAATATGAAGGAGATAATCGTTCTGAAGTTCGCAATAAATATCATGATATACTTATTCGTGAAGCCCATAAATTCCAAGCATCAATTGAAAGACCAAAAAGATTTGGCTCAGGTATATATATGACTATTGGTATTATTCCATCAAAAAATATATTTGGTGATGGATGTATTAATATAAAAAAGATGATTGAGCTATTGGAAAAATACGAACTGGTTATTGAAAATTGTGTTTCGTGAGTATTGAACATGGCTATATAAAACCGTTGAAAGCAAGCAAGTTTTTGTTGGATAAGGAGCCGTAAAAAAGTTTGTCATGTAGTATGGCATAAGTTAATATGTATTTATGTCTCAGAATTACAATAATCGAAGGTAATATGACATCGAATATTTTAGAAGATTAAAAAGCACAACGGTATCGTGTTGACTTCAGACATGGATATGATAGTAACAACTCAGAATCACACATCAGATCTGTCTTGTAACTGAGTCAAAGAATTGCAGAAAGCCTAAATGCTCCTATATGGATTCGACTATAAGTAGGCATGTTACCATAAAAAGACTTTGAATTTAAGAACTATTAGCTTTGTCCACAACTGAGATACGCACGGACGGCATCGGTAGCTCATCAAGTTGCCTAAAGCCGACGTGATCGCTCTTTTGGGCGATTTTGCCATTGCTGGTACAGAGGAGGAAGCGTTGACTTGACTTTATCAAATAGTTCTTTGACTCGTTTTATCGACATAAAGATTTGTGCCTGAATCATGTCAACTGCTTGTATGGAGCCGGTTTATCCGAGTTTAGAAAGTATTTTTCCAGTTGAATTATAATATATCTTTAAATCGAATAACAACAAAAATTCAACATATCGTCGTCGCTCTATGGAAGCAATCTTCTTGCCACGCCAGTAGCAATACTTCACATAGTCAATTTGTATATTCCTATCTCCGGAATCGAGTTTCTTTAGAATTGTACTTTTGGGGTATTTACCTTTTAATCCTAACAGCTTGAAGGCTCCTATATTATAAGCTAATGTTGCGAGCAAAAGAGAATCTTTACCATAGGGACGAAACAAGGAGCATAGTTCTTTGAGGTCTTTGCGAAGAAGAAACTCTGCTTCTGTGGCAGTCATGTCGGATGAATACCTTTCTCCGGGTCGCAGCCGATG